>ENA-UOOC01003738-UOOC01003738.1-human-gut-metagenome-genome-assembly--contig:-C48old-NODE-3738-length-10194-cov-3.663675_pt1 | contig 10194 bp, 24 predicted proteins | sample MGYA00242469_ERZ724016 | MGnify/ENA metagenome assembly ERZ724016 | reverse complement strand
TATAAGCAGCGGCCTCTTTTTTATTAAAACCAAAAAGCCACATAACCGCGCCTATTATATCTTTCATGAAATAACCCCCTTATTTGTTTTTCTTCACGCACTCCGACAGAACCATAAACGGCAGCAAAAGCAACAAAAGAATTAAATACACGCTTTCACCGCCTTTCTAACACTGTTTACCGGGGCAAATTGCATATTGCATGAAAGCGGCTGCACCCATTCCCACGCCCCGCCGCTTTTATCTTGTCTTATAACCCATGTATGAACCAACGCAAGCGGGTTATATTGTAGCGTGTAGCGGTATTTTCTGCCGTTGGTGCATTCTTTCCCGGCATGATATTCTTTGAAAATACGGGCTTGTAAATCAATAGAAAGCATATTTGCACCGCCTTTCAACCCACGCATACCCAAACAAAAGCGGGGTTATATTTCCGGCCTTTATAGGGCTTTACCGTGATATTACAAAAGCAATTTGCAACCCCTTGCGCCCATGTTTCATAGCGTATAAACGATTGCACCGTGTCGGGGGATACAAGATAGCAGCTTGCGCCGCCGTGCTTTTTCCTTGCATATACCATGTTTTACACCTCTTTCACGCTGATTATAAAATCAGTTTCAATGACTTTATAATTAAATCGATCAAGTTTGAAATAAGTTAACCCGCCTTGCACGAAAGAAGAAAGCGCCGTAAAGGTTCGTTCTCTATCAATGCAAGTATAACGATCAATAAAATTTCGTTCACGGTATGTTACGATCATAATTAAACCCCCATTCTAATACATTCATCAAGCGGAATTCTGTACCCGTGTACCATGAAAAACGCTGACCCTTTACGGGTATATTGTACTTTTACCCGGTGATATTGTTTTGCAGCTTTACCGCCATACCACGCCCCGGAAACACAATAAATATAATCGTCAATGCCGTATTCAATACCGTGAATTTCAAGCCCATTCAAGCCGCTATAATAGGCAATAGCGGGATTTTTCAAGCAATATTCCCGTTTATTCATTTCCGCACGCCTCTTTTACAAATTCTTTTGCAAGGCTTTTCAGCATATCCCGTTGCCGGTCATAAGAAAGATCATAATTGTATCTGATTTTTTCGGCCTGCTTTTCATATTTGCGGCAAATATCATAACCGGGGCGAACATTCCCAAAAGGCGCATACCCGGTAACAATAGCCACGCCGCCGCTCATATCATAAATATCAGCCGCCCATCCTTCCCGGCGGGAAGTGTATGCAATGGGATTTTCATAAGCTAACACTGTTTGCAAATTGCAATAGCTGACGCAAATAATAGTATGATACCCTTCTCGGATCGCTTTTTGTGTAGTTTTGAATTTCATATATATTCCACCTTTCTTTGCGTTTACTGCCTTTAGGCAAATACAAGATAGCACATTTACATTTACTAGTCAAGTATAAATGTAAAAGTAAATCAAGATTTTTTGTAAATTGGGCAAAAACGCGGACCGGCAGCGCCCCGGGCGGACCGGCAGCGCCCCAGGCGGAAACGATCAGGCCGGAAAAGGAAAAGCCGCCGACCTCGTGGGGAGATCGGCAGCTCTATCAAAGTCGCTGACCCTCGCCGGAAAGTCGCAAAGTCGTTCGGGCGAAAGTCGCAAAAGTCGTGGAAAAGTCGTAAAGTCGCTCGGCATAGTCGTAAAGTCGCTCGGCATAGTCGTAAGCCATAGTCGCAAAAGTCGTGAAAGTCGCTCAGTCCTCCGAGTCATAGTCGCCGGACGCACTCACTACATCTTCGAGGTACTTCTTTTCCAAGTCCTCAGCGGGAACCTGATCTCCGAGCTGCTGGTTAGGTGTCAACACGACCTCCTGCTTGTCCGCATAGCCCATGTTGTTCTTCATCAGGAAGATACCGGCAACGGGGTTGATCTTTCCATTCTGCATATAGTTTTCCATCTGTGCGTTCAAAAAATAATACGCTTTTTTTAGCGTGCTACGGCTTTCGGCTGGAATGTAGGCACTGTCCACCCCATTGCACCAACACCACAGAGTCTTTCTGTCTACACCAAAAGCCAAAGCCATACCAGCAACGCTCGGCTTCATATCGTCCTCAGCACAAATCTGGAAATACTGTCCGATACGCGCCTTGACCTGTTCAGGCTCCTTCATGTTAACATCAGGCCAATCCCACATTCTCAAATCATGGGTCAGATACTTCCGATTGTCTCCCGGTTGAAGCTGTGCCGTACTGTCAGGTCTCTTATTCCCGCCAGTACCTTTCGGTCTGCCACGACCACGTTTTTCCACAATTTCATCTGCCATAGTCGTTTTCTCCTTTCAAAGTCGCCAAGGTGATAAAGGTGAGTAATCGGGTGCATTTCCCTATAACTATTTCTATATACGCGCGTATAAGAGAGAGTTATAGGGATTTTAGCCCGATTACTCACCTAACTCACCTAAAATACGAAAAACAATTTTTCAAAACACGTCAATTTGAAAAAAGTCTTTGCAAAAACACTCACCTTTATCACCTTTATCACCTTTATCACCTAACTACCAGTTAGCGTTAATGACCACTTCGTTCTCGTGCATGAGTGCCGTTGCTACAACTCTCTCCACATCGTCCCGGTTGTAGACCTCTTTCTTCACAGCGTAGTCCGCAAGCTGCTTTGCCTGCTCGTTGTCAAGAACCATGTCCTTACCATACCAGTCGTTCTCCTTGGTTCGCTTCTCGTAGGGAACATAGTAGCCGAGCTTTTCCAGAAAGTCGTACCAAAGTCTACCATCGCTGTCGATGCTGGCTATATCCGTATACCCAATAGGGATACCACAGTTGGGACAGCGATGTTCCTTGCGCTCTGAAATTGTAATATCAAGACCCATACTATTTCACCTCACCTTTATCACCTAACGGCGGCGTCCAATGTATTCATCAATGCTAATCCGCAATGCGTCTGCAAGCAGCTCGATAGTATCAATTCGCCCATTTCGCGCCGTGCCACGTTCCAGTGCGTAGATCGTGGTTGCGGGCACACCTGAAATCCGCGACAGTTGCGCTGCTGACATCTTAGCCCGATTACGTGCTTTACGCATACTCTCGCCCTTTGTCATTACCATTTTGTGCTTCCTCCTTTCGGAACAGGATGAATATCTTTGTCTACACGTTTTCTTGTGTCGGCATCATCCAGCTTGCAATCTCCCATGATTTCGTGTACGGCGTCATGCAGAACGGACAGTCTTCGCGCATCTTCTTCGACGGAAATAGACTTGATGTACTCAACAATCAGCTTCGCGTCATTAAGTGTCCAATGCGGGATTCGCCCATTGCCAAACAGCCGCCTCCCAATGGCATTAACCGTTGCCGGTGAAAGCCCAAGCTCGTAAGCGATTTCCGCGTTTGTATAAATAACTTCACCTTTTGCGTTAATCATTTTCTTTCCTTTCTCCGTAGCTGCAAAAATCGTTGCTGCCCACATTGCGTCTATTACTCGGTGCGTGCATATTGTGACAGGTCAGCGTACCCGGCTTCCCATACCGCTGGGTAAGCTCTGACGGCAATGTGCTGTGCTTGCAGTCCTTGCACCGCACCACAGGAACAACGTCGGCGGCGTCCTCTTCGAGATACTTCCTCCGGCCACATTTTCCCAAATTATTTCCCAAATTAGGTTTTTCCGGGCAAAAGACGTCCAGATATAAGTCTTCGCACAGATCGCATATGATTGCCATTGCTGTTTCGATGTTCGTGTAGTCAGCCATCGCTATCACCGTCCATCCTCGCGCCGCAGTTTGGGCAAAATGGATACTGTTCCAAATCGCCACAAAAGCTTTCTACAACCCAGCCGCAACAGGCACATTCTGTATGTCCGTATTTCCCAATTGCCGGCTTCTTCGGTATCTGCTTTTCAAGGGCGTCGATTGCAAGTGCTAAAGCACTTGCAAATTCAGCGTCATAAAAGTCTTTTTGACCGCACACAGCATTAAGTGCATATTCTCGATGTTCGCAACTGTTCGCCCATTCGCACCATTTTTCTAATCGCTCTTTTAATGCGTCATTGGTAAAGAACGGTTCTTGTACAACTATGAGTTTTCCGTCTGCCATAAAGTCAGTATTACTTTTGACTTCTTCATAAGGAGTTGTTCCATACAGAAAGTTAACTTTGATAGTATCTGAACGATCCCCAATTCTGCGTGTGGCATTACCTTCTCTGTATTTAAATGTTTCCTTCCCGTTTTCATCTCTTCTGCGAGATATATAACCAACTTTCATTCGCTCACCTCATCCATCTTTGCACCACAGTTAGGGCAGTAAGCATAGTCACAGACATATTCTTCAATGCTCCAACCACACGAAGGACACTCTGTTACTCCGCAATCACCATGGCACTTCCACCGCCCATGCACCACCGGCGCAACGTCGGCTGATGGCGCATTGCGAAGCGCATTGATTGCGCTATCCCACGCTACAGGTAAAGATTCAATCGCCGCTTCACGTTCGATGTATTCAGCCATTGTTCACACCCCCGCATATTTCGGCTTAAAAATCACGACCATGTTCGGGAACGGCGCGTTGTTTTTGCTGCCGCCGAATTTCAGCCGCCCGCGCACGAACCGTGTCTCGACGTTCGGCTGCTTATAGATATACGTGTGGAACCATCGCGTGTCCGTCCGCGCGGGCAGCAGCATGACGATGGTGTTGTTATTCACGGCGTTCTCGTAGCTGGCCTTTTGCACCCACTTGCCGATCTGCCGACCGTATGGCGGGTTGCACCACACCGTGCCCGGCCAGGGCTGTTTCAGTCCATCCTTCTCTCGCGTATAGTAATGGGGGGCATTTGTGGTTTTGTGCGTCCGCTGCGGCATCCAGCGTAAAGCCGAACTCCGCGTCAAGCATGTCAAAAAAGTCCTGTGGGGTCTCCCACAAATCAGTCTTGCTGGAAAACAAAACGTCTTTATTCATCCTTACGCCCCCGCGTCCTGCATCGACTGCTGCATAAACGATAACTGCTGCCGCAGGTCGTCGATCGTGCGCTCCTGCCGCGCCATCTCTGCGGAAAACGCCAGTGCCTTGCGCCGCTCGCCGCAGAGTATGGTTTCCGCTTTCTCGCGCTGTTCGTGCTCCTGTTTGGCGTAGTCTACCAGTCGCTGCACCGCATACCGAGCTGCCGGTGAAAAGTCAGTACAGGAGCGCGGCCGATTCAGAATCGCTTGCACATTTTTGATTTCTTCCGCGTCGTGCCCTAAAGTAAACTCTTGTGTGTAGTTTCCCCATTTTTCGTTACCCATGATGCCTTTCCTTCCTTTCAAAGTTGTGGAGGGAGATCATCTTCTCACGGGTGAGTTTGTCAACCACCCGACCGATCTCCGAGTAGCCGCAGACCGCCGCCAGCCGTTCAAGGTTGCCCTTGGTCTGCGCCGTGACTACGATAGACATACGGCGGAGGTTCTTTTTCTCAGTCTTCATCGCTTTCCTCCTTGTAGTCAGACGGGTTCTCAACCTCCATCCTCAAAATTTCAGCGATTTTGTGCATACAAAACTCAGCCTGTTCCTTACTGGTAAAATACCCGCAGATGTTGAGCGCACCTCTCTGTTCAACACAGAGCGCAATATGCTTGCGGTTGGAGATACGGTATGCGCCTACGCTGATTTTGCCGTTGGTCAATACAAGTGCCATTATGACGCTCCTTTCAGTCTGAGATTCTTGTAGACGGGGTAGCCCTGATACACGACCTTGCCGCCGTGCCACTCAGGGTGCGTTTCCATGTCGGCATTGAACCGCTTGGCGGAACAGGCAAAGTACCCGTTGGACTTGCACCAAATCTTGTAAGCGTCAAAAAGGGACTTCGAGCGGATATTGACTCCCTCGGCCTGCTCACACCGTTCTTCGAGAAATTGCAGGCACAGGTCGTTGTCACGCTCGTACTGGTTGACCACCTTCCGCATAGCGGGAGACATTTTCAGACCAAAACGCTTGTACTTGAAGTATCCGGCGACCAGCCAAGCGAAAATGCCCTGCATAGCTTCCTGCGTCTGAAACTCATTTTTCAGGTTCTTGTCTTGCTCCGCTTCGGTGAAGTGGCGGTTGAACTCAATGACCCGCACACGGTCGGAAGCGAACAGGGATTTGTCGCTGACAGTGGGAAGATCGTTGCAGGAGAGCCAGAGGGTGAACTGCGGCAGGAAGGTTGTAGCAGTCTCATAGAGGTTCCGAGCCTTGATTTCTTCGCCGCCCGTGAGCTGCTTGATTGTTTCCTCGTCCAGCTTGCCATACTGGTTACTCTCTGCCATCGTGACAAAACGCTTACCTTTCAGAGAAGCCAGCATGGGGTTCGCTGCTTCGGCGTTCTTCGACCGTTCTGCCTTGCAGATGATCGACACGGGGGACACGGAAGCATAATCACCGAGAAGGTGATGAATTGCCGAGAGCATGGTGGACTTGCCGTTGCGAGTGGTCTTGCCGTGGAGAATGAACATACATTCCTCATTTGCCACGCCCAACATAGAGTACCCCAGCGCCTTTTGCAGATAGTCAGCCTTGTCTTCATCATTGCACGTGACCTCCGCAATAAACTTCTCCCAGCGGCGGCACCGTGCGTCCTGCAAGGTGTAGTTGAAGTTGGTTTGCATAGTCAGAAAGTCGTGCCAGTCATGCTCCCGGAACTCCATCTTTTCGAGGTCGAAAGTGCCGTTCTTGCAGTTGATAAGGTAAGGATTTGCGTCAAATTCCGCCGAAGCGATGGGAAGCACACTGGCAGCATCCTTCATCAACCGGTCACGGAAGCGCCGGTCGCCCATCTTCACGATGAACTTCATGTACTCGGTGCGGCGTTCTTCGTTGGCGATCTCACCACAGTAGAGAGCCATCAGGCGGCAAAACTCCTTGATCTTTTCCGCCACCAGCAGAGAACCCGTGTCTTTGCGCCATGCACCATCTTTGTAAGTAAACCAGCTTTTCGCTTCGGGGCAGTAGCGGGTATCATTTTTGTAGCACTCGGAGAACAGCTCCGCCATGCCGGACTCGTCCCACGAATACCCCGTGCCGCTGATCGGGTGGCTATGCTCAGGCTGTGCTTCCTTAATCTGAAACATCACTCTGGATTGAGCTTCGTCCATGATGTAGCGACCGTTGGAAAGCTGGAAAAGCTCCTGTTCTTCGGGGACGGTTGTGATTTCATCAGCCATATTCTCACTTCCTTTTCTTAATCGCTCTTACCAGCGCTATAGCGAGGCAAGCCTGCGCGTCTTCGTCCCACCATGCGCATTTCTCGCCAGAACATAGCAAGGTTTGATCTTCGCTCGGATTGAGCGGACAATATTTGTCAAGCGCGTTTCCCATGCTTACCTCCAATAATTAAAGCGGTCGAAGATATCAAGATTATGTATTTTCTTCCGCTGATTATTTTCGATTTCCTTACGGCGCAAGTAGTCCGCGTGTTCTTTTTGATATCGTTCGCACTTGGCGTGACAACCCGGATGCCTGTCCGGGCATTTGTAACAGCATTGGATACCAGTAGTCATCTTTTATACCTCGTCACTGAATTTACAATTAACTCGATCTCGGACTGCGGGAGAGGGGGCTTGCAGGCTTGGGAGTTGGCGTACAACAGCTCTTTGTAAATCTCTGCTTTGGTGTAACCTTGGTTATGGAGCTGACCCGCCAGAGAAGTCAGGCTGAGGTTCCGGCTTCCCGGTGTGATAGGCGGGTATTCAGGCTTCAAATGCAGCTTACCGTTTTCAGGACGGCGATAGATGGGAGAATAGATACGCTGAGGGGCGGCCGTACCTGAGCTACTTTCCTTCGGTGTGTCGGGAAAATACTTCTCGATCACATAGTCAATCGCTGACTGGTTTTCAACGATCTCGGAGAAGATCAGAACCTCGCCGGTCATGATGAAGTACCGATTGCTCTTGTAAATCTCCACGGCAGCACGGTTGTTCTTGCCCTTGAAGGGCAGCTCACCACGAACGAGAATGTGAACCCCTCTCCCGCTTCTGGACTTTTCCGTGTAGGAGTGACAACGACCGATAATGTCAGCCGCCAGCGGGTTTAGAAGCCCATCAGTAAAGCCATCATCAATGTCGATACCTACGACCCCTGTATCGTGAAATACATAGCCAAGACCGTCATAGTAGCCGTGCTGAACATTGTGTTCAGCGTCAATGTAATTTGACCATGTATCAGGATTAGAGGAAGAAGCAGCCTTTCTGACGGTGGCCTGCATGGGAACTTTCGACCCATTCCACACATTGACCCATGCCTTTTCCCCTCGAAGTTCAGCGGGTATATTCTCATACATTGTTGACACCTCAGCTTTCATACGGGCTGGGCAAAGACCAGTCCCATCTATCACCGCCACGGTAGGCGTTGCGGAAGTGGTTTCTCTCGCCATCGCCAGAGAACCATAAGTAATCCGCAGGGAGGACACGACCAACCTCAACCTGACCTTCTCTCTCTGCATACCAGCGGGATAACACATCTATACAGAGAGTAATCAAATCGTCATCGATCGGATTTTTCGCGTTGTACCCTACGAATTGTTCAGGTGTAGTCACGACCGTTATAATATCGCCGTAGCCATGATCGACACGGTTGAGCACACACCACACACAAGCAGCTTTCTCAGCGTCAGAGTTGACCCCTCTGGCTTCTCCCCATAGCATTTTCGCCAGTACAATCACTTCCTCGTCTGTCCACGGCTGGGGTGTCACCTCCGGCTTTGGCTCCGGGGTGACTACCTCTACCACCTCGACAACGGGAGAAGGTTCTTCAACCTCAACCGTGGGTGATTTCAGACAAAGGACTGCGACAATGGTGACGAACCACAGGGAGATTGTAATTGTTAGCTTTCGCAAGGGGTCTTAGCCTTGCTGGACTTGGGCTTTGTCGAGGTTCCAGCAAAATAGAACTTGTCATCTACGCAGATGGGGAAATCGGGAAAGAGCTTGCTGGCAGTCTGCACCCCGCGGGAACAAATCTGCTCTGCCGCCGCCAGCGACATTTCATTTTTCACAAAGTCTTTTCCAGCAGCCATGATATACGGCACTTTGCCGTCAATGCTTTTCAGCTTCATTAGATTCTCTCCTTTCACGGTTCCATGCTTCAACATCAACACCGATACGTTTCAACATTTCTTTACAGAGCCATGTGTAATCGTCCGGCATTTGATAATACTGAATAAGGCGGTCATGCTCGGCGGAGAAAGCGTCATAGAATTCCCGCAGGCGCTTCTTGCCGAAACCAAGGTGAACATGGAGGGTGTAAAGCACCATAGCGTCAATGTCATCGGCGTACCGCCTGTCGGCTTCCACGACCTGACGATTGATTTCCATCTCCATCGCTTTCTTCTCGGCGGCAGTTAAGACCGCACCAAACACCTTGCCGCCAGCTTTCTTAATCTTCATACTTCAATGTCCTCGAAGAAGACTGGATAGGTCTGTTTCAACAGGGTCAGGAGCATATTTGCAACGGCCCGCATATCGGGGTGGGCCGTTGCGGGGCAGCGCATACGGCAGAAATGCCGCCATTCTCTGATATCGGCGGTCATGACCACCTCGGTTTTCAGGCTGTTCGGAAGGACAGATCGAGCTTCCTGTGGGGTGCAACCCTCGTCCAGCAGATCAAAGTAGGCAACCTCCGCTTGCTTACACGCTCGTTGCCAAATCCGGTATGTAGAATCTTCTTTATCAAACGTAGAGGGGCGAATAACGGTGATTTCACTGCCGAAGCCCTCCTTGCCGTAATTGCAGTACCGAGTGGACTCCTGACAGAACGCCGCCAGACGATGGCGGACAATCTCGTGGCTCACGCCCCGGTCGCAGATGAAGCGGACAGTGAAGGCACCATGCTCAATGACGGCTTCGTGACCACGCTTGATAATGCCCCGGACGAACTTCTCTGCGCTTCCGTCCGTGATTTTATCCTCGGACTTGTAGCAAGTACGCCCTGCGGCTTCGATGGTGGTCAGAAGGGTCTTATATTCAGGAGCGTTGATAAGCTCCACAGAAGGTTCAATGATTTTCATACTCTTGCTCCTTTTCTTCGAGCTTTTTGAGCCACTTGGTTTTGATGATGTTTTCCAAGTAGTCAGCGTTGTATTTCGGGTTTGAGGAAATTACAGAAAACGGCCTTTCAAGCTCACTCTCTCTCCACTTCTCGGTTTCCCGCATTTTTCCAATTATGTACTGGAAATGGCCGGGATAATACTTGCAGAGATAAGCGTAGTTGAGAT
>ENA-UOOC01003736-UOOC01003736.1-human-gut-metagenome-genome-assembly--contig:-C48old-NODE-3736-length-10197-cov-6.110530_pt1 | contig 10197 bp, 9 predicted proteins | sample MGYA00242469_ERZ724016 | MGnify/ENA metagenome assembly ERZ724016 | reverse complement strand
CGGCGTAAGAGTGGTACATACGGTAGAACGCCTGCGCCTCTACGGTGGTGCAGGGGCCTGCCAAAGTCACCTGTACTGAAGGCAGAAAAATCGGGGAGGAAAAGAATGATGGAAATCAGACTGATCGCCGCCGACCTTGACGGTACCCTGCTGAACGAAGCGGGAGAAGTTTCGGAGCTGACGCAAAGAGTGCTTCTGCGCGCACAGCGGGATGGCATCCGCATTGTATGGGCAACGGGCCGGGATCTGCCGCATTTTGCAACAGTACGGGAAGCACTGCACACCGATATATTTGCACAGAATTTCTATATTGCTCTGAATGGTGCCCTGATCGTGAACTGCGGGATCGGAGCAGAGCAGCGTACGGACGGTTTTGCGGCAGACAACGTGGATCCATTCCTGCAAATTGCCGATGCGTATGATCTGGAAGCGTTAAGTTATACGAGGAACGGCTGCTTCCGGTATGCACAGCCGGGTTTTGAACAGCTGCGGTTTGAATATTTGAAAGAGCACAGTCTGGCTATTAAGGATAATGTGGAGCATCTTTTCGGCGGGAATATCGAGTTGCCGACACCCTGTTATCCGTCGGCAGCAGGAACCGTGCAGAAGGTGGCCTATCTGCATTCCTCCCTCCGTCTGCAGCAGCTGCTACCGGAACTGCGCACAAAACTCCCGGCGGGAAGCAAAGCCCTGATGGTGACGCCCTGCTGGCTGAAGATTGTCCCGGAATGGCTCAACAAAGGGGCTGCCCTGACAAAAGTGATGCGGGAATGCGGCATCCGTCCGGAAGAAGCTGCGGCATTCGGCAATGGGGAAAATGACCTCGGAATGCTGAAAAGCGTCACCCACGGCTATGCCATGGGCAGCAAAAACAGTCCGGGGGAAATTCCGGTTCGGAAAACGCCGCAGCGACCAGCCAGGTCAGCTTTTTAATGGGCGGAGCGGTGTGCTGCTTTTTCAGATAAGGGGTGCCAGACGGCTGACCGCAAGGGCAGGGGAGAGGCCTCTTTTGAGCCGCTGAGGCCGCCGCAAAGAGGGCGGAAAACAAATCTTCAGAAATTTTTTACCCCCCTTGACAATGCCCTGAATCGCTTGTATACTGTGCATTGTGAACAACGTTCACGTTGAGGTGATCCGATGAATCTAAATGCAACGTCAAAAGCGAATATCCTAAAAACCAGCAGGGAGCTTATCCAGCAAAACGGATGGGCAGGTGTAAACATCCGCTCGGTGGCCGCTGCCTGTGGGGTCTCGGTGGGGTGCATCTACAATTACTTTGCATCCAAGACCGAACTGCTGAGTGCTACAGTGGAAAGCATCTGGAGCGATATCTTCCACCATCCGGAGAACGAAGTGGTTTTTCAAGATACCTTGTCCTGCGTCCGGTGGATGTATCAGCAGCTGGAGGACGGCTGCCAGCGGTATCCGGGCTTTTTTACCCACCATGCGCTGGGCTTTGTCCGGCAGGATACTGCCGACGGCAAGCAGCAGATGCAGCGAGCCTGGCGGCACATTCTGGAAGCCCTGTGTGTGGTGCTGCAGAATGATACCAAGATCCGGGCCGATGCCTTCACAGAGGAGTTTACCGTTGAAAAGTTTGCGGATATACTATTCTCTCTGATGCTGTCTGCCCTGGTGCGGCAGGACTTTGACCCCTCTACCGTGCTGGAGATCGTCCGGCGAGCCATCTACTAAAAAACATCCCACAAAATTGTGGGAAATTTTTTAGGACGAAAGTGAACAATGTTCAGTATGGCCGGTGCTGCAGGATGAAAGCATCCTGTTCACATAAATATCCCTCCAAAACCAATCTGAAAAAGGAGCAAAAACCTATGCGTGCAATCATTGAAACTGTATTTGACATCTTTTACCTGGCTGCCGTTCTCACGGTGGGCATTCGTATGATCCGTGGCAGCAAGAGCGGCTCTCAGTTCAAGCTGTTCGGCCTCATGGCTGTGGTGCTGGGTGCCGGCGATTCCTTCCACCTGGTACCTCGTGCACTGGCTCTGTGCACCACCGGCCTGGAGAACTACGCTGTTCCCCTGGGCCTGGGTAAGTGGATCACCTCCATCACCATGACCGTCTTTTATGTGCTGCTGTACTACGTCTGGCGTAAGCGTTACCAGGTAGAGGGCCAGAAGAACCTGACCATCGCTGTGTACGCTCTGTCTGCCGTCCGTGTGCTGCTGTGCATGATGCCCCAGAACCAGTGGCTCACCAACAAGACCTCCCTCACCTGGGGCATCCTGCGGAACGTACCCTTTGCTCTGCTGGGCCTGCTGATCATCGTGCTGTTCTACCGCAGCGCAAAGGACCACAGCGATAAGGCTTTCCGTTGGATGTGGCTCACCATCGTGCTGAGCTTCGGTTTCTACATCCCCGTGGTGCTGTGGGCTGACGTGAACCCCCTGATCGGTATGCTGATGATCCCCAAGACCTGCGCTTATGTGTGGACCGTCCTCATTGGCTACAACGCCATGAAGGCTGAGGGCAGCGCAGAGGCCTGACCCGGGAACGCCGCCGCTCCCCAAGCAGCTGCGAAAAAAGACCTCGCCCTGCAGGTGATAAAGAAATCACAGACGGCATCTTTATCGACCGGCCGAAGCGCTTTATTGCCCATGTGGACGTGAACGGTGTGGTGGAAACGGTTCATGATTTCTTGGAATTGCTATAAGAGATGAAAGAGTGCATGAAAGATTATCAAAGAATTATCTTTCTGTGAATTTTAGCACTTGATACTTGACAGTGCTAACAAACGGTGCTATAACTATGGCGTGCTCAGGAGGAAGGGCAAAAGAGAGAGCCGCAAGGTGATCGAGCGGCTCCCCGGAAAGCCTTTCCGAATGAACAACATAAAGATTTTTGACCCGACCCGAACGCCGGGATTGGAGGAATGATTTATGTTTATGCCTGCTGTTTTCCATGAGAATCTGTTCGATGATTTCTTTGATCCGTTCTGGAACGATGGTGCGCTGGAGCGTGCGATGAACCGTGAAGAGCGTGAGACCTTCGGTAAGCGCGGTGCAAACATGATGAAGACCGATGTGAAGCAGACCGAGAACGGCTACGATGTGGCCGTGGACCTGCCGGGCTGCAAGAAGGAAGACGTTCAGATGGAACTGAACGACGGTTACCTGACCATTCAGGCCGTCCGTAATCACAGCAATGATGAGAAGGATGAGAAGGGTCATTACATCCGCCGCGAGACCTTCTCCGGCACCTGCGCGCGCAGCTTCTATGTGGGCGATGCCGTAAAGAAAGAGGATATCCACGCAAAGTTCGAGGATGGCATCCTGCACATCCAGCTGCCTGCACCCCAGCAGCAGAAGGCTCTGCCGGAAAACCCCAATCTGATTGAAATTGAATAACTGCCGTGTGCTGGTGCGAGGAGCATCAAGTCATTGCATAGCGAAGCCCCTGCGAGCTGATTGCCCGCAGGGGCTTTTTGCGTCAGATCTGGATAAAATCCATCTTGAAAATCCGGTCGTTTTCGAGTATAATACACATCGTCAAGAATCAAAACATAAGCCGGCTTACAAAGCGTGAAATCCTGAGGAAGTGCTGTTCCTCAACGATTTCGCGCTTTTTTGTTTGCACGGAAAAGGAGAAAAGAAACTTATGGACCCGAAAAATAAACTGGGCGCGATGCCCGTCCGCCCACTGCGAATATGCCCGCGGCCTTGCGGTGGTGAAGTCCTTCGGCAGGGACATCCCGTTGGAACATTTCGACATAGCCTTCGACCATGTGAGCTTTGGCTACGATGACCGTCAGGTTCTGCACGACGTCAGCTTCACCATCCCGGAAAAGACCTCCACGGCCATCGTCGGCCCGTCCAGCTCCGGCAAGACCACCCTCGGCTTTGCTGTCCAGCGTGCTGAGGATCTCCTCCGAAAAGTAGAACGAGTTGTGTTCGCCCTGCTCGTAGGACAGGCGCGGATAAGGAGCAAGATCTTCCAGCGTCAGGGCATCTTTTTGTGCCAGCGGGCTGGAGGGTCATAGGGCATTCCTTTCAGTTCATGGACAATGGAGCGCGGTGTACTGCGGGGTCACAGTGCCCCGCCGGGCAAGGCAGCCGTGCGATTTTCCGGCGGTGGGCAGCAGCTTTCCCGTACGATGAGCTGATGCGGCACGATGATCTTGGTGGCCAGCAGGTTGGGGTTCTCGATGTGGTTGATGGTCTGGCTTGCCGCCTCAATGCCAAGCTGATAGGGATTGACGTCCACGGTCGTCAGCGGCGGGTTGGTGATGCGGGAGAACAGCGAGTTGTTAAAGGATACGATGGACAGATCTTTCGGGATGCGCAGGCCCAGCTTGCTGCAGAACTGTTCCAGTACCACCGCAAGAATGTCATCGCTGACCAGAACCGCTGTAGGGCGGTCAGGGGCGGTAAGCAGCGCTTTCAGGGCGGGTTCATAGGAATCATTCAGGGTATCGATCTCCACACAGTCCCCTTCCCGCGGGGCGATGCGGCGATGTCCCATCTCGTAGAGATAGTCGGTGGCTTCCTCGCCCGCCAGTGCGTTGTCATTGTCGATATAGATGGTCTGGTTGGCCGACTGTGCCGCCTTGCCCACGATAACGTGAAGCAGACCCTCGCTGCGCAGATAGGCAGCCACCGGACAATCTTTTTTGGAGTAGAGCAGGATGAATCCATCGGCCTGCGTGTTGGCTACCATGCTCTGGATAGCATCCAGCACTTCGGCATCGTCCTCGCCGGTGATGACGGTGTTTACATAACGGCGCTGGTTGCAGAACTGCCCGATGCCCCGGATGATCTCCAGATGAAAGGCATTTTCATATACGTCCCGCTGGGAGGAAGGCAGGATGATGCCGATGGTCTTGGAAAATGCTTCGGACGGTTCAGCCTCAAAATTTGGTTCATAGCCCATCTGCGCCATGATGCGGCTGTGCTGGCCTTTGCGCTCATCAACGTGATCACCGGCAACATCTTCGGCGTTACCAGCGCCATGCTGGCAGACCCCAACGCCGTGACCCACACCCTGTTCGGGCAGGAGATCGCCGTCAACGGCTACTTCACCTCTGTGCAGGGCGCACCGGCTCTGAACATGGGCGTGTTCGTGGGCATCATTGCCGGTTTTGTGGGCGGCGTAGCTTACAATAAATACTATAACTTCCGCAAGCTGCCGGACGCGCTGGCTTTCTTCAACGGCAAGCGCTTCGTGCCCATGGTGGTCATTGCCTACTCGGTGGTCATCTCCATGGTGCTGGCGCTGTTCTGGCCTGTGGTGCAGACCGGCATCAACAACTTTGGCATCTGGATCGCCAACTCTTCCGAGACTTCTCCGGTTCTGGCTCCGTTCATCTATGGTACGCTGGAACGTCTGCTGCTGCCCTTTGGTCTGCACCATATGCTGACCATCCCCATGAACTATACCTCCTTCGGCGGCACCTACACCATCGCCACCGGCGTGAACGCAGGCAGTCAGGTGTTTGGTCAGGACCCGCTGTGGCTGGCATGGGCCAACGACCTGATCAACTTTAAAAAGGCCGGGGACATGGCTGCCTATAACAACCTGCTGGCTACCGTCACTCCCGCCCGCTTCAAGGTTGGTCAGATGATCGGCGCCACCGGTCTGCTGCTGGGCATTGCACTGGCCATGTACCGCCGCGTGGATGCCGACAAGCGCAAGAATTACAAATCCATGTTCATTTCCACCGCGCTGGCTGTGTTCCTCACCGGTGTGACCGAGCCGCTGGAGTTCATGTTCTGCGCCATGCCGCTGTACATTGTATACGCCATCCTGCAGGGCTGTGCCTTTGCCATGGCCGGTATCATCCATCTGCGCCTGCACTCCTTCGGCAATCTGGAATTCATCACCCGCATCCCCATGTCCCTGCAGGCCGGTCTGGGCGGTGATATCATCAACTTTGTGCTCTGCGTGGTGGCGTTCTTCCTCATCGGCTATTTCGTGGCCTATTTCATGATCGGCAAACTCAATCTGGCTACCCCGGGCCGTCTGGGCAACTACACCGATGACAACGCAAACGATGCCGCAGCTGACACCAAGACCGAGAAGAAGGCCGACAAAAAGGCGGACAACGGTCAGGCCGAGCGCATCATCGCCCTGCTGGGCGGCCGGGAGAACATCGTGCTGGTGGACGCCTGCATGACCCGTCTGCGCGTCACCGTCAAGGACCCCGCCAAGGTGGCCGACCTTGCCGCATGGAAGGCCGAGGGTGCCCTGAGCCTGCTGGTCAAGGGCGACGGCATCCAGGCGGTGTACGGCCCCAAGGCAGATGTGCTGAAATCTGATATTAACGATATTCTGTAAAAAACTATGAAACTGCTGACATTGAATACCCACAGTCTCATCGAACCGGCATATGAGGCCAAGCGGGATGCTTTTGTGGAGTTTATCCGAAAGGAACAGCCGGATGTGTTCGCCCTGCAGGAGGTGAACCAGACCGCCGCCGCTCCGCTGCTGGCAGATGTCCCGGCAGGGTACTATCCCTGCCCCGGCAATATGGTGCTGCTGAAAGCGGATAACCATGCCGCTGCGGTGGCCCGGATGCTGGAAGAAGCGGGCTGTGCCTACCATTGGAGCTGGCTCCCGGCCAAGATCGGCTACGACAGATACGACGAGGGCATGGCGGTGTTCAGCCGTGCGCCCATCACCGCCGCCGAGAACCTGCTGCTGAGCCAAATCAACGATTACAACAACTGGAAGACCCGCCGGGCGCTGGGCATTTGTGCAGGAGATGTCTGGTATTATGCGGTGCACCTGGGATGGTGGAAGGACGAGGAAGAGCCCTTTGCCGACCAGTGGAACATTCTGGCGGCGGCAGCCGGTGCAAAACCGCTGGCGTTCCTGCTGGGCGATTTCAACAGTGAAGCCGATGTGCGGGGTGAGGGCTACGACCTCATTCTGCGCAGCGGCTGGCAGGATACCTACCGGCTGGCCCGGCAGCGGGATGACGGCTATACCGTCGTGCAGGCCATTGACGGCTGGCGGGATGCTCCGGACGCGGCTGCCAAAAAACGCATTGACCAGATCTGGTGCTCCCAGGCGGTGCCGGTGCACGGCAGCCGGGTGGTATTCGGCGGAAAACAGGAGCCTCGGGTCTCCGACCATGCGGGCGTTCTGATCGAAGTAGAACGATAAGAAGGGAATCAAGAAACATGCAGAGAAGTGCAGGCATTTTACTGCCCGTCAGCAGTCTGCCGTCCCCCTACGGCATCGGCTGCTTTTCGCAGGAAGCATACGATTTTGTAGACTGGCTGAAGGACGCCGGGCAGACCTACTGGCAGATCCTGCCGCTGGGTGTGACCAGCTACGGCGACAGCCCGTATCAGAGCTTTTCCGCCTTTGCTGGCAACCCCTATTTCATCAGTCTGGATGAGCTGGTCAAAGAGGGTGTGCTCACGGCAGAAGAGTGCAAAAAGGCAAAGTTCGGCCGCAAGGCGGACGATATCGACTACAGCCAGCTCTACAAGGAGCGGGGCCGCCTGCTCCGGCTGGCCTACTCCCGCAGCGACATCGGCCACAATGCGGAGTTTGCGGCCTTCTGTGAACAGAACAAGTGGTGGCTGGATGACTTTGCCCTGTTCATGGCGGTGAAGAATCGCTTTGAGGGCAAGCCGTGGATCGAGTGGGCCGAGGATATCCGCCTGCGCTGGCAGAATGCCATGGACTACTACCGCCGGGAATTGTATTTTGAGGTGGAGTACTACAAATATCTCCAGTTCAAATTCGACCAGCAGTGGCGTGCACTAAAGGCTTACGCCAACGAAAAGGGCATCCGCATCATCGGCGATATCCCCATCTATGTGGCACTGGATTCTGCCGATGCATGGGCGAACCCGCAGATGTTCCAGCTGGATGAGGACAACATTCCCACCGCTGTGGCAGGTGTTCCGCCGGATGGTTTTTCGCCCACCGGCCAGCTCTGGGGCAATCCGCTCTACCGCTGGGAAAAGCACCGGGAAACGGGCTATCAGTGGTGGATCACCCGCTTGTGGTATTGCTTTGAACTGTACGATGTGGTTCGCATCGACCACTTCCGCGGTTTCGACGAGTATTTTTCCATTCCCTACGGCAGTGAAACTGCGGCACCCGGCCACTGGGAAAAAGGCCCTGGCATCGAGCTGTTCCGTGCGGTGGAGCAGGCACTGGGCAAGCGGGAGATCATTGCCGAGGATCTGGGCTATATGAGCGAGACTGTCCGGAAGCTGGTGCGGGACAGCGGTTTTCCCGGTATGAAGGTGCTGGAATTTGCCTTCGATTCCCGAGACACCGGCAGTGCCAGCGATTACCTGCCCCATAATTACCCGGTGAACAGCGTGGCCTACACCGGCACCCACGACAACGAAACACTGGTGTCGTGGTACCAGACCATCACCTCTGCCGAATGTGCACGGGTGCGAGATTATCTGTGCGATTATGCCACGCCGGAAGCGCAGCTCTATAAGAGCATGATCGCCCTTATCTTCCGCAGTGCCGCAGCCACCTGCATCATCCCCATGCAGGACTGGCTGGGGCTGGACAATTCCGCCCGTATCAATAAGCCCTCCACCGTAGGCGAGAACTGGCGCTGGCGGCTAAAAAAGAGCCAGCTGACCCCAAAGCTGCAAAAAGAAATTTGCAGTATCACCACCCGCTATGGCCGGATGAACTGGGCATAACGAGAAGTTCTGTAAAATCTGAAACGAGCAAAACAAAAGTCCCTGTGAACCTTTGCGTTCACAGGGACTTTTGTTTTGTCCTGAAATCAGCAGCCCGGGCGGGGGCGTTACAGTTTTTTGATGCCCTCCGGCTCATCGGCTTTAGCACGGCGCTCCATCAGGTAGGTGTCCAGCCAGCGGCCGTGGCAGTCACGCGCAATACGCTCCCGCCGCCCTACCAGACGGAACCCGCATTTAGTATGCAGGGCGCGGCTGGCCGTGTTGTCCTGCAGCACGGTGGACTGCAGGGTCCAGTAGCCTGCCTTCTCGGCGTCAGCGCACAGAGCGTTCAGGAGCTGGGAGCCCAGTCCCTTCCCGCGGAACCGCTCGCCCACATAAATGCTCACCTCGGCCACGCCCCGGTAGCACCAGCGGGGATCTACCCGGTGCAGGGCAGCCCACCCGGCCAGCACGCCGTCGGCCAGAATGACCAGCCGACACTCTTTGGTGTGGGAGGCGTCCCACGCAGCATAGGGCGGACAGTCGGTCTGGAAGGTGGCGTGCTCGGTGGCAATGCCTTCCAGATAGATCCGGGCCACATCGTCCCAGTCCTCCGGCACCATGGGCCGGATCGTTATTTCACTCATGTTCCCATCCCCAATGGGAGCCGCAATGCTCCCTGATTTTGCAAAATGCACTATTTTTAGTATAGCAGAATTTGCGGTGCGGTACAAGCACCGGGCGGGGCTTTGTCAAAGATGTAGCTCAGTTGGTCAGGGGCATGATACTTTCCGGTGCAGCGCACAGGAAATGCGGCGGCACCGGAGCGGTGGAGGAAAGGGTGGATTTGCTTACCTTCCACCACAGGCGGGCTGTGCCGTCCGGAGCGGTACAGATGAGGTTCCAGTCAAAGGGATTTTCACTGGAAGAAAGGGCTGCTACCGGTAAGGCGTTCGGTGCCCCGGCGTCGCAGGGCACAAAGTCGTGGGCGCGGATGCCCACGGCGGTGCAGTCTTCCGGCACCGGAAGCGCCAGCTGCAGCGGCACATCCCAGCCGGTCAGACGCACCGCGTGCGCGTCCAGCCGGGTGCAAGACAGAATGTTCTTGCACCCGGTGAGCCGGGCTGCCGTGATGCTGCGCGGGTCCGCAAAGACGTCCCGGGTGTGGCCGGAGCGCAACACCCGGCCGCTGTCCAGTACCACCATTTCCGGGCAAAGACGGTAGGCTTCGTCCCGGTTGTGGGTGACCAGAAGCGCGGTGCCGTCAAACCCGGCCAGCAGACTGCCCACTTCGCTTTCCACAGCCTCGCGCAGGTAACTATCCAGCGCGCAGAAGGGCTCGTCCAGCATCAGGATGCGCGGCCGCCCGGCAAGGATGCGGGCCAGCGCGGTGCGCTGCTGCTGCCCGCCGGAGAGCTGGGCCGGGTACCGCTTTGCCAGCGGCTCCAGCCGCATGGCCCGCAGCAGTTCGGCGCAGCGCGCCTGCCGGGCAGCGCGGTCTTTTTCGGCTTTCAGGCCGCAGAGGATGTTCTGTTCCACCGTCAGATTCGGGAAGAGGGCGTAAGTCTGGACC
>ENA-UOOC01003735-UOOC01003735.1-human-gut-metagenome-genome-assembly--contig:-C48old-NODE-3735-length-10198-cov-5.041605_pt1 | contig 10198 bp, 8 predicted proteins | sample MGYA00242469_ERZ724016 | MGnify/ENA metagenome assembly ERZ724016 | reverse complement strand
TTCTTTTTTATTTACTTTCCTTATTTCTCTTTTCAACAATATGTTTATGAACAGTGTCTGCAAGCTCACCGTGAAGCTTGAATTTCTTTGAAAATACAATAAGCGAAATCAAAATAAGAATAGGCGGAATACCGAAGCATATAATTCCTATACCTGCCTTTGTGCCGTCATTAATAACCTTTGTGGCACTTGTGATTTGCTTGTTATATCCCATAATTGCAAGGCCACCGAAAAGAACGATTGTCTGAATGGTATAAGCCATTTTCTGCAAAAAGCCTTTCATAGAAAATGTGATTGACTCGTTTCTTTCACCGTTCTTGTATTCGCCGTAGTCAACAATATCTGCAAGAAAGATTGTTTGACCTACGAACATTGCCGCAATACCTGTTGAAGAAATAATGTAGGCAATGTCAAGCGCAATTGTAATTTTAAGCACAGGACCAAAGATATACATAAGTACATATCCTATAATGGTTGCAATAAGCGAAATTTGATAAATCTTTTTCTTGTTCATCCATTTTGAAAGAACAGGGATAACAACAAGACCCAAAACCGAGCCGACAGCACCGATAGTTTGGAAAAGGCTTTGTGCCTTAGGCTCACCGAGTACGTCGGAGAAATAATAAACAGCCGTGCCTGAAGTGAGATACCAGCCTGCGTTTGAAAGCATAGCAACTACCATAAATACTACGAGCTGGTCGTTGTGTGCAATAACGGAAAAAATCTTTTTGAATGAAAACTTTGCCTTTTCGCCGTAAACAACATTCTTTTCCTTTGTTGAAAGAACACATATTGCTGAGAAAATCACAAGTAAAATTCCGCATATTCCTGCCCAACGTGAAAATCCTGTTGCGCTGTAGCCCTTGTCCGTAGTCATACCTGTTGAAAGCATAGGTAATATGATAGGTGTTGCAACAGTAATGATGCCCTGACCTAAGCCGCTGAAGGTTCTTGCAACGGTTGAAACAAGGTTTCGGTCATTAGGGTCAGACGTAAAGGATGGCACCATGCTCCAATACGGAATATCCGCCATTGTGTTTGTCATACCCCAAAGGATATACATAACGCCTATGTATATGTAAAGCTTTGTTCCGCTCATACCGAAGCTTGTGAACAGTAAGAAAAGAACTACTGCGTTGCATATAGCGCCTATAAGTATCCAAGGTCTGTATTTGCCGTGCTTTGTTCTTGTGTTGTCAACAATTGTGCCCATCATAGGGTCGTTAATTCCGTCCCAAATTCTTGCAATAGGGGTGAGAAGAAGTAAAAATGCTTCTTTAAGACCAAGTACGCTCGATAAATAGTAGCTTAAAAACGAATAAAACATTCCGTAACTTAAGTCAAGCCCTATTGCGCCAACGCCAAAGCAGATTTTTTCTCTCCAAGAGGTTTTGTATTCCTGCATATTCTGTCCTCCGAAAAATTAATGTTTATCTATTATAACATATTTTTATACATTTGCACAATAACATTTTTGTGTTTTTGTTGCAAATTTATTTTTTTGATGATAATATATTAAAATGAAATATATATTCTGACTCGGAGGTCATTATGAAAAGAATTTTAAGCTTGCTTTTGTCAGTTGTAATGCTTGTAAGCGCCATGTCACTTGTCGATTTTTCTGCTTTTGCAGGAACGTATGAAGATTATGAGTATACAGTAAGCGCTGACAATAGCGTTCAAATAACAAAATATAAGGGAAGTGCAAATGCACTTGTAATTCCGTCAGCTATCGACGGCAAAGCGGTAAGGAGTATCGGGTACGAGGCGTTCGCTTATTGCAACAGTTTAATAAGCGTAGTAATTCCCGACAGTGTAACAAGCCTTGCGGATTGGTCATTTTACGGTTGTATGAATTTGGTAAGCGTAACAATCAGCGGCGGTGTAAAAAGTATCGGCAATTCTGCTTTTTCCTGCTGCATAAATTTGAAAAATATAACAATTCCCCGAAACGTATCAAGCATCGGCTCGGCCGTATTTTTAAGCTGTAAGAATTTAAGCTCAATTAATGTTGTAAGCGATAATAATTATTTCAGTTCAATTGACGGAGTTTTGTTTAACAAAAATCAAACTGCAATAGTTCAGTATCCTGAGGGAAAAAACGGAAATTCATACGTAATTCCAAGCAGTGTAACGGCTATCGGCACAGGCGCATTCAAATATGCCCAAAGCTTAACGAACATTGTAATACCAAGCAGCGTTACTGCTATCGGGCTTTCAGCATTTGATAATTGCAAAAGCCTGACAAGTATAACAATTCCCGACAGTGTGACAACTATCGGCAATTACGCTTTTCATATGTGCACTGCTTTAAAAAGTGTATCAATCGGAAATAATGTAAAAACTATCGGTACTTATGCTTTCCATAGCTGCACAGGTTTAACAAATGTTACAGTTCCTAACAGGGTAGAAAGTATCGGCGATTACGCATTTTATGGCTGCTCAGGTTTAACAAGCTTTGTAATTCCGAAGAGCGTAACTCAAATAGGCTACGGCGCATTTGACGCTTGCCCTAATTTGACAACCGTAACCTATAAAGGAACAAAAAGCGATTGGGACGAGGTGAATAAGCCGTATTCAGGTTTGGCAAATAAAACAATTCGTTTTGCAAATGGGGCAAACGGCACAAATCCAACACCGTCAAAGCCGAGCAATAATTCATCATCAAACTCAGGCGCAACAGCCGCCGCTAAGACGGTTAAAAAACCAAAATCCACCTCGATTAAAAAGCTGAAGTCGGCTAAGAAAGCATTGACGGTTCAATGGAAAAAAGTAAGCGGTGTAAAAGGTTATCAAATTCAACTTGCAACGGATAAGAAATTCAAGAAGAATAAGAAAAGTATAACAATTAAGAAGCAAAAAACAACTAAGAATAAGGTCAAAAAGCTCAAGGCTAAGAAAAAATATTACGTGCGTGTTCGTACATATAAAACCGTCAAGGGCAAAAAGGTTTATTCCTCTTGGTCTAAGGTGAAGAGTATAAAGACAAAATAAAATTACGTAACGTAGGGGCGATTGATAATCGCCCCTACGTTGTTGAATTTAGATAGTATAAATGAATAAGAATACTGAGGCGAACATTGTTCGCCTCTTTTTTATACCTTAAAAGTTACAAAAGTGTTACAAATATTAAAATTTAGTATCGAAGCAATTTGTACTTGACAATACCTTTACACCCTTATATAATGTAATCAATGGTGTTAATTCCATCAAAATCCCATTGATTTCAAGTTAGTCCCATTAAATTTCAATCAAAATTCACGAAAGGAGCAGAAATTATGCGTTTGTTTGTCGGTACTTTAGACGGTTATAAGCTTGATTCTAAAGGACGTCTTTCTGTTCCTACTAAGTGGAGAGAGCGTCTTGGCAAGGAATTTTATATGGTTGCAGTAACCGTTAGGGGTTGCAAATGCCTTACTCTTTATCCTGTTGAGCATTTTGAGGCTACGTATGACGCAATGCAGCAGGGAACGGAAAATCAAAAATATGACGCTACAACAAGCTTTCTTGATAATGCCGAGGAGGGCGTGCTTGACGCTCAGGGCAGATTTACAGTCAATCAAAGGCTCAAGGAGGCTGCCGCTCTTACTAATGAATCAACTGTTGTATTCAAGGGTAAAGGCGAGGTAATAGAAATTTGGAATACGGATGAGTATGAAAGAATTTATAATTCTTACGACCATACGCAGGGTATTTATGACTTGATGGATAAGGTCAAGGGGAATGAGCAGTAATGGAGTTTGTTCACAAAAGCGTGCTTTTTGACGAAGCGATAAAGGCACTTGATTTAAACGAAAATAAAATAATAGTTGACGGCACGGCAGGCGGCGGAGGTCACAGCGGTGAGATTGCAAAAAGGGCTAAAAGAGTAATTTCTATCGACCAAGACCCCGACGCAATCGCAGTTATTAACGAAAGCGTGGGTGATAAGGAAAACGTAACTATTTTTCACGATAAATAATCAAATATAAAAAATATTATTTCAAATCTTAATATAGAAAAAATTGACGGTCTGCTTTTAGACCTCGGCGTTAGTTCGTTTCAGCTTGATACTGCCGAGAGGGGATTTTCATTTCATAAGGACGCACCGCTTGATATGAGAATGAGCAAAAGCGGGCTTAGCGCTTATGATGTTGTAAATAATTATGACGAAAGGCAGCTTGCGGATATTATTTACAGATACGGCGAGGAAAAATTTTCACGTAGAATTGCCGCAAATATAGTTAAGGCAAGGGCAAAAAAACCTATTGAAACCACTTTTGAACTTGTCGATATAATCAAATCCTCAATGCCGCAAAAGGCAATGCGTGATGCTCACCCGGCAAGACGTACGTTTCAGGCTATCAGGATAGAAGTTAATGCAGAACTTGATGTGCTTAAATCAACACTTGAGGACGCATTTGATATTCTTGCACCGGGCGGCAGAATTGCAATTATAACGTTTCATTCTCTTGAGGACAGAATTGTTAAAGAACAATTTGCAAAGTGGTGCCAAGGCTGCACCTGCCCTAAGGAATTTCCTGTTTGTGTGTGCGGAAAAAAGCCAAAAGGAAAGACCTTTAAATCAATTTCACCTTCTAAAGAGGAACTTGAGGAAAATCCTCGTGCAAGGTCGTCACGGCTTAGAATTTTTGAAAAATTTTAGTTGATTAAAATATAGGAATTGAAAAAGTTAGGAGGAGTAAAAATGACTAATACAGGCGATTTTAGGCGTTATTCATACGGCTCTGATGCGGCTTATGCCGTTCAGGCATTTAACTACCAGCGTAGCTCTGCGGCTCCGGCTTATATTCCGAAACCCGAAAAAGAATTTAAGGTAAGGCAAAGAGGGCAGCGAAAGAGCAAGGCTCAACTTGTTCACGAGCAAAAACTCAGTTTTAAAAAGGCTTTAAGCATTACAACAGTGGCGGCATTGTGCCTTTCTATGCTTTTTGCCGTTCTTTATACCAATGCAAAAACAAATGAACTTACCTTTGAGATTTCAAGGCTTGAAAAAAATTATTCTACCGCTCAAAGTGAAAATACACGTCTTAACAGTGAACTTGACAGCCTTGTGTCAATGAGTATGATTGACCAATATGCAGTCGAGAAGCTCGGTATGACCAAAATGAAATCAAATCAGATAAAATATATTGACGTTTCGCAGTATAAGCAAAAACGTCTTGCTGCCGCACAGGCAGTTTTAAAGCAAAAACAGGCAAAATCCAAGGCTGAAAAAACGTCTGTTGCTAAGTAATAATATATATTATTTAAGCGTAAGATTAATGAGAGTTAAGAATATACTTAACTCTCTATGTTATTATTAAATAAGAGAACAATTGCGAGGGGATGATTAAAAGTGAATACTTCAAAAAGAATGCTTAAAAGAATTCTTATTATGGCAGTCGTAATCATCTTTCTTATGACAACAACTGTGGCGAGAGTTTTTTATCTTACAATTGTACGTGGCGAGGAACTTTCCGAAAAAGCTGAAACACAGCAGCTTAAGGATACGGAAATCACGGCAATGCGTGGAACGATTTATGATTCAAACGGTAACGTGCTTGCTCAGTCGGCTTCGGTTTGGAATGTATTTATCGACCCGCTCAATATTAAAGACAAGCAAAGAGATTTGATTGTTGATGAATTCGCAAATCTTTTTGGTTATGATGCAGATGAGAAAAAAGAGTTTTACGACAGAACAACTCATCAAAATCATTATGAACTTGTTGAAAAGAAAGTCGAAAATAACATAAAAGAGAAACTTTCAAAATTTGTGTCGAAAAACGAATTGGGCGGCTGTATCGGTACAGAACAAACAACAAAAAGATATTATCCTTACGGCACACTTGCTTCAAGCGTTATCGGTTTTACAGGCGCAGACGATCAAGGTCTTTCGGGTATCGAAGCTTATTATGACGAACAGCTTACAGGCACAAACGGAAGAATAATTACCGCAAAAGATGCTAAGTCCAACAATATCGCAAACGACTATGAAACAAGCATTGCCGCAACAGACGGCGATTCAATAGTTCTCACAATCAATCAAACCATTCAGTATTATCTTGAAAAAGGCTTGAGAGAAACGATGAACGAATATCAGGCTAAGGGCGCTTACGGTGTTGTTATGAATTGTAACACAGGCGCTGTACTTGCGATGTCATCCCTTCCTGATTACGATTGCAACGAGCCTTATAAGCTTACATACAGCAAGGATAAAAAAGCGATTAAAAAGCTCAGCGATAAAACAGCAAAGCAGGAGGCTGAAAGTGCTGCTGTTCAAAATCAGTGGCGCAATTTTACAGTATCCGACACATACGTACCAGGTTCTGTTTTTAAAACATTTGTCGCTTCTGCTGCTTTGGAGGAAAATGTTGTAAATTTGAACACAACGTATAACTGCACAGGCTCTATCCAAGTTGACAAATACAAAATGAAGTGCCACTATCACCCCGGCCACGGAACACAAACTCTTACTCAGGGACTTGAAAATTCCTGTAACCCGTTTTTTATCACAATCGGTCAAAAATTAGGCGTTCATAATTATTTCAAGTATTTTGATGCCTTCGGCTTTACACAAAAGACAAATATCGACCTTCCGGGTGAGGCTTCTCCACAATATTACAAAGAGGACCAATACGGAATAGTTGAGCTTTCGTCTGCTTCTTTCGGTCAAACAAACTCGCTTACTCCTATTCAGGTTTGCACAGGTCTTTGCGCTATCGCAAACGGCGGAAAACTCTTACAGCCTTATCTTGTGTCAAGTATTGCCGATGCAAACGGTAAAACGGTTAAAAAGACTCAAACCAAGGAAATAAGGCAGGTTATCAGTGCAGACACATCCGAAAAAGTCAGAAAAATGATGAAATCGGTTGTTGATAACGGTACAGGTAAAAACGGTTACGTTGCAGGTTACAGCGTAGGCGGTAAAACAGGTACTTCAACAAAGCTCGGTGAGTCAAAAAATGGCGAGGGCGATAAATATATTGTATCGTTTGGCGCAATTGCTCCGAGTGACGACCCTGAGATTGCAATGCTTATAATCGTTGATGAACCAAACCAAGATTTGGGCGGCGGTGCTCTTTGTGCTCCTATTGCCGCACAGGTTACTCAAGAGGCTATGAATGTTCTCGGTATTGAACCTAAATATAATGACTCTGAAATGAAAGACCTTTCAAAGCAGACTCCTAACGTAGTCGGCAAAAGTCTTGACGAAGCTAAAAAAACGCTTGAAGAAAACAATCTTAACTTCGTTGTTGTCGGCGATGATTCAACAGTTACAAGGCAGTGCCCGTCGGGTGCAGATACGATTCCTAACGGCGGTACGGTTTATCTTTATACCGATGATTCCGAAAAACAAACGGTAAATGTTCCTAATTTTAACGGACTTACCGTTAACGAGGCTAAGGACCTTGCCTCAAGCAGTAATCTTAATATTCAAATCGCAGGTAACAGTATGTCAAGCGGAACTGTTGTGGCATACAGGCAAAGTGAAGAAACGCAGGCAAAGGTAGAAAAAGGAACGGTAGTTACCGTCACATTTAAAAATACACAGTCTGTATTAGACTAAAAGATATGGGGTTTTAATATGAAGCTTAAAGATTTATTAAAGGGAATTGACGTTAAAAACGATTTTGAAAACGTTGACGTTTTGGATGTTACGCAGGATTCACGTCTTGTAAAAGACGGCTCGCTTTTTATCTGCATTAAAGGAGCTGCCTTTGACGGACACAGCGTTGCGAAAAAAATGCTTGAAAGCGGTGCTGTTGCAGTAGTCGTTGACCACGATCTCGGTCTTGACAGTCAAATTATTGTTGAAGATTCAAGAGCCGTTTATTCTCCTATTTGTGCTAATTTCTTCGGTAACCCTGCCGAAAAATTAAAGCTTATCGGCTTAACAGGCACAAACGGAAAAACAACTACCACGTTTTTGATTAAGCAAATTCTTGAAAATGTCGGCAAAAAAGTCGGACTTATCGGAACTGTTCAAAATATGGTGGGTGATGAGATTTATCCAGCTAAATATACAACTCCTGATCCGTATGAGCTTCAAAAGCTGTTTTCGCTTATGGTAAAAGCAAATTGCGAATACTGCGTTATGGAGGTTTCATCTCAAGCACTCGCACAGGGCAGAGTAAACGGACTTCGATTCACTCTCGGAGCATTCACAAATCTTACTCAAGACCACCTCGATTATCACAAAACTTGGGAAAACTATTTCAATTCAAAGCGTAAGCTTTTTGAAAATTCCGATATCGCAGTAACAAATGCAGACGACGAACACGGCTTAAAAATTATTGACGGTCTTAATTTTGATAAGGTTGTTACTTATGCAGTTGATACAAATAATGCAACATATACCGCCAAAAACGTTAAGTTTAAGCCAAGCGGTGTTGAATATGAAATTGTTTCAAATGATTCTATAGGCAGATGTATTTGTCCAATTCCGGGCAGATTTTCGGTTTATAACTCTCTTTGCGCAGTAACATGTGCTCTTGCACTCGGTATTGATTTTGAGGATGTTCTTTTGGCAGTTGCAAAGTCAAAAGGAGTCAAGGGCAGAATTGAAGTTGTACCGAGCGGCAGAGATTTCACAATCATTATTGACTACGCTCATTCACCTGACGGACTTGAAAATATTATTACCTCGCTTAAGGAAATTGCAAAGGGCAGAGTAGTAACCCTTTTCGGTTGCGGCGGAGACAGAGATAAAACAAAGCGCCCTAAGATGGGTAAAATTGCCGCAGAATTATCCGATTACTGCATTGTAACGTCAGATAATCCGAGAAGTGAAAATCCACGTGCAATCATTGATGATATTCTTGTAGGTATGCAAAATATCAAAACGCCTTACACTGTTATTGAAAACAGACACGAGGCTATTGAATATGCAATTACTCATGCTAAAAAGGACGATATTATTCTCCTTGCAGGCAAGGGTCACGAAACATATCAAATTTTGCCTACAGGCACAATTCATTTTGACGAAAGAGAAGTTATTGCCGAGGTTCTCGGTAAAATGAAATAAATTATGGAAGCTTTAACATTAAAAGAAATTGCAAAAGCGTTAAATACTAAAACGGATTTTGACGTTCAAATAAACGCTGTTTGTATTGATACAAGAAAAATTACAAAAGGTTGCCTTTTTATTTGCATTAAGGGCGAACGCTTTGATGCACACCAATTTGCAAACGAAGCATTGAGCCTTGGCGCCGCTGCTGTAATGATTAGTGAGGATATTGAGGTAAACGGAGCGTTTGTAAAAGTTGAGAATACTTCAAAAGCACTTCTTGACCTTTCAGCCTATTATCGTTCAAAATTTAATATCCCTGTTGTTGCACTTACAGGCTCGGTCGGCAAAACAACTACAAAGGAATTTACCTATCTTGTAGTTAATTCAGAGTTTAACGCAATCAAAACTCAGGGAAACCTAAATAACGAAATCGGCTTGCCCCAAATGCTTTTTCAAATTGATAACAGCACCGAGGCGGCGGTTATTGAAATGGGAATGAACCATTTTGGCGAAATTCACCGACTTGTAACTGCTACTAAGCCTACCCTTGCAATGATTACAAATATCGGTGTGTCGCATATTGAAAATCTCGGCTCACGTGAGGGCATACTTAAATCAAAGCTTGAAATTCTTGACGGCTTAGAAGCAGGCTCACCGTTTATCATTAATGTTGATAACGATATGCTTAAAACAATTCTTGATAAAGACGAGATTATGGAAAAATATGACGTAATCACGTTCGGTATTGAAAGCGAAGGCGCAAATTATAAAGCAAAAAATATCAAAGAAGAAAACGGCTCAACTTCATTTGATGTTGAATATACAATCACAAAAATAATTCCGGAAATCAGCGGTGTAACAGGTAAGTTTTACTTGTGCTCACAACATATCGTAATCCCTACTATCGGTATTCATAATGTATATAATGCCCTTGCGGCTTTTGCTGTCGGTATAACTCTCGGCATTGACTCTCAAAAATCGGCTGACGCTCTTTCAAATTACGTTCCTGCCGGAATGAGGCAAAAAAGCGTAACCGTCGGCGGCATAACCTCTATTGAGGATTGTTACAATGCAAGCCCGGATTCAATGAATGCGGCAATCAAAACTCTTGCCAATACAAAGGCAAATAAAAAAATAGCGGTTTTGGGCGATATGCTGGAACTCGGCGATTATTCAAAAAAAGCTCATTATGAAGTCGGTCAAGCC
>ENA-UOOC01003733-UOOC01003733.1-human-gut-metagenome-genome-assembly--contig:-C48old-NODE-3733-length-10202-cov-9.572090_pt1 | contig 10202 bp, 7 predicted proteins | sample MGYA00242469_ERZ724016 | MGnify/ENA metagenome assembly ERZ724016 | reverse complement strand
ACAGGATGTAGCCGACGAGCTGATTGATGGGGTTGTAGCCCTTCTCCTCCAGCGCGCGGTACACTTGCAGCACCGCCTGCTTGATCTCCATATCACGGTCATCACGGATGGAAAATACGGCGGTTGGTTCAGAGATCGGCATTTCAATTCTCCCCTTTACAAGATATCATTAGCCCTATTATACTCAACACGCGCCAAATTTGCAAGACGAAAACCATAAAATTTTATACAGAAATGCAAATTTCGTCCTTGCTGTTGTATAATGCAAAAAACCGCTTGAAACCTTGCGGCTTCAAGCGGTTTTTGGTGCGCCCGCAGGAACTCGAATCCTGGACCCTCTGATTAAAAGTCAGATGCTCTACCAGCTGAGCTACGAGCACATCTATTGCACTGTGGGTCTCACAGCCCTACTATTATAGCAAGTCCGGCCCCGCTTGTCAATACACTTTTGAAAACATTTTACGCGGATTTTCTCAGCCTTTCGCCCCGCGCCCCTTGCCAAACGCAGGACAGCGCGGTATAATAGGTTTTTAGAGTAGAAAAAACCGTAAAGGGGATTTGGAAATATGGAAACTTTGGGCAGCCTGCGCCGTACCAATTACTGCGGGGAAGTCAGCCTTGCCATGGCGGGTCAGGAAATGACCGTCTGCGGCTCCATCGCCCGCGCCCGCGATAAGGGCGGCATCATCTTTGCCGACCTGCGCGATACCACCGGCATTTTGCAGCTGGTGTTCGATGAGGATACCCCCAAGGACGTTTTCGCCAAGGCCGAGAGCCTGAAAAGCGAGTACGTCATCATCTGCCGCGGCAAGCTGCGCGAGCGCGCCGCCAAGACCGACAAGATTTCAACCGGTGACGTGGAGCTCTACGTTACCGAGCTGCGCATCCTGAGCGAGGCCCAGACCACGCCGTTTGAGCTGCGCGACGAGATCAACGTCAACGACGACCTGCGCCTGCGCTACCGTTACCTTGACCTGCGCCGCCCGTCCATGCACGAGCCGATCGTGCTGCGCAGCAAGATCATGCAGATCATCCGCAACTATTTCTGCGAGAACCACTTCACCGAGATCGAAACGCCTACCCTCATCAAGTCCACGCCCGAGGGTGCGCGTGACTATCTGGTGCCCAGCCGTGTGCAGCCGGGCCACTTCTACGCTCTGCCCCAGAGCCCGCAGCTCTATAAGCAGATTCTGATGCTGTCTGGCTTTGACCGCTATTTCCAGCTGGCTCACTGCTACCGCGACGAGGATCTGCGCGCCGACCGTCAGCCCGAGTTCACCCAGGTGGACGAGGAGATGAGCTTTGTCTCCGAGGACGATATCATGACCCTGAACGAGGGCCTGATCAAGCGCCTGTGGAAGGAAATGCTGAACGTCGACGTCGAGACGCCGTTCTACCGTATGCCCTGGGATGAGGCTATGGGCCGCTTCGGCTCCGATAAGCCCGACACCCGCTTTGGTCTGGAAATCCAGGACGTGACGGAGGCGTTCAAGGGCACCGAGTTCAAGCCCTTCGCCGCCGTGCTGGAAGCAGGCGGCACCATCCGCGCCATCAACGCCAAAGGTCTGGCCGATAAGCTGTCCCGCAAGAACATCGATAAGCTGGGCGAGGTCGCCAAGACCTACGGCGCCAAGGGCCTGGCGTACAGCCGCCTGACTGCCGACGGTACTTCCTCCAGCTTTGAGAAATTCCTGACCGACGCCGAGAAAGCTGCGCTGTATGCCGCACTGAACGCCGAGACCGGCGACGTGCTGCTGCTGGTCAGCGATACCGATTGGGTCAAGGCATGCACCGCGCTGGGCCAGGTCCGCCTGGACATTGCCCGCAAGCACGGCCTGATCGACCCCGACAAATTCAACTTCCTGTGGGTCGTTGACTTCCCGCTGTTCGAGTACTCTGAGCAGGAGGGCCGCTGGATGGCCATGCACCATCCGTTCACCCTGCCCAAGGCCGAAGACCTGGACAAGGTCGAGAGCGACCCCGGTGCCTGCCACGCTGTGGCCTACGATATCGTGCTGAACGGTGTCGAGATGGGCGGCGGCTCCATGCGTATCAACGACCCCGCTTTGCAGGATCGTATGTTCCATGCCCTGGGCTTCACCGAGGAGAAGGCCCGCGAGAGCTTTGGCTTCCTGATGGACGCCTACAAGTTCGGCGCACCCCCGCACGGCGGTATGGCCTACGGCCTGGACCGTATGGTCATGCTGATGCTGAAGAAGGATTCCATCCGCGACGTCATTGCCTTCCCGAAGGTGCAGAACGCCGGTGAGCCGATGAGCGGTGCACCGGACGTGGTGGACGAGCAGCAGCTCAAGGATTTGAGCATCGCGCTGACGCTGAAGGACTAAGTCAGAAGTAATTGCGCTGTAGGGGCCGGACATGTCCGGCCCGCAGCCTGCCCGCAGGATTCCCTTTTGCGGGTAGGTGCAGGGCGAGGCATGCCTCGCCCCTACAGGATAGAAAAAATATACGCCCGACCGTATTTTATGCGGTCGGGCGTTTTTGTGTTATCTCAATATTTCGGCTTCGGTTCCTCGTCCTGCTTTACCGGGTACTCCGCAGCTGGCGGCGGGGTCTGGATGGGCTTGGGCGCTTTGGGGGCTTTCGGATGGCGCTTGCGCCAGAATCGCAGAGCCGCAATGACTGCAATGACGATCAGCACCACTGGCCACAGGTAGACCAGCGCAATGACCAGCCCCTGCACAAACCCAACGAAGGCGTCCCAGCCGCCGCCGAACGCATCGGCAATGCGCTCGGTGAAGGTCACGCCGGTCGGGGTCAGGGTTGCGACCTCTTCCAGATAGATGTCTACGGTCGAGTAGCTGACCTGCTGGTCCATGTTGCGCAGCTGGCGGGTGTAGTTCTCGAGCTGGTACTGCACATCGGAAAGCTGGCTCTCGATTTCCAGCAGGTCGGCGGTCGTCTCGGCCTGGTCTGCCAGTTCGTTCAGGCGGGTGCGCTGGGCCTCCAGCGCGGTAAGCCGCGCCTGCACGTCTATGTAGCTGCTTGTGATGTTCTCGGCGTTCTCGCTGACATTGCGCACGCTGCCTGCCTCGCCCGCGGCAGCCAAAAACGCGCGGTAGTTGTCCACCGGTACCCGCACGGTGTAGTCGGCGCTGCGGTCGTGATCCTTTTCAGTGCCGTAAACGCTGGTGGACTCCATCCATGCATTGTTGGCCTCGACCGCAGCCATCAGGGTTTCGCGGGCGGCGTCAAAGTCGGTGGATTCCATCGACAGGCTGGCGTTGTAGATGATTTTCTGCGCGGTCTCATCGGTAGCGGCTTCGGCGGCGTTGGCGGGCATCAGGCTGCTGTCTACCGCGCCTGCGGCGCTGTCATAATTGTAGCTTTCCTGCGCGGCGGCCTCGGTGGCATAGTAGCCGCCGTCGTTGCTGCTGATGCTGCCGCAGCCCGCCAGCAGTGCGGCGGCGGCCAGCGCAGCGGTGATACGGGTGATGCGCTTTTTCATGTTGGATGCTCCTTTCTACGTAAAGGCTTCCCCTGAGGGGGAAGCTGTCCGCGAAGCGGACTGATGGGGGCAAGTTTGTCTTGCTGCCTTTTTACGGCTCGGCGTCGGGAACGCCGCCCCTCATACGGCCTTCGGCCACCTTCCCACTCGGGGGGAAGGCATTCCCTTTTCACCAATATAACACGGAAAATGCCAGCTGTGTGTTACAAACCAAATACAAAAAAGTGGGATGTGCCGTAATTTTGGCACATCCCACAAATTTTTGGTTGCTTATTCGGCTTTCGGCCCAAGCAGCTTGACGTCGTCGTTGTCGGCAAAGGCAACGGCGTTGTACCCGGCGGCTTCCAGCGTGCCGAACTGCTTGCCCAGCTTTTTGGCCTGGGGCAGCACGGTCACATCATAGTCGGCGCGCAGCTGCTCAGCCTTGGCCAGCACGGCGGCAAAGTCGGCGTCCTTCAAATACAGCAGCGCCATCTTCGGCTTTGCGCCGGGGATCTGGTAGCCCTGCTCCAGCAAAATGCCGCAGACGCGCTCAAACCCGATGGAGAAGCCCACGGCCGGGACCTGCTGGCCGATGAACTTGCCGACCATGTTGTCATAGCGGCCGCCGCCGGCCACGGCACCGCTGAACTGCGGGCAGGTGACCTCAAACACCATGCCGGTGTAGTAGCCCTGGCCGCGCACCAGGCTGGGGGCGTAGGCAATGCCGTAGCGGCCGTTTGCGACCTTCTCGCTGGCGGCAATGACATAGCGCAGGTCGGCGGTCAGTGCCTCGTCGTCCACCTTGGCGGTGACGGTGTCCAGGCTGAAATCCCCTGCACGCAGGAAGTCGTCCAGCGCCTGCACGGCCTCGGGGGCAAAGCCCTTCTCGGTCAGCTCGGCCTTGACGCCGTCCGCGCCGATTTTGTCCATCTTGTCAAAGCTGATGCAGACGGAATCCAGCTGGTCCTCGGCAAAGCCCATCTTTTCCAGCATGGCGCGCAGGATGCGGCGGTCATTGATGTTGACGGTGAACCCGGTAAAGCCGATCTTTAACAGGGCGCGGGCCGTCACGTCGATCAGCTCGACCTCGGCGTTGGGGGAAGAATCGCCCAGAATGTCAATGTCGCACTGGACGAATTCGCGCAGGCGGCCCTTCTGCGGGCGCTCGGCGCGGTAGACGCGGTCAGTCTGGATGACCTTGAAGGGGGTGGGCAGCTCGTTGCGGTTGGCCGCGTAGTAGCGGGACAGCGGCAACGTCAGGTCATAGCGCAGGCCCATGTCGGACAGCTGCTTCTCGTTGCCGCTTGCCAGCGCGTGCTCCAGCTTGTCGCCGCGCTTGAGAACCTTGAAAATCAGGTTCAGATTATCGCCGCCGTCGCTCTTGTCCAGGTTCTCCATATCCTCCAAAATCGGGGTGGAGATGCGCTGGAAGCCTGCGGCGCGGTAGGTGGCCAGGATCTGGCCCTGGATATAATCACGCAGCGCCTGTTCCCGCGGGAGCAGATCGCGCATACCTTTTAAAGGTTGTGTCTTCATGGTGGTTCTCCTTATTGCAAATTGGCTTCCCCCTTTGGGGGGGAGCTGTCACCGAAGGGGACTGATGAGGGGCGCGTTTGCCATAGTGACCTACAAATGGGCAATAGAGGCAAGCCTGCCCCCCTCCGGCCTTCGGCCACCTTCCCCCACAGGGGAAGGCTTTTTATATATAATCATATCGCCCAAACCGCATTTTGTCAATCCAAACCGGGCATACTATCCCGAAAAGGGGAGGGGATGCGTGTGCCAAAACAAAATCGCGGGCCGTATATTTTAGCGGCGGGGGCGGCGGCACAGCTGCTCACCGGCATCCCTGCGGCGTGGGGCGTGTTCCAGCAGCCGGTCATGCAGGGGTACGGCTTTTCCCGCGGGCAGGCTATGCTGGGGTTTGCGGTGCTGGTCGCGGCCTATGGTGTGGGCTGCGCGGTGGGCGGTTTGCTGCAGGATGCCCGCGGTCCGCGTTTCGCCGGGTTGTGGGGCACGGCCCTATTGGCGGGCGGGTTCTTCGCGGCGGCGTTCGTGCCGCCCGCCAACGCCGCATTGTTTCTTGTCGTGTACAGTTTGCCCGCCGGGCTGGGCAGTGCGTTTCTGGCCCCGGCGGTGCTGGCCTGCGCCCAAAAATGGTATCAGGACAAAAAAGGCTGGGCCACCGGCGTGGCGGGGGTGGCCATGGGGCTGTCCGGTGCGTTTTTTACGGTGTTTGTCAAGGGCGTCGGCGGGGCGTGGGGCATCCGCGTTTGCTTTGCGGCGCTGGGGGTGGTCATGCTCGTCGTCTGCGGTACGGGGGCGCTGATTTTGCAAGACCCGCCGCCTAAACCCCAGCGCGGGAAGCCCCAGCCGGGGCCGGATTTTGACTACAAGCAGATGCTCCGCACGCCGCAGTACAAGCTGTGTGTGGCGGCGGTAGCGCTGTCCGCCCCGGCGGTGCTGCTGTTCAGCCCGGAAATTTTCAAAATTGCCACCGAGCGCGGCCTGCCCGAGAGTGCCGCACCGTACAGTATCGTGCTGGGGTCTGCGGCCAGTGCGGCGGGGCGGATGCTGCTGCCCGCCCTCAGTGACAAGCTGGGCCGCAAGCCGGTTTTGTACGCCGTGTACCTGGGTCTTGCGGCGGGCAGCGCATGGTTTGCCTTTGCGGGGCAGTGGTGGGTGTTGGCGGCCTATGCGGTGCTTACGTTTTTCTACTCTGGCGGCGCGGCCGTGCAGCCGTCCTTCAACACGGATCTGTTTGGTTTGTCCCACGCCGGGGTAAACTATGGATTCATCGCCTTGGGCATGAGCGGCGGCAGTATTCTGAGCTATATCGGGGCGCAGGCCCTGCCCCTGGCCGCCCGCCATTGGCTGGCCGGGGGATGTGCTGCGGCGGGGCTGGTTTGTGTCAGTCTTGTAAAACCTGTGGAGAATGGTTGAATTTTTATGCGCGGCAGGGTACAATATGGATTTGCCGGGAACTTGTAGGGGCCGGGCATGCCCGGCCCGCGGCCTTCCCGCAGACGGTCGATTTCCGTTGCGTTGCAGGCCGCATAAGTGCGGCCCCTACATAGCAGCTCCGGCAATAAATTACGTGCTTTAAGAGGTTTTCACTATGACCCAAACCCAACAGCTTCGCCGCCTGGCTGCACAGTCGGCCACGGCATTTTTGGTGGCGGCGCTCTGTGCGTTCCCACTGTATATCGATAAATTCTCCAACCTCGGTGTTGTCAAATTCACCGGAATCTGCACGGTCAGTTGGGCGTTTGCGCTCTGGCTCGGTGCGCTGGCCGTCGTCGGTGCCAAGCCGATGCCGGGTCGTCTGCCCTGGAAAACCGACCCCGGCCTCGGGGCACTGGGGGCGGTTACGGCATCGGGCGTGCTGTCCACGGTGCTGTCGCTGTCGCCTGCGGCGTCCTTCTGGGGGTTGGGCGGCTACTACGGCGGCTGTATGATGGTGCTGTTCACGGCGGCGGGCTATCTGGCCGTCCGCGCCTTTGCGCCGCAGAAAATTTTAAACGGCCTAACCTTCTGCGTCGGCGTTGCCACCGCCATCGTCACGGTGCTGTACGTCCTCAACATATTTAATATCGACCTCATCGGTACCTATGCGGACACGGCGGTCGTGGAGCGCGCGCAGTTTTTCTCGACATTGGGGCAGAAAAACTTCTGCTCCGGGTTCATGGCGTTCGCGCTGCCGCTGGTGTTCTATGCGTTCTTAGTCGCGCGGGGCGTGCGGCACGCACTGTTTTACGGCGTGCCTGCGTTCTTTGGCGGGTTAGCGCTGGCTGTGGTGGATGCTGAGGGCCTGACTTTGGGCATCGGCGCGGCGGTGCTGGTGCTCATCTGCCAGAAAAACTTCACCACCCGCACGCTGCGGCGGCTGGCGGTCATCGGGGCGTTTTTCTTCTTCCACGCCGGGTGGATGCAGTATATGCGCACCCATGTCTACACCCAGGGCGGTAAGCCAATGCTGGCGGCGCTGGGTCATGTGGCGCAGCTCGGGTTCACGGTCTGTCTGACAGTCTGGGCCGTGCTGCGGTTTGCCCTGCGCGGGCGGGAACTGCCGCTGTACAAGCTGGGCCGGGCACTGGCAGTGGTCATTGTGCTCGGTGCGACAGTGCTGACGCTGCTTGCCAATTTTATGCCGGGCTTCCCCAGCCTGGGCCGCCTGGATGACCTGTTGGTTTTTAACGATGACTGGGGCACCTACCGCGGCACGGCCTGGCGCATCACCGCCGAAAGCTGGCTGGCGCAGCCTGTGTGGCGCAAGCTGTTCGGCGTCGGCCCCGGCATGATGCACACGGCTGTGGCCCAGTGGGCGGGCGCGGACATCACCGAGCGGATGCGCACCTTTTACGCCGCCCACAACGAGTACCTGGAACTGCTGCTGACCACCGGCGTGGCGGGGCTGGCCGCGTGGCTGTGGTTTGTGATCGCCCACCTGCGCAAGGCCGCCCATAACTGGCTGCGCCCCGGCGTGGCCCCGGTCACACTGGCGCTGGTCAGCTACCTGGCCCATGCGGTCATCTCGATACGCGTGTCGATGATTTTCCCCGAGATCATGCTGCTGTTTGCGCTTTTGCAGGTGTTTTGTCTGCCGCCGGAGCAGGAGAAAAACTCCGCCACGGCGGAGAAACCTGTACGGTACGGCAAAGGCAAAAAGACGAAATCTGCCGAGCCGGTGCAGCAGCCCGGCCTGCTGCGGCAATGGCTGCCGCCGATTGTGGCAGGCATTGTGATGATGGCTGTCTGCGGTGCAGCCTCGCGGGTGATCTTTGGGTTTCTGTTTTAAGGAAAAGCCTCCCTTTGACAAGGGAGGCTTTTTTATTTGCTCCACCATGCCCATCCGCCGCCTGCCATGCCGCCCGGTCAGAGAAAATGCCAAAAAACCAAAGGTTAGCTTAAACTAACATCTTGAAAAACAGGATTCGACCCTTTATAATAAAGATAGCTGTGAAAAGCCTAACAATATGCAAAGGAGAGAAAATTATGATCGAATACTCCGCACAGGTCAACGCAATGTGCCCGATCACAAAAGGACCCAAGCACGGTCCCGCGCCCATCCCCGAAGAGGGCCAGTGGGTCAAGGCGTATAAAATTGAGGATATCAGCGGCTACACCCATGGTGTGGGCTGGTGTGCTCCCCAGCAGGGTACCTGCAAGCTGAGCCTGAACATCAAGAACGGCATCATCGAGGAGGCCCTCGTTGAGACCATCGGCTGCTCCGGCATGACCCACTCTGCCGCTATGGCAGGCGAGATCCTGCCCGGCAAGACCATTCTGGAGGCTCTGAACACCGACCTCGTCTGCGACGCTATCAACGTTGCTATGCGTGAGCTGTTCCTGCAGATCGTCTACGGCCGCAGCCAGACCGCTTTCTCTGAGAACGGCCTGCCTGTCGGCGCTGGCCTGGACGACCTGGGCAAGGGCCTGCGTTCCATGACCGGTACCATTTTCTCCACCAAGGCCAAGGGCGTCCGCTATCTGGAGCTGACCGAGGGCTACATCCTCAAGACCGCTCTGGACAAGGACAACCAGGTCATCGGCTATCAGTTCGTCCGTCTGGGCAAGATGATGGAGGACATCCGTCACGGCAAGGACCCGAAGGAAGCCTACGAGAAGAATATCGGCACCTACGGCCGCTTCTCTGCCGAGCAGGGCGCTGTCAAGTACATCGACCCGCGTGAAGAATAAGAGAGGGAGGAACATAGATTATGGCAACTTTTGAATCCCAGAATCGCCGTATGCCCAAGATCGAGGCCTGCCTGAAGGCCAACGGTCTGGAGAGCCTCGACGCCTGCAACGAGATGCTGCTGGCCAAGGGCATCGACTGCGATAAGATCATCCGCGGCATCCAGCCCATCTGCTTCGATAACGCCGTCTGGGCTTACACCCTGGGCACTGCCATTGCTGTCAAGCGCGGCCTGAAGAGCGCTGCTGACTGCGCTGCTGCCATCGGCGAAGGCCTGGAAGCTTTCACCATCCCCGGCTCTGTTGCTGAACAGCGTAAGGTTGGCCTGGGCCACGGCAACCTGGGTGCCATGCTGCTGCATGAGGACACCCATTGCTTCGCCTTCCTGGCCGGCCACGAGTCCTTCGCCGCCGCTGAGGGCGCTATCGGCATTGCCCGTACCGCCAACAAGGTCCGCAAAGAGCCCCTGCGCGTCATCCTGAACGGCCTGGGCAAGGACGCTGCCCAGATCATCAGCCGTATCAACGGCTTCACCTACGTCAAGACCGACTACGACTTCGCCACCGGCGAGCTGAAGGTCGTCGAGACCATCCCTTACTCCGACGGCGAGCGCGCTGCTGTCAAGTGCTACGGCGCCAACGACGTTCTGGAAGGCGTTGCCATCATGAAGGCTGAGGGCGTTGAGGTTTCCATCACCGGTAACTCCACCAACCCCACCCGCTTCCAGCATCTGGTCGCCGGTACCTACAAGAAGTGGGCTATCGAGAACGGCAAGAAGTACTTCTCCGTCGCTTCCGGCGGCGGCACGGGCCGTACCCTGCACCCGGACAACGTCGCTGCAGGCCCCGCTTCCTACGGTCTGACCGACTCCATGGGCCGTATGCACGGTGATGCCCAGTTCGCTGGTTCTTCCTCCGTCCCGGCTCACGTCGAGATGATGGGTCTGATCGGCGCCGGCAACAACCCGATGGTCGGCATGACCGTCGCCTGCGCTGTTGCTGCTTCTCAGGTCAACGCTTGATTTGAACTGAACCATTAGGCTTTTCGCCGCCC
>ENA-UOOC01003720-UOOC01003720.1-human-gut-metagenome-genome-assembly--contig:-C48old-NODE-3720-length-10229-cov-3.447513_pt1 | contig 10229 bp, 7 predicted proteins | sample MGYA00242469_ERZ724016 | MGnify/ENA metagenome assembly ERZ724016 | reverse complement strand
GGGCAGAAGAGGATATCGATGTACGTTCTGGTAATCAATGCGGGTAGCTCGTCTCTCAAGTACCAAATCATCGATTCGGAGACCGAAGAGCTCGTGACGCGTGGCCTGTGCGAGAAGGTCGGGTATTCCGACGCCTTTGTCCAGCACTGGAACAAGAACGACAAGCGCGTCTTCGAGGAGCCGATGGAAGACCATCTCGTTGCCGTCAAGATGGTCCTTGATGTGCTCGTCCAGGATCCGGACTCCGGCATCGAGAGCCTGGACCAGATTGGCGCGGTCGGGCATCGTATCGTGCATGGTGGGGAGAAGTTCAGCGAGTCCGTCCTCGCGGATGACCAGGTCATTGCCGATATCGAGCTCTGCTCGGAGCTCGCGCCGCTGCATAACCCGCCTGCCGTCCAGTGCATTCGCGCCTGCCGTGAAATCATGCCCGACGTTCCCCATGTCTGCGTGTTCGATACGGCGTTTCACCAGACCATGCCCCCGCGCGCGTACATGTACGCGATTCCATACGAGTTCTACGAGCAGTTTGGCATCAGGAAGTACGGTGCGCATGGCACTTCGCACCGCTATCTCGTGCAACGTGCCGCGGAGCTCCTGGGCGAGAGCCCCAGCGACCTCAAGCTCATCACCTGCCATCTGGGCGGCGGCTGTTCGGTGACCGCCGTCGATCATGGCATGTCGGTCGACACGTCGATGGGCTTCACGCCCCTCGGCGGCATCGTCATGGGCACGCGCAGCGGCGATATCGACCCCTCCATCGTCACCTACCTCATGGAGCAGGAGGGCTACACTCCCAACGAGATCATCACAATCCTCAACCGCCAGTCGGGGCTTTACGGCATCAGCGGCATATCCGCCGACATGCGCGATATCGATGCGGCGACCAAATCGGGCCTCAAGCGCGCCGCCCTGGCGTATGACATGTTCGCGAATTCGGCCAAGAAGATGATCGGCTCGTACATGGCCGAGATGGGCGGCGTCGACGCAATCGTCTTCTCGGGTGGCGTAGGCGAGAACTCCGAGCGCATGCGCCGTATGATCCTGGGCGGCATGGAGCCGCTCGGCATAATCCTCGATTACGAGGCGAACAAGGTCATGGGCGAGGAGCGCATCATCAGCGACGATCGCTCTCCGGTCAAGCTCCTGGTGATTCCCACCAACGAGGAGCTCATGATCGCGCGTGATACCGTGCGCATCGCAAACGAGGTCGCGACTGCTGTCTAGGTGGCGATTACTCGGTTCAAGATTGCATAAAATAATATATTAATTCATTATTTTTGCATAAAACCAAATTAATATTGAATTTATCTGAACAACGGTGCACAATAGCGCCTGAGTATGATTACGCACGCGAAGATGGGGAGCAGATGAAGAGAGCAGCAGTCGTAGGAGCGGCGGGATACGCCGGGGTCGAGGCGGTACGCATTTTGCTGGGACATCCCGGCTTCGAGGTGACGTGCATCACCTCGTCGGGCAACGAGGGCGAGCGCATCGCCGACCTGTATCCGGCGCTTTCCGGTATCTGCGACTTGTGCTTCGAGCCGCATGACGCGAAGCTCATCGCCCAGAAGTCGGACGTCGCGTTTCTTGCCGTTCCCCATACGGCATCGCTCGCGATGACGCCGGAGCTCGTCGCTGCCGACGTTCAGGTCATCGACTTGTCCGCAGACTATCGACTTGCCGATCCCGAGGTCTACGAAGCATGGTATGACGCCGAGCATACGAGCGTCGACTTGCTTGCCCAGGCCGTGTACGGTTTGCCCGAGGTCGCACGTGACGAGCTCAAGACCGCCCCGCCCGTCGTGGCCTGCCCGGGCTGCTATCCCACGGCGTCTGCCCTGGCGGCCCTTCCCGTCATGGAAGCGGGCCTCAAGGGAGAGGGACCCATCACCATTGCCGCGCTCTCCGGCGTTTCGGGAGCCGGTCGCAAGGCGACGCCCAAGACGCACTTCTGCAATGCCGACGAATCGGTTGGCCTCTACGGCCTGCCGCATCGCCATACGCCCGAAATCGCGCAGACGCTTTCGCGTGCCGCCGCAACCGATGTCGAGGTCATCTTCACGCCGCATCTCGTCCCGATGGTGCGCGGGCTGCTCTCGACCGTTTACATTCCGCTTAGCCGTCCGTGCTCCATCGACGAAGTGCACGCGCTCTACGTCGATCGCTATGCAGACGAGCCCTTCGTGAGCGTATGTCCCGTGGGCACCATGCCCCAGACTTCCTGGGTCGAGGGTTCGAATCGCGCGCAGGTGGGACTGCATCTCGCATCCGATGGCAAGGTGCTCGTCGCGAGCTGCGCCATCGACAACCTGGTCAAGGGCGCGGCGGGTCAGGCCGTCCAGGCCGCGAACATCGTCTGCGGGTTCGACGAGACGGCCGGCCTCGCGTACAGTTGCCCGGTGGTGTAGCCATGGTCGATATCGAATTCGTCTATGACGAGGGCGGCGTCACGACGCCTGCGGGTTTCAGGGCATCCGGCGTGCATGCCGGTTTTCGCAAGGATCCCAAGCGGCTCGATGCCGCGCTCGTGGTATCCGACGGACCCGACACGGTTTCCTGCGGCATGTTCACGAGAAACGTCTTCTGCGCCGCCCCCGTGCAGCTCGATCGTGAGTTGCTCGTGGATCACGAGCCGCGTGCCGTGCTTCTCAACTCCGGTAACGCCAATGCGGCGACCGGCGAACCTGGCCTGGCCATCGCGCGCAAGTCGGCTCAGGCCGCATGTCGGGCCCTGGGCCTTCCCGATGGCGAGGTCCTCGTCGCTTCGACGGGCGTCATTGGCGTCGAGTTGCCGTGGGTTCCCTTCGAGACGGGTATTCCTGCGCTTGTCGAATCCCTTTCGCCCGACGGCGGACATGATGCCGCTTGCGCCATCATGACGACGGACACGCATCCCAAGGAACATGCGCTGCGTTTTACCCATGATGGAAACGAGTATGCGGTTGGGGGCATGGTCAAGGGCTCCGGCATGATACAGCCGGATATGGCGACGATGCTCGCCGTCATCACGACGGACATGCCAGTGGCACCCGAGACCATGCGGTCGATTCTGCGGACGGCAGTTGACGTCTCGTTCAACAAGGTCACCGTCGATTCCGATACTTCCACCAATGACAGCGTCTTCTTCTTCTCGAGTGGCGTGGGCGCTCCCGTCGCCGACGCCGATGCGGCCTCGGTCGTGTTGGGCGAGGCAGTACGCATCGTGTGCGAGGACCTTGCGCGCCAGATCGCCGCGGACGGCGAGGGCGCGACCAAACTCGTGACCGTCTACGTGCGCGATGCGGCTAGCGAAGCCGATGCTGACAAGGCGGCGCGCACCATCGCTAATTCGCCGCTCGTCAAGACGGCCATCGCGGGCCGCGATTGCAATTGGGGGCGTATCGCCGCGGCGCTTGGCCGCAGCGGCGCGCGCTTCGATCAATATGCCGTGGACATCGACATCATGGGCATGCCCGTCTTGCGTGCCGGCCTGCCCTGTGGTTTCGACGAGGATGAGGCGCTGCGGCGCTTCGAGGCCGACGAGATCGTCATCGAGGTCTCGCTTGGCACGGATGGCGATGCCGCAACGCGCGTGTGGACCTGCGACCTCACGCACGAGTACATTCACATCAACGCCGATTACCGGAGCTAGTCGGACGAGGAGAAGAGAAAACCATGCAATTTCGCAAGAAGCACGACGAAGTCGCCGTCGCCAACATTGAGGCGCTGCCCAACCAGCTTCGCTCCCAGGTCCTGCTCGATGCGTTGCCCTGGATCGAGGACATCACGGGCAAGACCGTCGTGATCAAATACGGTGGCGCGGCCATGGTCGCCGGCGAGCTCCGCGACGCGGTGGTCGACGATATCATCATGCTCAAGCTCATGGGCGCAAATCCCATCATCGTGCATGGCGGCGGCCCCAACATCAACGCCATGCTCAAGCGCCTCGACATACCCACGCACTTCGAGGGCGGTCAGCGCGTGACTGACGACCAGACCATGGAGGTCGTCAAGATGACGCTCGTCGGTCAGGTCAACCAGGATCTCGTGAGCGCCATCAACAGGCACGGCTCCGTCGCCGTCGGCCTCAACGGCGCCGACGCGAAGATCATCCAGGCCGAGCCTCTCGATTCCAAGCTCGGACGCGTGGGCAAGGTCAAGTCCATCAACACGCGTCTCATCGAGGACCTTCTCGCCGCCGATTACATTCCCGTCATCGCGACGGTCGGGTATGGTGACGATGGCGATTACAACATCAACGCCGATACGGTCGCCGGAGAGGTCGCAGCGGCCGTCGGCGCGCAGAAGATCGTCTTCATCACCGACGTCGACGGCATCTACAAGGATTTCGACGACAAGACGACGCTCATCTCGCGCATGGCGCTTTCCGAGGCGGCCGCCCTTGCCGACGAGGGCACGATGTCGAGTGGCATGATTCCCAAGATCAACGCCTGCGTGACCGCACTTTCGGCAGGCGTGCGCAAGGCGCATATCATCAACGGTACGGTCGCCCACTCGCTCGTTCTCGAGATATTCACCGATTCGGGTGTCGGCACGCTCATCATGCGCCATCAAAACGATTCGATGGATCCGGACTTCGTCGAGGCACCGGTGAGCAACTTCGCGAGTAAGCTCGACCAGTCGATCCAGACCATAGGAAGGAGCGAGTAGGGAAATGGGCAAGCAGTTCGATAAGGCACGGCAGCTCGATGACACCTACGTCATGCACACCTTTGCGCGCAAGCCGGTCGAGTTCGTGTCGGGAGCCGGGCAATGGCTCATCGACGACGAGGGAAACGAGTATCTCGACTTCCTCTCGGGCATCGGCGTCGTGAGCGTCGGGCACTGCAACACGCGCGTCACCGAGGCCGTCACCGAGCAGGCGAACAAGCTCCTGCACGTGAGCAACTACTTCTACATCGAGCATCGTGGCGAACTTGCCGAGCGCATCTCGGACATGCTTGCCCATGGCACGGACGGGGTCTGGCAGACTTTCTTCGCCAACTCGGGTGCCGAGGCAAACGAGGGCGCAATCAAGCTCGCGCGTCTGTGGGGCGCCAAAAACCTCGGCGGTGCCCACGGCATCATATCGGCCGAGAAATCCTTTCACGGCAGGACGCTCGCCACTCTGGCCGCGACGGCGCAGGATAACAAGCAGGACCCGTTCGCCCCGCTTCCGGCCGGCTTTGGGCGTACGCCGCTCAACGACGTCGACGCACTCGCGCAGGCGCTAGACGGCGAGGTCGATGGCACGCGCCCCTGCGCGCTCATGCTCGAATGCGTCCAGGGTGAGTCAGGCGTCTGGCCCTGCACGCTCGAATACCTGCAAGCCGCCCGCGAGATGACACGCGAGCGCAACATGTTGCTCATCGTTGACGAGGTCCAGACGGGATTCTGCCGTACGGGCTCGTACTTCGCCTTCCAGGCATACGGTATCGAGCCCGACATCGTGACGATGGCAAAGGGCATCGCAGATGGCATTCCCATGGGTGGTTTTGCAGCCAAGACCGAGCTCGCCTCGCTCATGCAGCCGGGTATGCACGGCACGACCTTCGGTGGTGGCCCGCTCGCCTGCGCGGCGGCGGACGCGACGACCAGGATTATGATCGAGGAGGGCTTCCTCGATCATGTCAACGAGATGGGGTCGTACCTGCGCGAGCGCCTGGCCGAGCTTCCCTTCGTAACCGACGTGCGCGGCCGCGGCCTCATGTGCGGCATCAGCCTGGACAAGCCGCTGGCAAACCAGGTGGTGCTCAATGCCCTGCGGCACGGTTTCGTGCTCAATGCCCCGGCCGCCGATATCATCCGCCTCCTGCCCCCGCTCATCATCGAACAGGAGGACATAGACGCGCTTGCCGAGGCGCTGCCGACCATCTACGAGGAGGTTGCACGATGAGTACGAACACGCTTGCCGGTCGCGATTGCCTGCGGCTGCTCGATCTGACGCCCGAGGAATTCGTCCTCGTGCACGATGCCCCCTGCACGGGCAAGGCCGTCGCCATCATCATGGAGAAGCCGAGCCTGCGCACGCGCTCGAGTTTCGAGATCGGCACCTACCGCCTGGGAGCGCATCCGCTCGTCATGAGCGATGACCATTCGGCGTTCAGCCGTGGCGAGACCGTCCAGGACACGACACTCGTGCTCGAGCGATTCGTGGACGCCATCGTGCTGCGCACCTTCGAGCAGGAAAAGGTCGAGGAAGTCGCCCGTTGGGCGAGCGTCCCCGTCATCAACGCGCTCACCGACGAGTTTCATCCCTGCCAGGGTCTCGCCGACGCCCTGACGATTCGCGAGCACAAGGGTGCACTCGCCGGGCTCACGATCGCCTACGTGGGTGACGGCAACAACATGGCGCACACCTATCTCGAAATGGGCGTCCTGGCGGGCATGCACGTGAAGTTGGGCTTCCCCGCCATTCACGCACCCAACTCCGTCGTCGTGGCCGAATGCGAGAAGGTCGCGCCGATGACCGGCGCCACGATCGAGCTGTTCAACGACCCGCGCGAGGCCGTTTCCGGTGCAGACGTGGTCATTACCGACACCTGGACCTCGATGGGTGACGAGGCCGAACATGACAAGCGCCTTGCCGAATTCGAGGGCTTCCAGGTGAACGCCGGGCTCATGGACCTGGCGGCAGATGACGCGCTCTTCATGCACTGCCTGCCCGCGCATCGCGGCGAGGAGGTCACCGACGAGGTCATCGACGCCCCGTGTTCCGTTGTCTTTGACGAGGCCGAGAACCGACTGCATGCCCAGAAGGCGCTCCTCTCGCTCGTCATGGGGGTGCAATAGCATGGCCGGCGTACGCAAGCAGCGTCAAGATGCCATCCGCGACCTCGTCAGAAGCGAGCGTATCCGCACGCAGTCCGATCTCGTCGCCTGCCTTGCCGAGCATGGCTTCGACGTCACGCAGGCGACCATCTCGCGCGATATCGCCGACTTGCGTCTCGAGAAGGACGCGAGTGGTATCTACGTGCTGCCCGAGGACTACCGGCTACGCATGACCGTGACCCGTTCCGTGCACGAGACACGCCGGGCGCAAAACCAGGTGCTGCTCTTGTGCGACCCGGGCTCTGCCTCGAGCGTGGCCGCGGCGCTGGATGCGTCGCAGACGTCGGGCGTGCTCGGTAGCATCGCGGGCGATGACACGATACTCGTCATCTGCGCTGACGACGCGCAGGGCGAAAGATTCCAAAATGACGTGAACCAATTGCTCGAGGCGAAGTAAACTCGGCTGATTCGAAAGGAAGGATGTATGGAAATGGAAAAGGACAAGGTCGTTCTCGCGTATTCCGGTGGACTCGACACATCGGTGTGCATCAAGTGGCTCATGGAGGAGAAGGGCCTCGACGTCATCGCCGTGACCGGTGACGTGGGCCAGGAGCGTCAGGACCTCGAGTTCGTCAAGAACAAGGCCCTGCAGGTAGGTGCCATCGAGGCGTTGGCCATCGACATGCGCGAGGAATACGTCAACGACTTCCTCACCAAGGCGCTGGCCGCCAACTGCATGTACGAGAATAAGTATCCGATGATGAGTGCGCTGTCGCGCCCCGTCATCTCCAAGAACCTCGTCGATATCGCGCACAAGTACGGTGCGAAGTACATCGCCCATGGGTGCACGGGCAAGGGAAACGACCAGGTTCGTTTCGAGGTCGCCATCCAGAGCCTCGATCCCGAGATCAAGGTGCTCGCTCCCGTGCGCGAGTGGAATCTGCACACGCGTAACGACGAGATGGAGTATGCCAAGAACCACGGCATTCCCGTACCCACGACCAAGGCCTCGCCCTACTCCATCGACGACAACCTCTGGGGTCGTGCCATCGAGTGTGGCGAGCTCGAGGACCCGTGGAGCGAGCCTCTCGAGGACATCTACACGATGACCACGTCGAGCTACGAGGCGCCTGCCGAAGGCGAGTACGTCGTCATCAGCTTCGAGGCCGGCGTGCCCTGCGCGCTGGACGGCGAGAAGATGAGCTTCCACGACATCATCCTCAAGATGAACGAGATCGCAGGTCGCAACGGGTTTGGTCGCGTCGACATGATCGAGAACCGTCTCGTGGGCGTGAAGAGCCGCGAGTGCTACGAAGTGCCCGGTGCGCTCTCCATTATCCAGGCGCACAAGGCGCTCGAGGACCTGTGCCTGGAGCGTGAGCTTCTGCACTTCAAGCCCATCGTCGAGCAGAAGTGGGCCGAGCTCGTCTACGATGGCCTGTGGTTCTCGCCGCTCAAGGAGGCGCTTGACGGTTTCTGCGCGACCACGCAGCAGCTCGTGACCGGTGACGTGCGCCTGCGCTTCCTCAAGGGCAGTTGCGTGACGGTCGGCCGTCGCAGCAAGTACTCGCTCTATGATTACGGCCTGGCCACGTACGATTCCGCCGACACCTTCAACCGTGACAGCGCCGAGGGCTTCATCGACCTCTTCGGCCTGTCCACGCGCGTGTGGGCCAAGCATCGCCAAGACGAGGGGCAGCCTGGCGTCGTGTAGGAGCGGGATTCCCGTACGTAATAAATAAGTGGGGGCTGGTCATGAAAGGTGACCAGCCCCCTCTGTCATATCCACGAAGTGCCCTACTCGGGCTTCTCCTCGATCGTAATGGTCTCCTCGACCTTCTTGCCCTCGGCCTCTGCGCTGCGCGTGAGCGTCTCGCCGTGAGCATCAGCAACAATGCCTTCCTTGAAGGTGACGGGCTCCTTCTCGCCGACTGCCTCGGCCTCGTTGGGATGGATGGGCGTGTCGACAGGCATGTTGACGCCCTTGAGCGGAATGCCGCCCTCGAGTACGGCGTCCAGGTGACGGTCGACGAGCTCCTCGTCCATGTAGTGGTCGAACTCGTACTGGATGGCCTCGGAGGGCTCCTTGCTCAGCAGCGAGACGATCAGGATCGCAAGGCAGCTCAGGATGAAGGCCGGCAGCAGCTCGTAGATGCCGAAGACGCCCCCGAGCGGCTTGATGAGGTTATGCCATACGATGACGGAGACAGCGCCCGTCAGCATGCCCGCGATGGCGCCTGACTTGGTCGTGCGCTTCCAGTACAGGCTGAAGAGCGTGAGCGGCCCGAACGAGGCACCCAGGCCGGCCCAGGCGTACGAGACGACGTTGAAGATGATCGAATCCTCGCTCCAGGCAACGGCAATGCCGAAGAGCAGGACGCAGGCCAGCGTGATACGGCTCACGATGAGCACCTGGTTGTCGGTGGCATCCTTCTTGAAGACGCCGCGGAAGATGTTCTCGGCGACAGACGAGCCCGTGATGAGCAGATACGACGAGGCGCTCGACATTGAAGCGGCAAGAATGCCCGAGACGACCAGACCGCAGAGAAAACCGGGGAGCATGACTTGCGACAGGAAGATGAAGATGCTCTCCGCGCCGGATTGGGTGAGGTACTGGGCGGGGAAGAGATAGCGGCCGATGATGCCGATCATGATCGCGCAGAACATCGAGACGACGACCCAGACGATGGCGATGCGACGCGAGGTCTTGATCTCGCTGTCGTTACGGATGCCCATGAAGCGCACGAGCACCTGCGGCATACCGAAGTAGCCCAGACCCCAGCTCAGGGTCGAGATGATGGTGAGCAGGCCGTATTCCGCCGGGATGCCGAAGATGGGAGCACCGCCAAGCAGGTACTGGACGCCGTCGGCATCGACCTCGGGCGTGGCCGTTTGCACCATCGAGAGATAGCCGGGGATGTCGGAGAGGAACGCGGCGGTGTTCTCGACGCCGCCTGCCATGGCAATGGAGCCGATGACGACGACCGCCAGGGCAAAGAACATGAGACAGCCCTGCACGAAGTCGGTCGCGACGACCGAGAGGTAACCGCCGACCATCGTGTAGAGGAACACGATGATGGCGCCGAAGATCATCATGACCGTATAGTCCATGCCAAAGAGCGTGTTGAAGAGCTTGCCGCAGGTGACGAAGCAGCTGCCCGTGTAGACGCAGAAGAAGATGAGGATGATGATGGCGGCAACCGTGCTCACGACGTTTTTGGTGTCGTGGAAGCGATTGGAATAGAAGCCGGGTAGGGTGATCGAGTCATTGGCCTTTTCGGAATAGCGACGCAGGCGCTTGGCGACGAGCAGCCAGTTGAAGTAGGTGCCGAGTGCCAGGCCGATGCATGTCCAGCCCGCGTCGGCGGCGCCGGTGAAGTATGCAAGACCCGGCAGGCCCATGAGCAGATAGCCCGACATATCCGATGCCTCGGCTGAAAGGGCCGTGAACCAGGGACCGACCTTGCGGCCGCCCA
>ENA-UOOC01003710-UOOC01003710.1-human-gut-metagenome-genome-assembly--contig:-C48old-NODE-3710-length-10249-cov-3.797822_pt1 | contig 10249 bp, 8 predicted proteins | sample MGYA00242469_ERZ724016 | MGnify/ENA metagenome assembly ERZ724016 | reverse complement strand
TTATATGACATCCGTCTTTAACTGCAACAATTTCGCATATTTCATTTTCTTTCATTTGAGAAAGAAGCATATTATTTCCACACCTTTCGTGTACTTTCTGATATGATTATTCTATGAAAGGTGGCAGAAATTGTTAAATTATTCAATTCTATTGAAATTATTTTAAATGCGTGATATTATAAATACTATATTATTATTTAAGAGGTATTTTTTATGGGAAATCAATTTATTATGCCGAAACAGGTATTTTACGGCGAAAACGCTCTTAAAGATGCTGCTGATGTTATCGCAACACTCGGTAAAAAAGCACTTGTTGTTACCGACCCTATGATGATGAAACTCGGTACAGCGCAGATGGTTACCGACCTTCTTGATGAAAAGGGCGTTCATTATGCTATTTATTCTAATATTACAGGCGAGCCAACAGATAAAATGATTGAAGCAGGTCTTGATGTTTATAATGACCAATCATGTGATTTTCTTATCGCTGTCGGCGGCGGCTCGCCGATTGATTCTATGAAAGCTATTGCCGCAGTTTCAACAAGCGGCGGCTCAATTGACGATTATCTCGGTAAGGTTATTACTGTTGCTACTCCGCCTATGGTTGCTATTCCTACTACTTCGGGCACCGGTTCAGAAGCAACACAGTTTACAATTATTACTAATACTGAAAAAGATATAAAAATGCTCCTTAAAGGTCCTGTATTAATGCCGGATATTGCTATTGATGACCCTGCATTTACTTTGACTGCTCCTAAGTCTGTTACTGCCGCTACAGGTCTTGATGCTCTTTGCCATGCTTCTGAGGCTTATACTTCTCGCAAGGCTCAGCCTCTTACAGATGAATTTGCGCTTTCTGCAATTAAAAAGATTTTTAAGTATCTTCCTGTTTGCTATAAAGACGGCGCTAATGTTGAGGCAAGAGCACAAATGTCCCTTGCCGCACTTGAAGCAGGTGTTGCATTCAATAACGCTTCCGTAACTGTTATTCACGGTATGAGCCGTCCCATCGGCGCTCTCTTCCACGTTCCTCACGGTATCAGTAATGCAATGCTTCTTTCAGCATGCTTTACTTATGTTTATGACGGAGCTTATGACCGTTTTGCTGATATGGCTCGTGAAATCGGTGTGGCAAGTGATAATGACGACGATAAAATTGCCGCTAAGAAATTTATTGATGCTTGTAACGAACTTTGTAAAATTTGCGAAATTCCTACTCTTGAAAAATACGGCATTGATAAAGATGAATTTTTCGCTAATATGGACAAGATGGCTGATGACGCTATGGCTTCCGGCTCACCGTCTAATACTATTAAAGAGCTTAATAAGGACGATTTATTAAACATTTATAAAGAACTTTGGAAATAAATTTGAAGGGGAATTATGAAAAAATTAATTAAGATACTCAGCGTTTTTCTTGCTGTAATTATGGCTTTTGCATCAACCTCAGTTGCCTTTGCATCAACTAAATTTTACAGCAAATATGATAAAAAAACTTATACACATAATACTAAGTTTGATACATTTAATAAGGTCGTAGGTATTGACGTATCAGAGCATAACAAAACTGTTGACTTTAACAAGGTTAAAGCTGACGGAATCGACTTCGTTTATGTAAGAGTCGGCTACACGGGATATACCAAGAAAAAATTATCGCTTAATTATGACCCTTATTATCAGGAAAATATTACCAATGCACTTGCCGCAGGCTTGCAGGTCGGCGTTTATTGGTATTCGCAGGCGTTAAATGAGGAAGAGGCTTTACAAGAAGCAAATATGCTTCTTAATGTTATAGGAAGCTATAATATTACGTTGCCTGTTGTTTATGATTATGAGTTTGCAGGAGTTGGAGATGACGGCAGACTTGATAGTGCTAACCTTTCTAAGGCTCAAATGACTGCTAACAGCCTTGCTTTTTTGAATAGGGTTTCAGTTTTCTTAAAAATAGGGTGAACGCTTCTCAAATTTCAAGCATTGCTAAAATTTGGCTTGCTCATTATAATACTTCAACCGATTATCCCGGCGATTACGAATATTGGCAGTATACCTCCGACGGCAGAGTAAACGGTATTTCGGGCAGAGTTGATATGAATGTTTGGTATCAAGGGGCACAGGCTGCTGTTCCTACCGCACCGGGTACTCCTAATGTTACTCAACCCACAGCGAAAAAGGTAACAGGTGTTAAGCTTAAAGCAAAAACTAATACAACCCTGACTTTCTCTTGGGCATCGCAAAACTATGCTGAATATTATAATATTTATAAGTATGATTCAAAGAAAGGCAAGTACGTTAAGGTAGGCACAACTGCCGGCAATGTAAATACATTTAAGGTTAGGGGACTCCCCGAAGGTTCTTATTTCAGATTTAAGATTACTGCCGTAGTTGGCGGTAATGAAGGCGCAAGAAGCGAACCGTATAAGGTTGTAACAAATCCTCGCAAGGTGCAGACAAAGCTTGCAAAAAGCACTAAGAAAAGGAAAATTACATTTAAATGGAAAAAGACCACCGGTACAGGCTATCAATACCAATGGTCAACAAGTAAAAACTTTAAGAAAAACTATTTAACAAAGACTACTAAGAAAACAAGTGTTACAATTTCTACATCAAAAAGCAGAAAAACATATTATGTGCGTGTAAGAGCATATAAAACTCATTCAAACGGTAAAAAATATTACGGTAAGTGGTCGACAGTTAAAAAGGTTAAGGTTAAATAAATATAAAGCACATCAGCATTTTTTGCCGATGTGCTTTTTACAAGCTTTTCAAAAATCTGATTTGTTTCTTTTCGTTATTATATCCTAATAAACGATAAAATTCATGCGCTTCCTTTCTTGAAAAACCGGAGTTTACTCTGACTTTTTTAATTCCGTTTTCCTTTGCCCAATTTTCAATTTCATTAACAAGCCTTGTTCCGACTTTTTTGTTTCTGTATTCCTTTGACACAGCCAAGCCTAAAAAGTTGATAAGTTCTTCAAAATAAAGCGTTTTGTAAATTTGAGCATGCAAATATCCTACCACTTCGCTGTTATAAACGGCTACTAAAACCCGTTCGCTGTTTTTATCAAGACCTTTGAGTCTTTCTTTAACTAATTCTTCACTGCAATTGTAGCCTAAATCGTCACAGCATATTTTGCATATGTCCTTGTAATCCTCAATTCTTGCCTGACGAATGATAATGTCATTTATATCAAAGTCATTGGAGAATGGCTCATTAATGGGAATGTAAATTTCGTAGTATCTGTTTTTTCTTCTTTTTTCTCTGTCTGTTGCAAGGTGAAACACTTCTATTATATATTCACGCTTTATGTTATATTGCGTGTCTTTTAACCAAGAATTGAAAATTAAATCGTGCGTTTTTGAAAGCTCATCACCTGCATAGCCGCCCTTATCGGTTGTAAAAACTGCATATTTTCCTGATTTGATTTTAATCTTTTCAAGACCGTCAAACCCAACATCTTCCTTTTTTCTTGCAATGGAATATTTACCGTTTTCAAAAATCCCATACCAAATTCCGTCATAACCTTGACAAATCTTTTCCGGATAATGTTCATAATCGATTGACCACATTTCCTTTTCCTGCTTAAATCTGTCAGATGATTGGCAGTTGAAATTTTTTGAAATTCCATATACTTCAAATTCTTCTAAATCGCAAATTTTAAATTTTATTTTTTGCGCACCATTAACGTTAATTTCAAAGGTTGCCGGAGGGAAAATATTAACCTCACAGCTTGGATTTTTAGCTTGTGTAGGTGTAACATTATGCTGATTTAAAAATGCCTTGCAAAAAGAATCATAGCTGTTAAAACCGTATTTAAAGGCTATGTCTGTTATTTTGTTATCACTGTTTTGCAAATCGTAAACTGCAAGCGATAATCTTCTTTTTCTTATGTATTCTTTAATAGTGATTCCAAGCATCGAAACGAAAAATCTATTTATCGAATCCGTACTCTGATTTGTTATTCTTGCAATTTCTTTGATGTCTATTTCGTTTTCAATATTGTTTTCAATGTAATTGCAAGCCTCGTTTAATTCATTTAAAATGTTCATTTTATCACCTCGCATTTAGTATAACTGCAAATTGATTAAGATGCAATGAATAATCCGTACGCATTTTTCAGTATGTCTAAATGATTATATTAAATGCAAATCAAATATTATTTATTATTTTCGGTTCTCTTTATGGTATAATTTTATTGATTTAGGGCTTTTTTAGTGGTATTATTTATCTGAACCTTTTGAAAGGGGAATGTTTTATGGTTAATATTTATTCTTTTTCTCAAATGAATGAGGTTGCTCCTCTTATGGATGCTAAAACCTTTGATTATATCAGCGAATGCGAGGTTGAAAGCTTTGAAAGCTTCGATGATTTCGATTTGCTCGCATTTGACTATTATGACGTAAGGAGTAATGATACCGAGGACTCAAAAACCTTGATTTATCTTGATAATAGAAATCTGTTTTTCTTTTGCGAAAATAACGCCGGCGTTAAGATGATTAAGCAGATTGTAGCTGATATTGATAAAAATTACAGCAACGAGCAGCTTTTGTATAGCTTTTTTGTCAAGCTTTTAAAGGGCGATATGGATTGCCTTGATAAGTTTGAGGAAAGGCTTAATTATGAGGAGGCTAAGCTTCTTTCAGGTGCCGAAAAGGATACGCTTGATACAATCCTTGATTGGCGAAACGAGCTTATGCGACTTAAAAGATATTATCTCCAGCTTGATATTATTTTTGATGAAATGAGTGCAAACGATAACGATTTGCTTTCAAAGCCTACGCTTAAAAAGATTTCTATTATCGGCGCAAGAACAGACCGTTATCTTAATGCCGTTCGTAATTTGCAGGATATCGTAAGCCAAATGCGTGAAGCATATCAATCTCAGCTTGAAATTCAACAAAACGATTTGATGAAAGTGTTTACTGTAGTTACCACCGTGTTTTTGCCGCTTAATCTTATTACGGGCTGGTACGGTATGAATTTTAAGGATATGCCTGAGCTTTCTTGGCGCTACGGCTACGGCTCGATTATCGTTGTTTGCTTTTTAATCGTAATCTTTTTGCTGTACTTGTTTAAAAAGAAAAAGTGGATATAAATTAAAGATGCCGATTTTGGAATTATCCTTAATCAGCATCTTTTTTTATACTTAGTCTTTTCAATTCCTTAACCGTAGGCTTTACAAGAAAAATCGTTAATATAAATGATAAAATATCTGCAACAGGTTGGGCGAGGGCAATACCGGTTTGACCTAAAAGATGCGGCATGATAAGTATTAACGGAATATAAAAAATACCTTGCCTTGCAAGGGCTAATATTGTTGCTTTGCCCGATATTCTGAGAGATTGCATAAGCATATTTGAAGCGGTGCAAAACCCTGTTACAACCATTGCAAAGCATTGAAATCTGAGCGCTTGCACACCCGCTTTTATAACGTCGTTGTCCTTTCTGAAAATCGCAATAAGCTCCGGCGCAAAAATGTAGCCGATAACCGACAGAACAGTAATAATTATTGTTGTGATTATTACAAGAAATTTATAGCCTTGATATACTCTTTCGTATTTCTTTGCGCCGTGATTAAAGCTGCAAACAGGCTGATAGCCTTGACCGTAGCCGATTACAACTGCCATACCGATAAACATAACTCTGTTATAAACGCTCATTCCGGCGATAACAGCGTCGCCGTAAGGTGCGCACGCAAAGTTCATAGCAATATTTGCGATTGTGCCTATACCTTGCCTTGAAAGGGAAGGTAAGCCGTTTTTAAATATTGTTAAATAAATTTCCTTGCTCGGCTTAAATAGTTTTAATGACACCCTTATATTTTCGTTCTTAAACGTGCCGAAATAAAGGATAAAAAAGCTGATAATTTGACTTACTGCGGTTGCTAAAGCCGCACCTGCAACCTCAAGCTTAAAGGTGAAAATAAATAACGGGTCAAGCGCAATGTTTATTATACTGCCCGTGAGTATGCCTATCATTGAATAAAGCGCACTGCCTTGATATCTTAATTGATTGTTTAAGACGAACGAACCCAAAATGAAAGGTGAGCCGAGTAAAATATATTTCAAATACGTTGAGGCATAGTGAGCAGTTGTTTTTGTGGCGCCGAGCATTAGAGCGATTGATTTTGAAAAGAATAAGCCTATAATTGCAAGAAGCACACCGACGCCTATTACTGTAAATAATGCTACATTTGCATAAATCTCGGCTTTCTTTTTATTTTTTTCACCCAAAAGTGTGCTAATCATTATTCCGCTTCCGTTTCCGAGGAAAAATCCGATTGCCTGTAAAAGCGTCATTATCGAAAATACAATTCCGATTGATGCTACACTTTGCGTGTTGATTTTGCCGACAAAGAAGCTGTCTGCCATATTATAAAATGCAGACACAAGCATTGACAAAATAGTCGGTACTGCAAGGGAAGATATTAACCCCTTTATCGGAGCATTTGCAAGCTTGTCAAATTTATTTTTATATTTCTCAGCCATTTTCTCACTCTTTTATTCTTAAATAAACACTCATTTCATTTTCCCCTCTGTTGCAGGATTTATAATAGGGAATTAATGTGATTTTATAATTTTCAAGCTCACTTTCATTATAATCATAATAAAGCGTGTTGTTTTCTTTTTCCTTAAATCCGTTTACTGTTATTGATAAATCTTCATTAACACTTATTTTCGATTTTTTATCAATAAGCAGAAGTTGTAGGTTTTCGCAATTGTCAATTTCCTCTGCGCAATAGACAATTGGACCTCTCATTACTGCGACTTTGCCGATATTAGCCCTGACTAAGTTTGAACATTTAACCAACTTCGGTTCAATGTTGAATTTAATCAATATGTTTGTGCTGTCCTTAATATCAACATAAGCGTAGCCGTTAATGGGCTTATACTCCTTGTTAATTTCAAATTCGTTGCACCAATCAGGTATTCTCAGCGCTAATTTGAACGGTTTATAAACTGTGATATCAAATTCAACCTCACCGTGGGTCAAATAGTTTGAATTTATGCTTATTTTAGCTTCATCATTACTGAAATTTCCGCCGATATACATGTGCACAAATATATTATTATCATTTGATGAAATGCAGTAATCATTGAGTGATGAAATAAGCCTTGCTAAATTAGGCGGACAGCAGGCGCAGCCAAACCATTTTTGCCTTGTCGGATTAATATGCCTTTTTCTGCTGTCAACAATTGATGCCTTTGGCAAAACTTCAAGCGCATTTGTGTAGAAAAATGATTTTCCGTCCTCACTCATTGCGTGTAAAACTGTATTATAAAGCGCACGCTCCATAACGTTTGCATACTTGGAGCACGGATTTATTTCAAGCATTCTTTTTGCAAAGAAAATAAGTCCGATTGAAGCGCAGGTTTCGCTATATGCCAAATCGTTAGGTAAATCATAATTATAACTAAATGCTTCGCCGTCGACAGTTGAGCCTATTCCGCCTGTGATATACATTTTCTTCTGCTCGATATTGTCCCATATTCTTTCGCAGGCAGAGTATAGCTCTTCATTTTGAGTTTGACGTGCAACGTCGGCCATACCGCCGTAAAGATACACACCTCTTACGGCATGACCTACTGCTTCATCTTGCTTTATAGGTGGAATATGCGCCTGATTATAAAAATAATCTAAACTGTTATCATTTCTTTTATATCCTCGTTCTTTGTCAAAATAATACGGTTTTGTGCCTCTTTCGTAAATGAAAAATTCCGCTTCTTTAAGATATTTTTCATTTTTAGTCACATTATATAATTTAACAAGTGCAAGTTCCGCAATTTCGTGACCGGGATAACCTTTTAAATTATCCTTGTTAAAAGTATCGCAAATTAAATCAGCAAATTTAATTGCACTGTTAAGTAATTTATCCTTACCTGTGCTTTCATAATAAGCAACAGCCGCTTCTGCCAAATGACCGAAGCAATAAAGTTCGTGCCTGTCCTTAAGATTAGTGAAAATCTTACTCCTGTCATTTATTATATAAAGCGTATCAAGATATCCGTTTTCCATTTGAGCATTGCATATTAAATTAATTATTTCATCGCTCTTTTGCTCAAGTGCATTATCTTTAGTTTTTTTTAAAGAATAAGCAACTGCTTCAATCCATTTATATACGTCAGAGTCCTGAAAACACCAGCCTAAAAACGAATTTTTGTCACATTCGTTTTCCTTATATTCCCATCTGTCAACAGGGTATATCTCAATTCTTTCATTATTATTGATTTTTTGAATAGTTATTGCGGCTTTTTTGAAATTTTCAAGGCAATAGCTTTTAGGCGCACCATCAATTTCATCATTTAATGCCATTAGCTGATATGGTATCATTTCATTTCTTACAAGTTCAATGTAATTATCCCAAAATCTATCGTTAATATTATTTCTTAAAAATGTCGAAAAATTATTTTTATCCATATTTCACTCCAAAAAAATGCACTCAAAGCATAACGCTTCAAGTGCATTTTATCATAAATACATATTGATTTTCAATATTAAGCGGCATAATCGTTTGAGCTTGCGCAAATTTTAACCATATCTAATCCGTCAAATTCACGAAATGCTTTTTCAACTCTTTCATTGTGCCTTTTTTCAAATTTCTTTTCTTTTATTTTATTTTTTGCTTTTTTCTCGTCAATACAGTAAAATATGCCGCCGACAGTAAGCAAAATGATTACGTCAAGCGCAACAAATATTTTCATTTCATTAGCCGTTAACGTGCCGAAAAGATTAAAGAAAATTGCACAAATTCCAAATCCGCAAAGAAGCGTGACAGTTGTGATTAATAAACCCTTAAATAACTTTTGTACTGATTTTTTCATGTTGAAAAACCTCCTTGTTTTTGATTACAAATTCATTTTACCAAAATAAAATTTATATTCAACAGTGGAGGTGATTATAGTCCTTATAATCGGACTACTAAAACAAGCGTTCTAAAAATATCTTGTTGCCTATTCTATCGTTTTTCTAAGTGTTTTAGCCCCTTCAAGCAGCTTGCTCGACGGAATACCCGATGGAGATAAAACTATTGTTATAAGTCCTTTTTCATATTTTTCGACAAATAATGATATGCTGTTTTTTTCAAATACTTCAATATCCTTATCAAATTTTACACTCATAATAATTTGAAGCGTATTTTCACTTATGCTGATTTGAGCATTCGGAAATTCTTTTTTTAAGATTGAGTAAAAATCCTTTGTTTTATTTGAATAAAGTCGCCTTATTTTTCTTGTTTGTGAATTTATATGTCCGTCACGTATGTATTGGCATAGTGCGATTTGCTCCGTTTTGCTTGCCGTCTGTGCAAATTTATATTTGTTTTGGTTGTAAAGTTTAGTCAATTTATCATTTAACACCATAAAACTTATTCTTATGCCCGGAAGCAGCATTGCTGAAAAAGAGCCGATATATATAACATTTCCGTGACCTAAGGTAAAAAGCGCCGGAGTAGGCTTTACATTATACATAAAGTCGTTTTCATAATCATCCTCTATTACTGTTGAATTATTGTTAAAAGAGTATTCTACAAGTTCTAATCGCCTTTTATTGCTCATTACGTCACCCCAACGTGTCATATGTGAAGGGGAAACGTAAATTATATCTGCATTCTTATCTCTTGTGTGTACTTCAAAGCCGGCATCATTAAAAATTCCTATTCCCTGCACAAAGCTTTTGTCCGGGAATGATACCGTTTGGTCTTTATCAAAAAGCGAAGCCAAAATGTTAAATAAAACGCCAACGCCTGCTCCTATTACTATTCTGTCAGGTGAGGCAGTAACGTTTCTTTTTTCTCTTATATATTTTGAAACAGCACACCTTAAATCGTATTCGCCCTGTGCTTGACTGTATGTTAGCAGTCTGTCTTTTTGTCTAAGCGCATTTTTAATATATCTTTGCCAGAGCGATACATCAAAGCTTTCAGGGTCTGCCGATTCGCCGCAAAAATTGTATTCGATTTTAACTTCACTTTTTTCTGAATCTTTAGCTTGATTTTCCTTATTGAAAATTGATACAAAATAGCCGCTTTTTTCTTTAGATATAATGTATCCGTCTGCACATAATTCAAAATACGCATTTTGAACTGTTGTTGTCGATACAGAATATATGGCTGCCGCATCTCTTACAGAAGGAATTTTATCCCCGTGAGAAAGTTGTCCGGTTATTATTTGCTCTTTTATATCGTTATATAATTTACTGTATTTTTTCATAACTGTGCCTTTATTTAACATTAAAATTGTGTATTTATTTAAT
>ENA-UOOC01003708-UOOC01003708.1-human-gut-metagenome-genome-assembly--contig:-C48old-NODE-3708-length-10263-cov-4.451313_pt1 | contig 10263 bp, 6 predicted proteins | sample MGYA00242469_ERZ724016 | MGnify/ENA metagenome assembly ERZ724016 | reverse complement strand
GAATGAACCGATCGAGGAGTGCACTATAGGAGTCATTGCTATTTCTTTCGTCAGCATCACCAATGCAAACGGGGAGTTCCGGCTCACGCTGCCCGACTCGCTTCGCCGGTCTACGCTCTACTTCTCCCACTTAGGCTACGAACCCCGCAAGATAGAGGCCTCTCTTCTCGCCGGACAACACACGGTGATCACGCTCGATGCCAAAATAATCCCGATCCAAGAAGTCGTAGTGCGCATCGTCAACCCACTCCGCCTGCTTCGAGACATGAAAGAAAACATCCGGAAAAACTACCCGCAATCACCCGCTTACCTGACTACTTTCTACCGGGAAGGAATCGAACAAAAAAATAAATTCGTAGGATTGACGGAAGCTGTATTCAAAATTTACAAATCGGCCTACAAGCCCAATCCGGCACCGGACCAGGTCAAACTGCTCAAAATGCGCCGGATCATCAGCCAGCAGGAAAAAGACACGATCATCGCCCGGATGAAGTCGGGAATCAACGCCAGCCTGAGCCTGGACTTGATAAAGGAATTGCCTGACTTTCTTCTAACAGATGAAAAGATAGAGTCTTATATGTATGCATCTTCCGATATCGCCGTGATCGACGACCGGTTAGTCCATGTGATCTATTTCGAACAAAAAGAAAACATCAACTCCGCCCTTTACCGGGGAGAACTGTATATCGACACGGAAAACAACGCATTGCTCCGCGCCCACTTCGAAATCAATCCCAAATATATCAAACAGGCTACCGAGATGCTGGTGGAGAAAAAGAGTCGCAACCTAAAGATCACTCCCCAAAAAGTGATCTATACCGTAACATACAAACCTTACAACGGCCAATATTACATCAACCATGTCCGAAGCGACCTCTTTTTCAGGATAAAGAAAAGGAAACAACTGTTCGGAACTTTTCCGCTGCATACCTGGTTCGAGATGGTTACCTGCAAAATAGACACAAACCAAGTAAGCCGCTTTACCCGTAGTGAAGCGTTACCTACACGGACAATTTTTGCAGAAACCCGATTTGCTTACGATGAAAAGTTCTGGGGCAACTTCAATGTGATCCCACCAGAAGAAAAACTCAATGAAGCGATCGGAAAAATATCGTCAAAAATAGAAGAGACAGAAGAATAACCTCCTAAAATCATAAAGAGGACCTTTTCTCAAAGGTCCTCTTTATGATTTTAGGAGGTATTAGTCTTTAAGGCAAAAAGATTGTTTAGGTTATCTGCTTGCAAATATGAGGCATTTTAAATTACTGAACAAATAAAAAAAGATATTATAAAACACATTTTTAAGATTATCGAAACTTATTTGCAGCTTCTTCTATTTTTTAACAATATAGAACTGCTACCGAAATGCCGATTCCGAGACGTCAAAATCACCTCATATCTTTGATTATGAAGCAAATTAACACATAACATTTTTATTTTTTGCCAAAAAAGTTCATTTTTACGATAGATCCTCCCCAGACCTTTGTTTTAAATACATACAAACAGTTACAGATATTTTTAATATTTCAATACATTAAGTTCTGTTTCTATACACAATTTTTTCAGTAAATTTGCCCCCGTACCGAGGTGACATTAGGTGCAGACATAACATTCTAAAATAGTTTTATCGTATGTATACCGTTATCAAACGTATGGAGATTTCGGCAGCTCACAGTTTGCTGCTTTCCTATCCGAGCAAATGCGAATATCTGCATGGTCACAACTGGATTATCACAGTGCATTGCCGTTCCAAAGAATTAAACGCAGATGGTATGGTAATCGACTTCAGCCATATCAAGCGGGTTGTGAAAGATCAACTCGATCACCGGAACCTCAACAAGGTGCTCCCTTTTAATCCCACAGCCGAGAATATCGCCCGGTGGATATGCAACCAACTACCCACTTGCTACAAAGTAGAAGTTCAGGAATCAGAAGGAAACACAGCGATCTATGAGAAAGATTAATGAAATATTCTACAGTCTTCAAGGAGAAGGCTTCCATACGGGCACACCTGCCGTTTTCGTCCGCTTCTCCGGATGCAACCTGAAATGCAGTTTTTGCGATACCCGGCATGAAGAAGGGATCTTGATGTCTGATGAAGAAATTTTACGGGCTATTTCAGCCTTTCCCTCAAATGTCGTTATCTTGACAGGAGGCGAACCTTCGCTCTGGATCGACCAAGCTTTTATCGATCTGCTACACCGAGCAGGGAAATACATTTGCATCGAGACTAACGGGACAAAACCGTTGCCGAAAGGCATCGACTGGGTGACCTGTTCCCCGAAAGGCACTCCCTTGCAACTGACACACATAGATGAGGTCAAAGTAGTTTATACGGGACAAGACCTAACGGAATATACCGGATTGGAAGCGACTTGGCATTTCCTCCAACCTTGTTCCTGCCGAAATACAAAAGAGGTGGTAGAGTATATCCTCCACCACCCCCAATGGCGTCTCAGCTTACAAACGCACAAGCTCATTAATATCAGGTGAAAGATGAAAGCTATGAGAGCGTGAATTGAACTTTCATCTTTCAACTATACCTGGCTTCCATCCCGCGAACCTCATCATCCACCCGTCCATTATCATAGGCCAGTTGCCCGTTGACGAATGTTTTCCAGACGGCATGATGGAATGTATAGCCTTCAAAGGGAGACCAGCCGCATTTATACAATATATTTTCTTTTGCCACCGTCCAAGTTTCTTTCGGATCAATCAGGACAAGATCGGCATAATAACCCGGACGAATATAGCCGCGGCGATCTATGCGGAAAAGTTCTGCCGGCATGTGTGCCATCTTTTCCACAACCTTCTCGTAGGTGAAACGACCTTCCATTGCTAACTCCAACATGACAATGAGCGAGTGCTGAATCAGCGGTCCTCCGGAAGCAGCTTTCAGGCAACTTCCCTCCTTTTCGGACAGGAGATGCGGGGCATGGTCGGTCGCCACAATATCGATCGTGTTGTTATTAACGGCTTCACGCAGTGCCGTACGGTCTGCCAGCGTCTTAATCGACGGGTTCCATTTGATACGATTTCCGAACTGTTCATAATCGCCATCGTGGAACCAAAGATGATGCACACATACTTCACCTGTGATCTTCTTTTCACTAAGCGGAAGCTTATTGCTCAACAAAGAAAGTTCTTTTGCTGTCGAAAGATGCAGAATATGCAGACGGGAACCAAGACGAGTAGCCAGTTCGACTGCCTCGGACGAGGAAGCATAGCAGGCTTCCTCGCTACGGATCTTACTATGGAAGGAGATATCCAGGTCGTCACCGCGCAAGCCCGTATAATGAGCGATGTTCCGTTTGATGACTTCCTCCTTTTCGGCATGGATAGCGATAAGCATTCCGGCTTCGCCAAAAATACGTTCCAGGCTATCCTTCTTATCGACCAGCATGTTACCAGTGGAAGAACCGAGAAAGAGTTTCAGGCCCGGCACACGGCTACGATCCAGTTTACGGATTTCATCCATATTGTCATTCGTCCCGCCGAAGAAGAAGGAATAGTTAGCAACCGACGTTTCAGCTCCCCGTTGCAATTTCCATTCCAGATCGGCAAGAGTTGTCGTCTGAGGCTTCGTATTCGGCATATCCATGAAGGTAGTCACCCCACCAGCTACGGCGGCACGACTTTCGCTGGCAATATCGCCTTTATGCGTCAATCCCGGTTCACGGAAATGTACCTGATCGTCGATAGCGCCCGGAAGCAGGTATTTACCTGTAGCATCTATCACGGTCGCATCACCGGACTCAGCCGGAATTGGCCCTTCATATACTGCGGAAATTTTATCACCCTCGATCAGTACCGAACCGGTGAAGGTACGGCCTTCATTGATGACAGTGGCGTTTTTTATCAGTGTTCTATTCATATCTCTTTTATTTTAATCATGACAAAGGTACGAAATTCTCCAGTTTTAATCTTCCCAAAGAAGACAGGATATGAAAGTCCGATCCGGCAGAAATGCTTTTTCCCGGTTCATGGCAGGGGGGGAAGACGATTTTCACATCCTTCCTATTCATTTTGAGAGACAGGGAATGTTGCTTGTGTGTCGGATCGGCAGCTTCGATCAACCAATTTCCATTATGCAGACGGAACATATAAATACCCGGAGTCTGTAAATCGACCTGCAAGTCTTTTTGCAGGTTTACTACCTGCGACTCATACGCCGTCACATAAAAACAGTTGCCGACAGCAACAGCCTGGATGGATGTGTCATTCCGGATCACCCGGATATCCTGTACTGCAAAAGCTGCGGTTTTTTCGGCGGTAGAAGCAGGAAGGACCAAATATTGGTAATCGGCGTTATCCTCTCTTCCATGATCAATATAGAGACCAACAATCTCTCCTTCTACCGTTTTAGGAGCATATGATCCCATAAAATCACACCAGCGCCCGGATCGCTTTTCCGAAATGGCCACACAGGCGGAAGGTTGTAACAGAATATACCCTGTGTTATCATGGAAGAAACGTTGTTCCTTCGGAGAAGAAACATACTTTCCCTGTACCGGCAACCAATTACCATCGGCATATCGGAGCAAATCGCCCCGTTTCACCCGCTGGTCTACAGATGTCGTAACCGCCAAAATGCTGTCCGAACGGATCCCGGCACCTAAGCAAAGGACATAATCTCGGGTAAAGATCCAGGACTTGTGCGCCTGCAAACCATCCCGATCCAAGACCATTGCCGTCATTCCGGTTTCACCATCCGTCACACCTCCGACAAAGGCAGCCTTATTCCTCACATGCGCCCCATAATTGAAAAAGGCAGGAACGGGAGCCTCGCTCTCATAAGCGGTAATGCCTGGAATCTTCCGCCAGTCCCAGAAAGGAAAAATATTCAGATACTCGTCACCACGACAGTACGTATAAAGAGCACCGTCGCCCATATAAAAGCCTTTCAAATTATCTTCGTTCACCAACTCCGTGCCGATCACCCGGTCAGAGGCCATCTTGACCGAAGCCATCCAGGTGGAGGAACGATGAACGGTCTGATCAGAATCCCAGAAATGTTTATGCCCGATGAAAGCGCTACCTTTTCTTTTGGGAGCATAGTTATCTTTCAGGAACTCATTCATCTGCCGGATATCTTCGGCGGAACTGCCACGCATCAGGGCATTTGTGGCAAAAGCCAAACTGAACGCCTTGTGTATCTGCCCACTATGAAACAATTGCCGGTCCAGTGCATTGACATCCATATACCCTTTCCAGACAATCCAACGATAGCCGTTCAGAAGGAAAGAATTCAAAATTCCTTGTTGCTCCTTGTTCAGAGCAAAAACGGTTCCCGCAAACAAGCCGGAATAGGAACTCATCTCCGTCAGGAAAGCCAACCCGTAGTTTCCAAATTGTTGCTGCGGTCCGTGCTGATGAAAGCTCCAGTCGCTTTTAATCCCTTCCTGCATACCAGTCGTAATCTCGGATACAATAGTATCACGGGCAGCCTTTACCAATTCGAAATCATCCTGCAACAGTCCTCGCATCAACACATTCCCGGCAAGCCAGACTTTATTCTGTCCTGTCATGCCGAACCTGGCATTTTCCATCACCTCGACGGCGGCTTCCTTTTCCTCCGGGTTCAATTGTTCTTTCATCAGGAGGAAAGCTGGCCCCAATGTCTTGGGAACACCGATCTGGTTATACCACCAGTTCTTACAGACCGGTTTCTCCCGGAACCAGTAGCCCAATGCCAGGTGAATGACCGATTCGAGCTTCGGTCCCCAATGACAATCGCCCTCTTCAGCCCTATACAGCTTGGCTAGTTCCAACACCCGGTCGGCATGTTCCTTGACAGACCAGCCCGATCGTTTCTGATCGTTATAGTTAGTATCCGGCCAAGAACCGTCTTCCCGGATCGTTTCCATGTATCCCGTTATCTTCTCCACGTTGAAAGGATAACGCTGGTGAAGTTCCACAACGACCTGATCAGATATTTCCGTTTCAGGCTGTATGCCGGACAAGAGTTCCACCAATGAGACCGTCCGGTCGTCATTCGATACAAAAGACTGGATATAGTTTTGTTGAAGCCGTTCCAATTCCTGCTGTGGTGTCTGTGCAAACAATGGAACCGACACAAAAAAGAGTAAAAGAAAAGAGACTTTATTTCGTAAATTCATGGTATATATTATAGATTATTCATACAACTAGTCCGCAGCCCAATTCAAGCTCCTACCGACCGCTTTATGCCATTCGGCAAGCAAGACCTCAGCCATTTCTTCATGCATTTCGGCACTAAAAATATTATCCAAAGACCACTGTTCTTTAAGTTCGTCCACATCTTTCCAGTAGCCGATTGCCAATCCTGCCAGATAGGCGGCTCCCAAAGCCGTTGTTTCAAGGACACGAGGACGAACCACTGGACAACGGCAGATATCCGCCTGGAATTGCATCAGGAAGTTATTAGCAATTGCTCCACCATCCACACGGATCTCTTTTGGCCTGGCATGTATATCGTTTTCCATAGCCATCAAGACATCGTAGACCTGATAGCAAATACCTTCCAAGGCGGCACGGGTCAGATGGGCTGCACTTGTTCCGCGCGTGATTCCGATGATGGCACCACGGGCATACTGGTCCCAGTAAGGAGCTCCCAACCCGGTCAGTGCCGGAACAAAATAGACACCTCCGTTATCCGGCACGGAATTAGCCAGCTGCTCCGTGATAGCGGCACTCTGTATCAAACCTAACTCGTCACGCAACCATTGAACGACCGCACCACCAACAAAAACACTTCCTTCCAACGCATACGTCACTTTCCCGTCCAGTTTCCAGGCAATAGTCGTCAACAAATTATTTTGAGATAAAACAGGCTTGCTTCCAGTATTCAGAATCATAAAGCATCCTGTTCCGTAAGTCGTTTTAATCATACCGATATCCGTACACAATTGTCCGAACAGGGCGGCTTGCTGATCACCGGCCATTCCCGAAACCGGGATACCGGTCTTAAATATCGGGGTGGAAGTCTCGCAATACACTTCGCTACTACTTTTCACTTCCGGCATCATGGATGCCGGAATTTGGAAAAGCTCAAGCAGCTCCTTATCCCATTCCTGCGTATGGATATTGAACAACATCGTACGGGAAGCATTCGTGATATCCGTAATAAATTCGGTTCCGCGGGTCAGTTTCCAGACCAACCAGGAATCGACCGTACCGAAACAAAGCTCCCCACGCTCGGCACGTTCCCGGACACCCTTCACATGATCAAGAATCCAACGTATCTTCGTAGCAGAAAAATAAGCATCAATCACCAATCCGGTCTTCTGCTGGATCAGAGAGGCATACCCCTTTGTTTTCAATTCTTCGCAATAGTCTGCCGTACGTCTGTCCTGCCAAACAATGGCGTTATAGACAGGGAAGCCGGTCTCCCGGTCCCATATTATCGTCGTTTCACGCTGGTTGGCAATACCGATACAGGCAATATGCATATCCGTCACATCCGCTTTAGCCATAGCCTCCTTGATGGCAGACGATTGTGTGTACCAAATCTCGTTCGGGTCATGTTCCACCCAGCCAGGCTTAGGAAAATACTGCTGGAATGTTTTCTGCGCTAATGTGATGATATTGCCCTGATGGCTGAAAAGGATGGCTCTCGAAGAGGTCGTGCCCTGGTCGATAGCCAGCACATATTTATTTCTGAAATTCATATCTTTCGTCTCATTAGATTATTCATTAATACAAAGGTAAGCTACCCAGTTAAAGTCTTTCAACCGGACGGTCTGCCATGTTTTATCCTTTCCCCGTTCCATATCCCATGTCATGAAAAGTTAACACATACAAATCTAACAAATAAATTCCGATTATGGTTCCACCGTCATGAAAAAGAAACACACGGATATAATAAAAAAATGCATGGCCATAAAATGAAAATTCCATAACCACGCATTTTTTATTGCGCTTAAAAGCAAGCCTGTTTCTTATTCAAACATCTTATCAATGCCACCCACATCTGCCGGTGTCTGTTTTCGTTCCTCTTCGGTGGTCATTTTACAAGGATTCTGATACTGTTCGGGAATGTCGAAATCCTCTTCCTGCGAATAGCCTAACGTTTTGTCGGCATAAACTTTCTGCATGTAAAGTCCATAGATTGGCAGAGCCATACTGGCTCCCTGTCCTTCCGACATCCGGTCGAAATGGATAGAACGATCTTCACCACCGACCCAGACACCGGATACCAAGCTCGGCGTAAAACCCATAAACCAACCGTCGGAGTTATTCTGCGTCGTACCGGTCTTTCCTCCCATCGGCGCTTTGATGCCATAACGGGCACGAATACGACCACCTGTACCACCGTCTATCACATTTTTCAACATGTGGAGCATCTTATAAGAAGCATCTTCCGTCAATACTTCACTCATCTGCGAATTGAAATTCGCAATCGTATTGCCGTAAGGATCCTCTATTCGGGTCACATACAAAGGTTCGACTCGTATGCCTTTGTTGGCAAAAGTCGTATAACCGCTTACCATCTCACCAACCGAGACATCTGGAGTCCCCAAACAAATCGAAACTACTGGATCCATTTCGTTCTTTAATCCGAACGAATGCAGCAGACGAACAAACGTATAGGGAGACAATTGGCTCATCAACCAAGCCGTCACCCAGTTGTCGGAATTCTGCAATCCCCACTGTACAGAAACCATCTCACCGATCCGTTTCTTATTCGAGTTACGGGGTTCCCAAAGCCGTCCGTTCTCATCGGTCAGACGTTGTTGCACGTGCAACATCTCGTCACACGGACTGATACCTTCGATCATTGCAAGGGAATAGAGGTAAGGTTTAATCGTAGAACCGATCTGGCGACGGCCTCCATTCACCATATCATACTGGAAATCATTATAATCAATACCACCCACATAGGCTTTCACATGACCGGTGCGCGGATCCATCGACATGAAGCCGGTACGCAGGAAACTCTTATGATAGCGGATCGAATCCAACGGAGACATCGTCGTGTCTATAGCACCTCCCCAACTGAACACACGCATCTCGACCGGTTCGTTAAAGGCAGCCTTTATCTCTTTCTCACTCGCTCCCGCTTTCTTCATGGCACGGTAACGATCTGTCTGGTGCATAGCATGCATAAAGATCGTATCAACCTCGCCTTGACGTAAATCACGGGAGAACGGAGCATAACTTTTTCCTCTCTTCTCTTTAAAAAATGCAGGTTGAAGATAACCTCCGATATGCTCACGGACGGCATCCTCAGCATATTTCTGCATACGGGAATCAATGGTCGTATATATTTTTAAACCATCCGTATACAAATTATAGAATTCTCCATCAGCCTTTTTGTTCTTGTTACACCAACCGTATGCAGGATTCGTTTCCCAGGCAACCGAGTCTTCCTTGAACTGCTGCATCTGCCATCCCCGATAGTTTTTGCGCTCAGGTTTCTTCGCCGTCAAAAATAAGCGCAGATATTCGCGGAAATAAGGAGCCAACCCTTCCTTGTGATCCATACGGCTAAAATGAAGTGTGAGCGGCAAAGCCTTCAGCGAGTCACATTCCGCCTGCGTTATATAGCCGGCTTTCTGCATTTGTTCCAAAACCGTGTTACGCCGTCCGCGTGTCCGCTCGTTATGGCGCCTGGGATTAAAATAAGAGGGATTCTTACACATTCCGACAAGTGTCGCCGCTTCCTCGATCTTCAACGTCTTGGGCGTCTTTCCGAAATAAACACGGGCAGCAGACTGGATTCCCACGGCATTATAAAGAAAGTCAAACTTATTCAGGTACATATTAATGATCTCTTCCTTCGTATAATAACGTTCAAGCTGGACGGCAATCACCCACTCGATCGGTTTCTGGAACAAACGTTCCATCACATTGTCAACACTTGGAGAAAACAATTGCTTTGCCAATTGTTGCGTAATGGTACTACCACCACCACCACTTTTCTGCATCAAAATACCTCTCTTGACAACTGCACGAAACAGTCCCTGCACATCGATACCGCTATGTTCGGCAAAACGGACATCTTCCGTTGCGATCAACGCCTTCACCAAATCGGGAGATAGATCGTTATAATTGACCATGATACGGTTATCCTGGCTATGCGCATAGATACCGAGTGTTTTCCCATCAGCAGACACGACCTGTGAAGCATATTTATCAATCGGGTTTTCAAGCTGTTCGACCGGTGGCATATAGCCTATCGAGCCTTTGGCTATTGCTGAAAACAATAAAACTACAGCACCTACCGCTATGGCAAACAGCAGCCAGAATGAAATTACAATACCTTTTGTTACCTTTGAAGCC
>ENA-UOOC01003698-UOOC01003698.1-human-gut-metagenome-genome-assembly--contig:-C48old-NODE-3698-length-10279-cov-4.836659_pt1 | contig 10279 bp, 8 predicted proteins | sample MGYA00242469_ERZ724016 | MGnify/ENA metagenome assembly ERZ724016 | reverse complement strand
CTTTTTAGCTGATTTAATGTTAGGCATAATAAAAACACTCCTTGTGTCTGTACTTTAAAATTCGCTTTGATTATATTATCACACATCCGAAATATATGCAACGGTTTTAACCCTTTTTTATTAAAAAATTGTATATAGAAAAGCTGTTTTTTCATATAATAGAGCATTGAAAAATCGGAAGGAAAAGAAAAATGAAAGGAAGCATTTTGGTGATTGACAGCGGCGCGGGCGGCATAAGCACGCTTAAAGTTTTGAGAAAGATTTTGCCTTACGAGGACTACATATACTTTGCGGACAACAAGAATATGCCGTACGGGAACAAAAGCCGAGCCTTTCTCGCCGAAAACGCAATTGCAATAATAAAAAAGGTTTCGGAGGATTATGCGCTCAAAATGGCGGTGCTTGCCTGCAACACTCTGACGGGCGCGGCGGTAAAAATTTTGAGAGAGGAGTTTACCTCCCTGCCGATAGTGGGAATGGAGCCGGCTTACAAGCCCGCGGGCGAAAAGGGCGGCAAAACGGCGGTGCTCTGTACGGCGGTTACGGGAGAAAACCTTTTGCAAAGCAGCAAGCTGTACGGACTTGACGCGAAAACAATCGTTTTGCCCGACCTTGCGCTTTTAATCGAATACGGCGCTCCCGACGAGGAAATAACTTCTTACGTAAAAAGGTACGTTTCCGACGGGGAATTTTCCAACATAGTGCTCGGATGTACGCATTACTGTCTCAAACGCGGGCTGTTTGAAAAAATGTTTCCCTCCGCCGCGGTTTTCGACGGAAACGAGGGGGTCGCCCGGCGAGTCAGGGATTTGCTTCAAAAAAACAACTCGATAAACGACAGACATTTTGTGCCGAGCACCGTGCTTGTTTTGAGCAGACCCGAGCGCTCTGAAATAAACAGATACGTCAGATTGCTGCGCGCGCCTGAGAGGTAAAACCGAATTGATTTCCATGCGTCCGTACAGAGCGAAAACAAAATTCATAAATTTTGCCCGAAATTCCTTAAAAAGTATTGAATAAATTTTGATTTTGTTGTACAATGCACACATAACCATTTCAAAGAGGTAATCACTATGGCAGGAATTTCAGCAAAAAACATTCGCAACATAGCTCTTTTGGGACACGGCGGTGAAGGAAAGACTACGCTGGCCGAAGCCATATTGTTTAATGCAAAGGCAATAGACAGGCAGGGAAGAGTAGACGACGGCAATACCACGATGGATTTCGACCCCGAAGAAATAGGAAAGAAGATTTCCATAAGTCTGGCAACGGCAAACGCAACCTTCAAGGGCGTCAAGCTCAATCTTATAGACGTTCCCGGATTTTTCGACTTTGAAGGCGAGTTCGTGCAGGCCATGACGGTTGCCGACTGCGCGCTGGTGGTCACGGGTCCCGGGGGCACGCTGCCGGTAGGCACCGAAAAAGCTTTGGACTACTGCGTGGCGCACAAAGTTCCCACCATGATTTTCATCAACGGAATGGACAAGGAAAACGCCAATTATTGGGACACGGTAAACGCCGTTTCGCAGAAATATTCGACTAAGATAGTTCCGCTTATGATTCCTCTTATGGAAAACGGAAAGATGACGGGCTACGCCAATGTGCTCGAAGGGCTGTTTTACAAGGTTGGCGCGCACGGCGAAAACGGGCAGCCCTTGCCCGATTCCCTGAAATCCAAGTATGACGAACTCAAAGGCGTCGTTATGGAAAAGGCAGCCGAGAGCGACGAAGAGCTTCTTATGAAATTTTTCGACAGCGGAGAGCTTTCCGCTGAAGAAATGGTCAAGGGCATGAAACAGGGCGTGAAAGAGGGCGCCGCGATAGGAGTGTTCGGCGGCAGTGCGCTTGCCAATTTCGGCGTGTTCAATCTTATGAACAATCTCATTTCCATGATGCCCTCCGCGGCGGAAGCCAAGCCCGTCGTCGCTTTTGACGAAAACGACAAGCCGACAGAGCTTAAACCCGACGAAAACGCTCCCGTTGTGATTCGCATATTCAAAACAATTGCCGACCCGTTTGTGGGAAGGCTGAGTCTGTTCAAGGTCGTATCCGGTACGCTCAAAAGCGGACTTACCCTCAAAAACGCCTCCAAGGACAGCGAGGAAAAAATCAGTTCGATTTATTTCTTGAAAGGCAAAAAACAGGAGACGGTGGACGCCGCCTGCGCGGGAGACATAGGCGCTTTGGCAAAGCTGTCCAATGCGACGACGGGAGACACTTTGAGCGAGGGCAGGGAGCTTCGTCTGCCTCCGATAGAACTGCCCAAGCCCGTGCTTTCCATGGCGGTCTACGCCGCAAAGAAGGGCGACGAGGACAAAATTTTCGGCGGACTCAACCGCCTCAAAGACGAGGACATTTCCTTTACCGTTACCAAAAACGCGGAAACAAACGAAATGCTTTTGAGCGGCGTGGGCGAAACTCAGCTTGAAATTCTGTGCAGAAAGCTCAAAAACAAATTCGGAGTCGAGGCTGTGCTCAAAGAGCCCCGCATCGCTTACAGGTAAACAATCAACAAAATGGCGGAGGCCGAAGGCAAGCACAAAAAGCAGGCGGGCGGCGCGGGACAGTTCGGTCAGTGCAGCGTGCGTTTCGAGCCGGGCGCGGCGGACGGACAGTTCGAGTTTGTGGACGCGGTTGTCGGAGGAGCCGTTCCGAGGCAGTTTATCCCTGCGGTTGAAAAGGGACTGCGCGAGGCAATCAAGGAAGGCGTGCTTGCGGGCTATCCCATGGTAGACTTGAAATGCACCCTGTTCGACGGCAAATCCCACCCGGTTGACAGCAAGGAAGTAGCTTTCGTCTCTGCGGCAAAGCTTGCCTACGCCGAAGGCGTTGCAAAGGCGGCTCCCGCAATACTCGAACCCATTTATCAGCTCAAAATCACTGTTCCCGAGAGTTTCATGGGCGACATTTTGGGAGACATGAACAAGCGCCGCGGCAGAATACTCGGTATGGAGATGGTGGACGGAAAGCAGGTAATCAACGCCGAATGCCCTTTGGCTGAGGTGCTCAAATACGCGACGGATTTGAGAAGCATGACTCAGGGGCGCGGCAGCTATGAGATGGAATTTGTCCGCTACGAGGAGGTGCCGGCAACGCAGGTGCCCAAAATCATAGAGGACGCCAAAAAACAGGCTGCCGAAAAAGAATAAAATCTAAATTACAAAAACGGTCAAATTTTTTGACCGTTTTTTTCAAAACCTCTTTTCGCAAGGAAGTTTTTGTGATATAATTAAACCGTGCCCTACGGGAGCAATGTTTTGTAGGCGTAAATTGGGCAACGGTAAAGCTGCCGTTTGCGGCGGCAAAAGAGATTTTATTTTTAATTGACGAATCAAAGCAGAGAGGCTCGCATGATATACAGAAATTACAATTTTACCGAAACGGTCAAAAAGGCTCTCAATATCGCGGAAAGGATAACCGTAAAGGCGGAAAACAGCAGTATCGATACTCCTTACGTCGTATACGGACTTTTGAGCGTGGACTGTGTTTCCAAAACAACACTCAACAGTTTCGGCATTTATACTCACAATTTTATTTTGACTTCCGACAAAATGGCGAGGCAGTTACTCGATTTTTCGCCGCCTACAATCTTGGTGTTCGACCAGTCGAAAGCTCTTGCCAGGCAGGCGGACAGCAATTATATCGGTGCAGAGCATATTCTGCTTGCTGTTCTTTTGTCCGATAACAATGCGGTACGTATTTTGAAGCACCTTGGCGTAGACATGAAAAAGCTTTTGATAAAAGCCGCGCAGGACGCCAATCTCATGCAGTTTATTTCTGACAGAACAGGTCTCGAAGCGCCCGAGGAGGAAAAGTCCGAGGAAGAAGAAAACGGCGATTTGGGCGAGCTTGCCAAGTTCGGCACGGACATAACAAAAAAAGCGAGGGAAAACAAGCTGGACCCGGTCGTCGGCAGGCAGGAGGAAATAGAAAGGATAATTCAGATTTTGTCCCGCCGCACCAAAAACAATCCTGTGTTGATCGGGGAGCCGGGCGTTGGCAAGTCTGCGGTTGTGGACGGACTTGCCGAAGCGATAGTAAACGGAAACGTCCCGTCTCTGTTGGAGGGAAAGACGGTGTTTTCTCTTGATTTGGCGGGATTGCTTGCAGGCACGAAATATCGCGGCGATTTTGAGCAGAGGCTGAAAAACGCGATAGATTTCATAACGAAAAACGGTAAAATAATTTTGTTTATCGACGAAATTCACAATCTTGTCGGCGCGGGCAGCACAAGCGAGGGAAAAATGGATGCTGCCGAAATTCTTAAACCGCTTTTGGCGCGCGGCGAATTGCAGACAATCGGCGCAACGACCGTTGACGAATACAGAAAATATATCGAAAAGGAGCCCGCGTTGGAAAGGCGCTTTCAGCCTGTCATGGTAGAGCAGCCCACGGCGGACGAGACGGTTAAAATACTCGAAGGTCTAAGAGAAAAATATGAGGAGCATCATCGGGTAACAATTTCCGACGAAGCGATAAGAGCGGCGGCGAAGCTGTCGGACCGTTACATTTCCGACAGGTTTCTTCCCGACAAGGCGATTGACCTGATTGACGAGGCGGCGAGCAAGGCAAAGCTCAAAACCTTTGTAATTCCTCCCGAATTGAGAGAGCTCGAGGACGAGCTGCACGAGCTTGAAAAGGAAAAGAACAAAGCCAAGCTTTCCGACGATTTCAATACCGCTCAGCGCTGCAAGGACAGAATAGAGGAATTAAACGACAAAATAATCGTTCTTAAACAGCAGGTGCAGGACAACTACGCCAAAGAACGCCCCACGATAGGCGAGGAGGACATTGCGGAAATCGTTTCCAAATGGACTTCCATACCGGTAGTCAAGCTCAACGAGAGCGAAGCGCAAAGGCTTTTAAATTTGGAAAAAACATTGCACGAGCGCGTGGTGGGGCAGGACGAAGCGGTCAAAGCCGTCGCCCGTTCGATAAGACGGGCGCGCGCGGGCATAAACGACCCCAAACGTCCGATAGGCAGCTTTATTTTCGTGGGACCTACCGGCGTGGGAAAAACCGAGCTTACCAAGGCTCTGGCGGAAGCCCTTTTCGGCGACGAAAACCTGCTAATTACGCTGGATATGAGCGAATATATGGAAAAGCACACCACAAGCAAGCTTGTCGGAGCGCCTCCCGGATACGTCGGTTTCGACGAAGCGGGGCAGCTTACCGAAAAGGTGCGCAGAAAGCCCTATTCCGTAGTGCTGTTCGACGAGATAGAAAAAGCGCATCCCGACGTGTTCAATATGCTTTTGCAGATTCTCGACGAGGGCAGACTTACCGACAGCCGCGGAAGGGTAGTCAGTTTCAAAAACACCGTCATCGTCATGACGAGCAACGTCGGCGCGTCTCAGATTTCGGGAAATATGCGTCTCGGTTTCGGCGGAGGCGCCGACGCGGAGTCGGAATACGACAAGATGCGCGACAAGCTTACGGAGGAGCTGAAAAAGAGCTTCAAGCCTGAGTTTCTTAACAGGGTGGACGACATTATTGTTTTCCACAAGCTTGACAAAGACGCCACAAGACGAATTGCCGAAATTTTTACCGCGGGGCTTACTTCGAGGCTTGCCGAAAAGGATATTAAGATAGTCTTTACCGAACAGGCGCTCGACCTGCTCGCCGGGCAGGGGTTTGACAAGGAATACGGCGCGCGTCCGCTAAAAAGAGTCATTCAGCGTCTTGTTGAGGACAAGCTGAGCGAGGCTTTGCTGGAAGGAAAAATAAAGAGCGGAGAACGTATAAAAATAGACGCCTCCAACGGCAAAATTCAATTCAAAAAATAACTTTTACTGTTTGTAGAAGTAATAAGCATAAAGGAGAAATATCATGAGACTCGAAATCACAACAAGAAATTATACCATGCGCGGCAACTTTAAGGATATTCTCGAAAAGAAAATTCACAAGCTGGACAAATATTTCCCCAACGACGACGCCGAAGCAAAGGTGGTGCTTTCCACAAACGGAAAAAGCTGTCGTATGGAAATAACGGTTTCCTCCAACGGTCGGCAGTTCAGAACGGAAGTGGACGGCAATACGATGTACTATGCAATCGACGACGCTTTGCCCAAGCTTGAACGGCAGATATTGAAGCACAAGGGCAAGCTGACCGACAAAGCCGGAGCGGCTGCGCCCGAATTCGGAGAGTTTGCGTTTGTGACCGGCGTGGAGGAGGAAAAAACGCCGGAAATAGTCAAGACCAAAAAATTTGAAATTTATGCAATAGACGTGAAGGACGCAGTAGAAGAGTTGGAAATGGTAGGTCACGATTTTTATGTTTTCGTCAACAGAGCTACCGACAATGTCGAAATCGTTTATCGCCGCCACGACGGAAAAATCGGACTTTTGCAGCCTTACGTCAAAGAATAATTTTGTTTTGGCGGCAATCTTAAAATACTATTTAAAAAATAGTACCCCGAACTTTGTGTTCGGGGTATTTTATTCTTGCAAATTTTGCTTTTTCTTCTTTTCGGAAAGGCGTATCGCTTCAAGAAAATCGAAATCCACTTTTTCCACGAAGTCCCGCGCTTTAAATTTAACATGGTTGAATTTTTGCAGATTGGAGGCGTCCGTGGTCGTGACGAGAGGCACGGGGCAGTTCAGTCTGTCGCAGACGTCGGCAAGCAGGGCATGCAGCTCCTTGGCATTTTCCGCGTTGCCTTCCGTCACCGTATCTTTTATTATCTTTTCGTTGCGTATTATTTTTATCCAAAGCTTCATTTGAGTCTCCGTTAAAACAATTATATACATTTTGAGTTTTCGAGGCAAACAAATCGGTTGCAAATTTTTTTCTAAATTGGTATCATTTATATCATGGCTAAATTGGTTGTTTTGCCTTGCGAGGACTATTCAAAGGAACACGTATCTGCGTGCGTGGACAGTATTTTCGCTGATTTCGGAGACGCGGAGGCATTTCTCGTAAAAGGAAAAAATATTTTTATCAAAGCCAATCTGGTGACGGATTTGCCGCCCGAAAGACACGGAACCACTCACCCGATGTTGGTGGAGTGCATTGCCCGCCGTCTCGTGGAGGCAGGCGCCCGCGTCGTTGTCGGAGACAGCTCGGGCGGCGCGTACACACGCGCTTACATGAACAACATTTACAGAGTGACGGGTATGACCGAAGCCTGCAAAGCTTCGGGTGCGGAGTTAAACGACGATTTCGGTTTTTCGACGGTGGACCTCAAAGGCAAGGTCAACCGTCATCAGGAAATTATCGACGTTTTTTTAAAAGCCGACGCGGTAATCAACGTCTGCAAGCTCAAAACGCACGGTTTCACGGGCTACTCCTGCGCGGTAAAAAATCTGTACGGTCTTATACCCGGACTTGTCAAAGCCGAGGTGCATTCCAAATATCCCGAGCTCGACGACTTTTGCGACAATCTGATTGATATAGAAAGATTCGCTTCGGAGAAAATTTTACTCCATGTCGTGGACGGCGTAATCGGTATGGAGGGAGAGGGTCCCACAAACGGCACACCGCGTTTTGTCGGTAAAATCATAGCCTGCGACGACGCTTATATCACGGACGTCGCGGCGGTAAAGCTGTTTGACGAACCGTCGAAAATGCCGTTGCTTTTAAAAGCGGTCGAGCGGGGCTTGCTCAACTCCGATTTCGGCGCGTCTTGCGTGGATTATTCCGAGTGCGAAAAAGCCTATATCGAGGATTTCAAACGCGTGAGCGTGCTTCACGCCTTGTTCAACAAGCGCGGCTTTTTGCGCAGATTTTTGCGCAAGGAGTGGGTTACAAGAAAGCCCGTAATAAAAAAGTCGGTATGCAGAGGCTGCGAAAAGTGTTTCAGACATTGTCCGCGTCAGGCTATAGAAATGAAATCCGACAAATCAACGCAAAAGAAGAGAGCGTTTATCCACTCGAAGCAGTGCATACGCTGTTATTGCTGTCAGGAGCTTTGTCCTTTCAATGCGGTAAAGCTGAAAAAACCGTTTTTATACAGAGTTATGCGCGCTTTGTCGGTTTCCAAAAGCAAAAAAACGAAAAAACAGGGATAAAAACAAAAGAGCTGATTATACTTGACTGAAAGCGAAAAATTTGTTAAAATAAACGACAATAAACTCACCTGACATTTTCGGGTGGTTTTTGTTTAAACTAAAAGAGGTGCAAAATGCAGGAAGTTTTCTTAACGGCACAGGGCTACAAAGAGCTGGAAGAGCGTCTGGAGTATCTCAAAACGGTACGCCGCCACGAAGTCAGCGAAAAAATCAAAATCGCGCGCGAGTTCGGAGATATATCGGAAAACGCCGAATATGACTCCGCCAAGGACGAGCAGGCAATGGTGGAGGGCGAAATTCTTGAAATCGAAAACAAGCTGCACGTCGCCAAAATCATCGACGAGGACTCGGCGTCGGGTCAGGTTGTGCGTCTCGGAAGCACGGTCACTTTTCTCAACGTGAGCAACGATTCGCGCATGACTTATCAAATCGTGGGTACGACCGAGGCAGACCCTTTGAACGCGCGCATTTCCAACGAATCTCCCGTCGGACGGATGAGTCTCAACAAAAAGAAGGGCGCGATTATCGACGTGGAGGTGCCTACGGGGACGCTGCGTCTTAAAATTCTCGATATAAACTGATTTACCTTATTTAAAAGGAACACCCGAAATGGACGTTAAAGAAAAAAACAATACGGAAAAAACCAACGCTGCCGCCGAGCCTGTCGCAGAGGATTTAAACGAGGTTATGCGAATACGCCGCGAAAAGCTGGCGGCTCTTGTTGCCGAAGGAAAAAATCCCTTTGAAATCACAAAATTTCCCAAAACGCACGATTCCGCCGACGTAAAAAACGATTTTGAAAGGCTGGAAAACACCGTTGTCAGCCTTGCAGGCAGAATAATTTCCGTGCGCATTATGGGTAAGGCTAGCTTTTGTCACATACTTGACGGGGAGGGCAGCATTCAGCTTTACGTCCGGCGCGACGAGCTGGGCGACGAAGATTACGCCGCGTTCAAAAGCTGGGACATAGGCGACATAATCGGAGTTAAGGGAGTGGTTTTCCGCACGCATATGGGCGAAATTTCCGTCCGTGCCGAAAAGCTCACTCTGCTTTCAAAGTCTCTCAGACCGCTGCCCGAAAAGTTCCACGGACTGAAAGATACGGACACGCGTTACAGACAGAGATACGTCGACCTCATTGCCAATCCCGAGGTCAAGCGGACGTTTGTCATACGCTCTAAAATCATCAGCTGTATCCGCGAGTATCTCGACGGACTCGGATATATAGAAGTGGAAACGCCGGTGCTCAATACCATACCCGGCGGCGCAAACGCGCGCCCCTTTGTGACGCACCACAACACGTTGGATATCGATATGTATATGAGAATAGCGACGGAGCTGTATCTCAAGCGGCTGATAGTCGGCGGCTTTGAAAAGGTGTATGAAATAGGGCGGCTTTTCAGAAACGAGGGTATGGATATTAGGCACAATCCGGAATTTACCACTATCGAGCTGTATCAGGCGTATGTCGACTACAACCGCATGATGGAAATTTCGCAGGAGCTTTTCTGTTACTGCGCGGACAAGGTGCTGGGCACGCGCAAACTGCCTTACGGCGACGCAGAAATCGACCTTGACAATTGGAGCAAAATGTCCATGATTGAGGCGGTAAAAACATATACCGGCGTCGATTTTCAAAATTTGGACGATGATTCCGCAGTCAAAGCCGCCGAAAAGCTTGGCGTTGAGCTTGACAAGGCGAAACGCACCTGGGGATTCGCTCTTTACGAGGTGTTTGACCGCAAGGTGGAGGAAAAGCTGATTCAGCCTACGTTTATTTACGATTATCCCGTAGAGGTGAGTCCGCTTGCCAAGAAAAAACCGTCCGACAACCGTCTGACGGAGCGTTTCGAGTTTTTTATCTATGCGAGAGAAATGGGCAACGCTTTCAGCGAGCTTAACGACCCCATTGACCAATACAACCGTTTTGCCGAGCAGGTAAAGCAGCGCAACAGCGGCGACGACGAAGCGCAGATGATGGACGAGGACTATGTGACCGCTCTTGAATACGGGCTTGCGCCTACGGGCGGGTTGGGTATAGGAATAGACCGTATGGTTATGCTGTTCACCAATTCCTATTCAATTAGAGACGTTCTGCTGTTCCCGACAATGAAACCCTTGAATGATGTAAACAAGGGCAATGATGTAAAAAATCAGCCTGTCGAGGAAATGAAAGCAGAGCCTGAAAAGATTGATTTCTCTAAGGTAAAGATTGAGCCTTTGTTTGAGGAACAGGTCGATTTTGACACATTCTCAAAGTCAGATTTCA
>ENA-UOOC01003692-UOOC01003692.1-human-gut-metagenome-genome-assembly--contig:-C48old-NODE-3692-length-10289-cov-26.500098_pt1 | contig 10289 bp, 13 predicted proteins | sample MGYA00242469_ERZ724016 | MGnify/ENA metagenome assembly ERZ724016 | reverse complement strand
CGACAGGTGTACCAGCACTTGATGGATGGTCATTTGACGCAGGACGATTTGGGTCAGATTCAAGCGGCACTGGATTTCCTGCTCCCGGTCTTTCCCACTGAACGCGAAGCACAGAAAACATTCCGGGCGGCAATTCTTAAAACAAAGGCTATGCTGAAAAATAAAGCATAAAAACGAAGCAGACAGCATTGTCTGCTTCGTTTGCGCTATGTCTTCCGATTCTAAGCATTCAACGCTTTTATGAAATTGGCTGCCATATCAAACAGCCCATACATTTCGTTGTACCGTCAGCTAAATTCTCACCTTTGCTGAAATAGTTCTTGACTTGTGCGCATTTTATGCGTATAATAATAGACGTAAGGGGAATGTGAAATGAAGCAGAGCGATTTACTGAAGCGTTTTTACGCAAAAGGCTGGTGGGTGCTGCGGCAAGGCGCAAATCATATCATCATGACAAACGGCATCGACATTGAACCCGTCCCCCGTCATAAAGAAATCAACGAACAGCTTGCACGCGCGATTATCAAGCGCAGAAATCTCTAGGAGGTAATTTCATGAAACAAGCCTACCCGATCATTTTAACACCCGCAGAGCGCGGGTATGTGGTTTCTGTTCCCGACCTCGACATCAATACAGAAGGAGAAACCATTGCAGACGCTATTTCGATGGCCGAAGATGCAGTCGGCCTTTGGGGAATCACCATGCAGGACATGGGGAAGTCAATCCCGGACGCTTCCGGCGTTGTACCTCCGTGCGCCCCCGGCGAAGTTTCCGCCTTTGCTGTGGTGGATTTTGACGCATACCGTAAAGCAAACGATATGCGTTCCGTTCGGAAAAATGTCACCATTCCGAGCTACCTTAACGACATGGCCGAAAAAGCCGGGCTTAGCTTTTCACAAGTTCTTCAAGATGGCTTAAAGCTCCGGTTGGGTGTCCAATAAAATTTAACCGCCTCGAAATCGAGGCGGTTTTATTATAGGCAGAGATAACTGTCTGATTACGTTGATTATCAAGGAGTATTCAGTGCCTTCATCAAATCAGACACTGTATCGAATGGCCCGTACATTTTATCGTTTTCCGCTATTTCACATTCCGCAGCGGTGTTCCCAATTTCAGTGCGTACCTCGCAGCCCTGACGCTCATCGCGCTTGGAAACTGCTGCATCTCGTTTCGGGCAGAGTTTCTGTGTGTTGGAGTGACCTTCTTTCATAATCTGTTTCCCTCAATTCGTTGTATTTATTTCATCATACACGATTGGATTGCAGTCTGCAAGCACTGTGATTCATACCCTTTGAGAAATCAAGCTCCGCATGATCTCATCACCGGCCAACTCACTGGTCCGATAGATCTTCTGGCAAAACGGCGTCAGACTGAAATCCATGCCGGGGCTGCCAGCGTCGAGCAGGATGCCGGTCACGGTGAATTTTCGTGCGGCTTGCTCTTTATGGAGCTTTGCCAAATAGTCCTCCGGCAGTTCACATAGGCCGTCCGTCAGGAAGACAATGTCGGCATTCTCAAAGCCAGCGTCCATGAGCTGGATCGCCTCATCCAAGGGCCGTTTGAAATTCGTGCCGCCGTCGAGGAATGTCTCGGCGGCATTCATCTTATCCTGCATGGAGTACTGGCCGGGCAGAAAAATGTCCAACTTGCACTCGGAAGAACCGGCAAAATGAATAAGCGCGAATTTGCGCCGATTTTCTGCTGCAATATCCAGCAGCGTCAGCGCCACAGCCTTACCCCATGCGGCGGCGTCGCCGCGCGTGGAGCCAGATTCATCAAGGCAGCAGATGATGTCACCCATGCCCTTGTGGACAGGTTCACGCCTGCGATACTGCTTGAGCCGCCGCTGCTGATATTTCTTCACAAACAGCGGAACCGTCTGTGGCGAAGCAAGCATGGCAAACTCCGAACCGATAGCACAGGAGAGATCATTGCCAAGTTCCAGCGCATAGGTCTCTCCGCGCCCATAGGCGTAGCCGTTGCGCTTGCCCTGTGCGAAGATCTCCCGGAAGCGGCCAAGGTGCTTTGAGATATCCAACAGCGTGGGATTCTGCCGAACCTTTTGAAGAAGCTCGGTGTTCACCGCGTTCTTCTCCATCGTACCGGCATCATCACTCCACGCGCCGAGGATCATCTGGACTTCCTTCGCTTTTTCCGCAGCCGCGCCGACGGCGGCAGAAACGCTCTCAGATATAGAGGCTTTGTTTTGCCGCGCTGTGACATCTACCATTTTTGCAACGGCTTCGGCCTGCTGTGTTTTGCTTTCCACCTGATTTGCCGCGTCGATCACCGCCTGCTCCAGTGTGGGATTCTGCACAGAATCCCGCATCTGCGCTAAAAGCTCTGTGAGCTTCTGCTGTGCCTGATTCCGCGCTGCTTGCAGCTTTTCAAGCGTTTTCAGCGTACCATCCTTGCCGCCAAGCTCCGACAGCAGACCGTCCAGCTGCGCGCCGATCCTTGCCGTAAACTCGGATGCGGCCTCGTAGGCGGGCAGCTCCCGGCCTTCGCAGATCGACTTGATCGTCGGATAGTCCGCATCCTCGGTCACATGGTCGAGCAGCTTCGCGTTGAATTTCTGCGCCTCTGCTGTGAGCCTGTCTGCGTCGGTTCGCTTCGGGAACAGTGAGTAGAACGACTGAAAAATATCTCTGGACAGCGCAGGAAAGCTGTGCAGCTTGGGCGCAGCCTCCTGTTGGATGGCTTCCAAATTTCCATCATCCCTGCTCAGATCACGATAAATGCAGTCCTCCAGCTTGGAGCTTTGCAGCACACGATCCGTTTTCTGTGCTGCGGGTATTCCGGCATACTGAAAATTGCCCCAGCGGGAATCCAGAACGTTTTGTATGGTGCGAAAATATCGTTTCAAAGGGATACCTCCTGCAATCAGTTTTGGGTGGGGCTTGGCAGTGTTTTTCTCAAAACGGCCATGTGTCGCGCTCAGGAACAAACTCAATGATCGTTCCATCTGGTACATGGTCACATGGCTCACCCTCGTAGGTATTACCATATTTCGTGCAGATCTCGGCTGGCCGACTCTCACGCGGGTCAACGTCGACATAGAGACGGCCGTCACATGTATATATGGGACGGTCCCAGCTATCGCGTCCAAGGTACTCCAGACGCAGCTTCGGTACAGTATGACACTCCTCACAGCTATCGTCGCTTTCTTTCATGCCCCAGTTCTCCGGCGCGGCAACAATGGCCCATGCTGTCAATGGAGTACGACTGGCCATCATGTCTTCAATGGCTTCCTGTGTCCCGCAGGCGTCGCACACATAGACCGCCGCCCGGCGGCTGAGTGCGTTCCGGATGACATTCTCTGCATCCATCGTCATTTCCCCGCAGCGCGGGCAGGCAAAATGCCCGTCCTGCTGCTTCTTTGCAAATCGTTCGATCAATGTTTTGACGTCGTTCTCGTTCATAGAATTGTTCCTTTCTCAAAATCGCTTGATAACCTCTGTGCGGCTTGCTGCGATGAGATTGATATGATCATTCTTTGCTTCTGACAATCTCGCAAATAATATGATAAATCTCCTTCCAATCATGGACCCGAATCATACCATGTTCTTCTGCGTCATAACTTCTGTTGTGCGGCTGGTCAAAAAGCAGCTTTTTGTATATCGCATTTTCAAGGCTGTGTATGCCGTCATCGATCAGAACATCGCCGTTGATGAGCGTTTTGTCATGCGCAATGATTACATCTTTCCAGCATAGAAATGGATAATGCTGAAACAGCCACGCCATCTTGGGTGGAACAGTGCTGTAATGAGAAGAAGTTACGACTTTGACCACAGGCCCATCATCAATCAACTGACGGACAACATCCTGTGCAAACGGCATAGGAGAAAGGCTTCCCCAGAATGAGGGATCTTTTAGGGGTACAAACAGTTCTTCTTTTGTAAGAAATGGAAAGAACGTGCCAATCCTCCAGTCTGTAATGTCTTCCGGATGAACCGTAGTTCCATGTCTGCTGTTCAGTTCGGTAATCCAGCATTCAATAAGGTTTTCCAATACATCGTCCATATCAATAAGAATAGTCAACCGATTCATGTGCTACCTCCTTGCAATCAAATTAGAAATATAGAGAAGGGGAACGCAGCATAAGCACTGCGTCCCCTCGTTTCTGTTTCAGCAGAAGAAGCGTGTTCTTCTGCAATTTTCATTGCGACCCTCTGAGCGAACTGGTTTTTGCCGGATATGGATATAGGCTTCTCTGCTATTTCCCACAGCGACAGCGTTTTCTGTTTTTCTAAACATCGCTATCCGTGTATCAGTTCCTCCCTGATACGCATCAGGATCTTGCCAAGCCGATTTTCTCCATAGCCGTCACAGACGCCCCAGATGTGGTCACCCCAGTTGTTCCCCTCGATAAGTTCAAAATCGCTGGTTGAGATAAGCCGCTCTGCCAAATCAGGATTTTGCCGGAATTTTGCTTTGCAGATCTCGTACATGACCATATCTTTGATCTGATCCCAATCATTACGGAGTTTCACCCTGCGTCCAAGTCTCTTTGCTTCAGATGGATTTAAGAAGCAAAACTCCGCACTGCGCTCCGGGCATTTTGCGGCCTGGAACGCTGCCTCGTTGTTTTGAAAAACCAATCCGTTGTAGGTAATGGGAGCTGGGTAGAAATTGCTCAGGAAGTCATACGCACCCCTGAACGCACTGATACTCTGCCCCATATGCGCTTAAAAGCCTCCACCGAAGTTCGGCACAAAGCCGCCGGGCTGTACATTTCCAAAGGTAGGCGTAAAGCCGCCCGACTGCGCAGGCGCACCGAAGCCCTGTGTGGGTGCAGGGGCAGAACCGCCGTCGTCCTCCTTCTTGCTGTCGCCAAAATAGATGTTTTCCGCAAGAATTTCCGCCGTGCGGCGCTTGTTGCCTTCTTTGTCTTCCCAGTTCCGGATCTGCAAACGACCGGAAATGACGGCCATACGGCCCTTCGTAAAATACTTCGCCGCAAATTCAGCCGTGTTTCTCCACGCGATGACATCAAGAAAATCGGTTTCCTTTTTCCCGTCCTGCTGCGAAAAATCGCGGTCTACTGCCACGGAAAATGACGCAACGGAAACGCCGGAGGCCGTCTTGCGAAGCTCCGGATCGTGTGTGAGTCTGCCCATAACGACAATGTGATTCAGCATAAATTATCCTCCTTGAGAATTAGTCCTGTTTGGCTTTCATTTCTTCCAGCTTCTTTTTTATCTCGGAAATTGTAAAGATGCCGTGAAGTTCCTTTCCTACTTTAGGATGCCGAAGCCTCACAGCCCACATGAACACCTTGCTGTTGAACTTTGATTCCGGCATACGCTCAATTTCATCTGAAGAGTAGCGGCGGTCTCGAATTTCCATATACCGAACACCGCTTTCTTCTTCGAAGAACGTATTCATTTCCGGAACCGTTGCTCTGATTTTAATTTGACTCTCCATTCCTCGACCTCCCAACAATTACTGTAATGCTGCCAACTGCTCCAACGGCGTGTAAGTAAAGCCAATGGCCTCATGCGCCGCCTTGTTGATGCGCTCCAGCTCGGTAAGCAGTCCGTCCGTAAGCGCCTTTTCGCTGTCAGACGCAGCATTTGCAGCCATCTCGGTCTGCATCTGGTAGAGCCGCACCAGCTCGCCGCGGAATTTGCGGAGCGCAGCCTGCTTCGTGCGTACATTTTCAGCCGCACCGCAGGCGCTGTCAAAGCCGTCCTTTGCGTCCTGTGCCATGGCAAGAAGGTCGCTGACCTTTTCCTGCATGGGGTTGACGCAAAGACGCTCCAACGTGCCGGTTACAAATTCGCGGTCGCTCGGCTGCTGCCAGAAGTAATTCCGCAGCACCAGAAGATCCGTCGATGTGACCTCCGTATGTCCCTCCAGCCACGCCTTTGCCTGTGCAATGAAGAAGTAGCTGAGGAATTTTCGGTCGGACACGGGAATCTGTGCGCGCAGCGCACAGAGCACATCGTCCATCAGGTCGTGGATGCTGTCCGGTACCTGAATGGCCGCGACCTCCTGCTGCATGGCACGCAGCTCCTCCAGTGAGATCGTCGCATGGATAGCGCCGAACGAGCCGCCGAGCTTGTCTTTCAGGATCGCCAGTCGGTGCGCTTTTTCTGAGATGTTTTCCGTGACGACCTTTAATTCCAGCCGGTCATAGAGCGCCGAGAGGATCTTTTCCTCCGGGTCATTGAAATTCGGGATCTCATTGGACGCGGCGAAAAAGGAGATCGTCGGGATGGGATAGGTCCGGCCTTCATTGGTGTATTTCCGCTCATTGAGCGCCGTCAGGAGCGCGTTCAGAACGCCGTCATTGCATTTGAAGATCTCATCCAAAAACACAATGTCGGCCTCCGGAATTTTGCCCGCGGTCTGTACGACCGGTTCGCACGGATGCAGCGCGGCGACAGCCTTGCGATAGGCATCCAGCTTGCCGCTGATCTCCGCCAGCTTCTCGAATGTCGCCGTCTCGTTTTTCATCTTCGGCAGACCATTCAGGAAGCTCTGCAAATCAAAGCGCAGGTTCTGGTAAATCCCATCACCCTCGAACGCAGCTTCCGGCACGGAGCCGGGGATCAGGCTGGAAAGGTCGAGCCGTCCAAAGAGCTGTTCTTCATCCGTCTGTTTGGAAAGGAGCCGTTCAAACTGCTTCGCACCCGTGATGCGGCTGCGGAAAGCATTGATCGCGTAGCTCTTTGCCTGACCGGGATCGCCCAGGATAAACAGGTTCTTCCGCGTCAGAAGGGCAATGGCAATGAGTTCGACCAGTTCTTCACGCTCGGCAACAGAGGCATTTACATCGGCCATAACAGCCAGCATTTTATCTCGTAAACTCATGCGGCAGCCCTCATGCGGTAGGCGTCCAGCGAGATCACACTGCTGTGCGCTGTTTTCTGCAGCTCCATGCGGAGCTGCGCGAAGATATGCTGCTCCAGATTGCCTTTTTCCGGGTCATACGACATGACCGCCCGGATGAGCCGCAGCGCAAGCTCCTGATACACGTCGTCCGCATCCAGCTTCGCTGCGCGGATGAGCGCATGGTTCTGCTTCATCACGGCCTTGATGCACCACAGATGGTTTTCCACGATGGCGTTTCTCTGAGAAATGGTGAAATTGTTTTTCATGGTCTTTCTCCTTTGTATTTGGGGAGGCAGACGCCTCCATGTGTGTTTTGTCAGGCGGTAGCCTTTTTCTGCTCTTTGCGGTTCTGTCTGGCGCGTTCGGCGTCAAACGTCGGGGCCGGAATAAATCCGTCCAGCGTCTTATAGAGGATAACGGACTGTACGCCGTCAAACACCTCTACGACCTGATGCAGCCCCAGATGCACATTCAAAAGTTCCTCCACAGGTGTTGTCCGCGCCTGCCGCTGGAACGCATATGCGTCCAGATCAAGCTGCCGCACCTCGCAGAGCGTGTATCTGGATGCCGAGGGGCCGATCTCCCGTCCGAGAGACTTGCAGAGATTTTCGTGCATGAGCCAGCTTTCCGTGCTGGCAAAATCATAGATGCGCACCAGGCTCGGACGGATGCGTTTTTTGCACCAGTCCGGAACGCGGAGCATGTTGTGCCAGCGTTTCAGCAAGCGCGGCTTTTTCTTCTTCGTGCAGTAGGATTCTCCAAACTGCACCACCACGCCGCCGAGCTGACCAGGGTTTCGTCCTCTGTACTCGAAAACGTGATCGCAGTCTGTGCATACGGGAACCTTGGGCCGGATCTTCATATTGCGTCCTCCTTATTTTCGTTTGTCCATCCTTGCCCGGCAGAGGTCGATCACACGCTGGCAGGTATCAATTTCAAACCCGCCGATGTGCGTATCCTCCTCCGGGAGCTTTAATTCTTTTGCCAGCCACTGATAGGCTTTTGTCCGGCTGATGTGCTGCTTCTGCCAGTACGCGTCGAACACCTGATGGGCTTCGATGCGCTTGAGCCGCAGGATCTCATTTGCCACATCGCCGAGCGGCCGCGTGGTACCCTTGTGGCAGCCAACGCGGGCATTGCAGTTCTGGCACTGATACAGATATTCGTTCTGCATTCCAAGCCGTTCCGTCGAGCTGCCATAGACATCAGCAGCCGGAACGAGCCGGATGATCCCGCCGCAGTAGCGGCAGATGGTCGGTTTCTTCAAATAGGCGTATCCTCCTTTTTTATGCCGCCTCCTTGCGCGGCTTTTTTGTCTTTTGGGGTTTCAATTCGATTGCCTTCGGTTCACGCACCGCCATCTGGAAGCAGACAAGCTCGTCTGTTTTGAGAAGCAGCGCACTGTGCTGCACGACCTCCAGCATGAGCGTTCCGTTCAGCGCTTTCAGGCACTCCATGAGCTGCGCCGGATTGTACCAGTACACGCCCACAGGCTCGCCGCTCAGCGCGACTACATCCATCGCCGTCTCCGAAATGCCATATTCGCTTTCACAGCGCACAGTCAGCCGGCTTCCTGCAAAGGACAGGGAAAACCGGTTCTGCGTGCCGGTGACGCTCAGGGCTTGCAAAATGGTATCACGGAGCAGGGCGGCGTCGGTCAGGACGGTAAACTGCTGCTTCAGATTGGACAGCACCTGCGACACGGCAAGATATAGCCCTTCCATAATTCGCGCGGCGAACAGGAAATTCTCCTTCCGAAAGACAATGGCTTTCCCGGTCGTACCGACCTGCAATTTCTCGCGGTTGTCCACCAGCGCCGCCAGCTTTTCCAGCGAAGCTGCCGGAACAAGGAAACTGATGTTCCTGCGGCTCTCGCGGTCGCCCTTGGCGGACGCAATGCGGAAGCTGTCCGTGCTGACCGCCTGCAGGCCATCCGCGCCGAAGATCAGGTTCACGCATTTGAGCATGGGTCTTGCCGTGTCCTCAGAAACGGCAAACGCCGTTCGTTTGGTCAGCGATGGAATGCCGCTCACAGGCACGGTTGCCGCCGGGCAGGGAATCTCCATGCGCGGGTATTGTGCCGCGTCCATGACGGGAATGGCGTATTCCGCGCTCCCGGAGGAAACAACGAGCTTTCCGTTTTTCATCTGGAAAGTCACGCGCTCGCCATCCAGCAGGCGCAGCATTCCAGAGAGAAGCGGGGCTTTTACGACAACGCTGCCCTCATTCTCAATCTGTGCGGGGATTTGCTGCTCCAACGCGATCTCCAGATTCCCGGACGCGACGGTAAGCGTGTCCTGCGATGCCTGCAAATACGCGCATTGCAGAATCTCAATCGTGGAAACCCTCGGCGCAATGCGCTCGGCGTTCTGCGCCGCGGCAAGCAGCTCTGTTCGGTTGACGGTGAATTTCATAGCATCCTCCTTTTTACGCAACGGAATCGAATAGACTCAGCTGGTTTTCCACCTGCTGCGTTTTCTTCGCCCGTTTGGCTTTCTGCTGTTCCAGCTGCACCATGGCGGCTTGCAGCTTTTCCTCCTGTTCTGCGGTAAACACACGCTTTGGCTGCTCGATCATCGCGGGTGTGGGTTCCAACGGCAAAGTCGTTTCCACAACGGGAGTCGCTGGCACCTCTCTGTCCGGATTCTCAAACGCCATCTTCTTGAACGCTGCCGCAATATCCTCCACATTGTCGCGGATGCCGAGCATCAGCTCCTTTGCCATCTGAGAGGTCATGTCCTGCACGTCGCTCATTGCGGCAAGTCCTTCCTCAGAGAAGTTTCCTTCAATAAGACCGGCGACCGCCAGCTTCGAGGCCATGAGCTTCAGACATTTCTGCTGCATGGTGTCCTCGTAGTAGAGCATATAGACCTTGACCGCAGGTGCTTTCTGGTTGATGCGCCAGCTTCGGCGCGACGCCTGCCGCAGCGTAAAGAGCTTGTAGCCCATGCTGTAGAACACCAGCGTTGTAAAGGCGTTGAGGTCTAACCCCGTTTCCACCAGAGATGGGTTTACGATCAGCACCTGCATCCCGGCAGCGAGCTTTTTCTGCACCCACTCCTCACGGTCGGTGGTCTTGATCTTGTCGGTCAAAATCTCCGTGCGGTAGCCTTCGTCCGTCAGAAACCGCTTGAGCTTCTGCTGCGAATCCGTGCGCACCCAGCTTGTGTAGATGAGCGCACGTTCACCGTTCTGAATGGCGGCTTTTACGAGTTTCAGCGTTTTCTGCTCTTTTTCTCCGAGCGTGTCTGTATCCCCCATGTTCTCAGGTTCGACGATGGGGACATCGCTGTCGGGATAGAAGATGGGCTTCTGGTCATACGGCTGATCCGCATAGACGGTCAGCAGGTTCAGATATGCGGGAAGGATCTTCTGCGCCACGCGGCGGTCCGAACGCAATACCCGTACAAGCGCATTCTCAATGCGTTTGTATTCCGATTGCACGGCCT
>ENA-UOOC01003684-UOOC01003684.1-human-gut-metagenome-genome-assembly--contig:-C48old-NODE-3684-length-10311-cov-4.024278_pt1 | contig 10311 bp, 8 predicted proteins | sample MGYA00242469_ERZ724016 | MGnify/ENA metagenome assembly ERZ724016 | reverse complement strand
AAGTACACCCCTCAGGAGATTTCCGCAATGATCCTGCAGAAGCTCAAAACCGACGCAGAGTCTTATCTCGGCGAGAAGGTCACCGAGGCTGTTATCACCGTTCCCGCTTACTTCACCGACTCCCAGCGTCAGGCTACAAAGGATGCCGGTAAGATAGCAGGCCTTGAGGTCAAGAGAATAATCAACGAGCCCACAGCGGCGGCTCTTGCTTACGGTATCGATAAAGAGAACGACCAGAAGGTCATGGTTTATGACCTCGGCGGCGGCACATTCGATGTCTCCATCATCGAGATGGGCGACGGCGTTCAGGAAGTTCTTGCAACTGCCGGTAACAACCGCCTCGGCGGCGACGATTTCGACCAGAGAGTTATCGACTGGATCGCCGACGAGTTTAAGAAGAGCGAGGGCGTTGACCTTCGCGGCGACAAGATGGCTATGCAGAGACTGAAAGAGGCTGCCGAGAAAGCGAAGATCGAGCTTTCCAATGTCACCACTTCCACCATCAACCTGCCCTTCATCGGCATGAATTCCGATGGCACTCCGCTCAACCTTGAGATGACCCTCACCAGAGCTAAGTTCAACGAACTGACCGCAGACCTCGTTGAAGCGACAATGGGTCCTGTTCGCCAGGCTATCTCGGACTCCGGACTCAAGACTTCCGATCTTCACAAGATCCTTATGGTCGGCGGCTCGTCCCGTATCCCCGCTGTTCAGGAAGCTGTTAAGAAGTACACCGGCGTCGAGCCCTTCAAGGGCATCAACCCCGATGAGTGCGTCGCTATCGGTGCTGCTATCCAGGGCGGCGTCCTTGCAGGCGATGTCAAAGGACTGCTTCTTCTTGATGTTACCCCGCTGTCACTCGGTATCGAGACCATGGGCGGCATAAACACCAAGATCATCGACAGAAACACCACAATCCCCGTCAAGAAGAGCCAGATCTTCTCGACCGCAGTTGATAATCAGCCCTCAGTTGAAGTCCATGTCCTCCAGGGCGAGAGAGACTTCGCTAAGGATAACAAGACCCTCGGCGTGTTCCACCTCGACGGCATCATGCCCGCACGCAGAGGCGTGCCGCAGATCGAAGTTACCTTCGATATCGATGCAAACGGCATAGTCCATGTTTCCGCAAAGGATCTGGGCACCGGCAAGGAGCAGTCGATCTCCATCACCTCTTCGTCCAACATGTCCAAGGAGGATATCCAGAAGGCTGTTGACGAGGCTGAGAAGTTCGCTGAGGAAGACAAGAAGCGCCGCGAGGAAGTTGATATCAGAAACGGCGCAGACCAGATGGTCTATCAGTGCGAGAAGCTCGTCAGCGAGGACGGCGACAAGTTCTCCGAGGACGACAAGAAGGACATCAACGACAAGGTCGATGCCCTTAAAGAAGCCCTCAAGGGCGAGGATATCAACCTCATCAAGTCCCGCCAGGAGGAGCTCACCGCTAAGTTCTATGAGATCTCCGAGAAGGTCTACAAGGCAGCAGCCGAGCAGGCTCAGGCTCAGCAGGGCGCCGACGGCGCTCAGCCCGGCAATGATGCGGGATACACTGAGGCGAATTACACGGACGTTCCCGAAGACAACGACTAATATCCGGCAATGCGTAATTTCGCGCGATACGGCGTTGTGAGAACCTGAGAACTTGGTCACGTACCAACGTACGCTCCCGCGTTCTCAGAACCTCACGCCTTGTCTCGCACAAAAATCCGCTATTGCCTGCCTTTTCGCAGAAATTGACAGCCGGCAATGCATAATTTCGCGCGATACTGCGTTGTGAGAACCATGCCCGTTCGGTCACGTACCAACGTACGCTCCCGCGTTCTCAGAACCTCACGCCTTGTCTCGCACAAAAATCCGCTATTGCCTGCCTTTTCGCAGAAATTGACAGCCGGCAATGCATAATTTCGCGCGATACTGCGTTGTGAGAACCATGCCCGTTCGGTCACGTACCAACGTACGCTCCCTCGCGGGCAGAACCTCACGCCTTGTCTCACACAAAATTCCGTGATTGCCTGCCTTGATAAGGCTCGCGGAGAAACCGCACATAGCTGCGTTGTGAGAACCAACACATAGATTTTTGTAGGGGTCGGCGACCCGACGACCCGATGCCGCGCGAGCGGCACAATACGGTAAGTGTTGTGACACACAGGTTAGGGGCAGAATTACGGTGCCACGAAGCAATTTGTTGCAAAAAGTATATTTGGCTGAGGGATTGTTTTGCAGTCCCTCAATAGTACATTGTAAGTAAAAAGGAGTAATTTCCCTTGGCTGATAAAAGAGATTTTTACGAGGTGCTCGGGGTCAGCAAAAATGCCACTGAGGACGAGATAAAAAAAGCATACCGTCAGAAGGCGAAGCAGTATCATCCCGATCTCAACCCCGGTGACGCTGACGCCGAGGCGAAATTTAAGGAGGTCAACGAGGCCTACGAGGTGCTCTCCGATAAGGATAAGCGCGGCAGGTACGACCAGTTCGGCCATGCCGGCGTCGATCCGAACTTCGGTGCGGGCGGCGGCGCAGGCGGCTGGGGCACAGGCTCCGGCGGCGTTGACTTCGATTTAGGCGATATTTTCGGCAGCTTCTTCGGAGGCGGCGGAGGGTTCGGCGGCTTCGGCGGCGGACGCGCCGACCCCAACGCCCCGAGGCGCGGCGACGACGTTCAGGCGCGCGTCACCATTTCGTTTGAAGAGGCGGCGAAGGGCTGCAAGCGCAAGATAGAGATACACCGCATCGAGACCTGTCCAGACTGCGGCGGCTCGGGCGCCCAAAAGGGCTCGACCACCAAGACCTGCCCCGACTGCGGCGGCAGAGGTCAGGTGAATGTCCAGCAGAGAACACCGTTCGGTGTTATTTCGACCACTAAGACCTGTACCAGGTGCGGCGGCAAAGGCAAAATTGTCGAGAAGCCGTGCCAGAAGTGCCGCGGCGGCGGACGAGTGTCCAAGCGCCGTGAACTCGAGGTGAATATCCCCGCCGGTATCGACGACAGACAGGTCATCTCCGTGCGCGGCGAGGGCAGCATGGGCTCGAACGGAGGTCCCTCCGGCGATCTTCATGTGTCCGTGTTCGTCAGACCGCATCCGTTCTTTGAACGCGAGGGCTATAACATCTGGTATGACTGCAAGGTAAACTTTGTCCAGGCGGCTCTGGGCGACAGCATCATGGTGCCTACCATTGACGGCAAGGTCAAGTTCGACCTGCCCGCCGGCACTCAGCCCGGCACCGTCATGTCCCTCAAGGGCAAGGGCATTCAGTATCTCAATTCGCGCGGCAGAGGCGATCAGTATATACGCATAATCGTCGAAGTCCCGAAGGATCTGACTGCGCCTCAGCGCGAGGCACTCAAAAACTTCAAGGATACCATGGGCTACAGCGATGTCACCCCTGATGAGAAGCGCGGATTCTTTGGCAAAAAGAAGAAATAATTTCTCAGACCGGAACGGCACGCACCGCTCCGGTCGCGTTTTTATATAATCAAACCGTCTGTGTCCTTTATTTTACATATTACCGTCGGCTCTGTCTGTTGACGGAGCGGGTAATATGAAGTATAATAAACAGATAAAGCGTTTACGATTTAAAGACGGGGAAAGCCGCTTTTCGGCGGCATATCAACGAAAAAGGAAGATATATTATGGAAGATAAATTTGAATCTGCGGCTCTGCTTATGCCGACCGTTGCGCTGCGAGGACTTGTGGTGTTCCCCGGTATGCAGGTGCATTTTGATGTTGGCAGAGAAAAATCTATAGATGCGCTGAAAGCGGCGCTCGCGGGCGACAGAAAAATTTTCCTGACCGCGCAGAAAGATATAGCGGTCGACGATCCTGATTTCAACGACCTCTATAAGCTCGGCGTTGTCGCGACTGTTTCGCGCGTCGCGAAGCTCCCGGGCGAGGGGGATATAGTGCGCGTGTCCGTCAAGGGTATGTACCGCGCGCGTCTCAACGGCATAGTCTCGACCGAGCCGCATCTTGTCGGCGCGATAAGAGCCTGCGCAATACGCAAATATGACAGAGAAAACGAGTACGGTCAGGCACTCATCAGAAGCGCAAAGAGTATCTTTGAGGGCTATGCGCAGAGTGCGCCCCAGCTCTCTCCCGATGTCGTGCTCGCGGTTCTCGGTTTTGACCATCCCGGCGACATGGCGGATTTCATCGCCGGCAATATAGCTCTCGAATTTTCGGACAGGCAGTCTGTTCTCGAAGAGCTCGACCCGATAAAGCGCCTTGAAAAGCTCTGCGTGCTCCTGCTCAAAGAGTCCCGTCTGCTCGAATATGAGGATGAGATTCAGGAGATGGTGCAAAAGCAGATGGACGACAGCCAGCGCGAATACTATCTTCGCGAGCAGCTCAAAGTCATTTCGTCCCAGCTCAACAACGGCGTGTCTCCCGAGGAGGAGATTCAGGAGTTCCGCGACAAAATTGCGGCTCTGCCAGTTGATGACGCGTCAAAAGAGAAGCTTCTGCGCGAGTGCGACAGGCTCGAACGCTATGCGGTTCAGTCACCCGAGGCGGCGGTGAGCAGGAACTATCTTGAGACCTGCCTTGAACTCCCCTGGGGCAAATATACAAAAGATAACCTCGACCTTACCCGCGCCCACAAGATACTTGAGGCGGATCACTACGGGCTCAAAAAGGTCAAGGAGCGCATACTCGAATTCATGGCGGTGCGCTCGCTCGCACCCGATGTCGGCGGCCAGATAATCTGCCTCGTCGGCCCTCCCGGAGTCGGCAAGACCTCGGTCGCAAAGTCGGTCGCCCGCGCTATGGGCAGAAAATATGCCCGCATATCTCTCGGCGGCGTCCATGACGAGGCTGAGATACGCGGCCACAGAAAGACATATATCGGCTCGATGCCCGGCAGAATAATCGCCGCTATTCAGCAGGCGGGCAGCTCAAATCCGCTCATTCTGCTCGATGAGGTCGACAAGCTCGGCAGCGACTACAAGGGCGATCCGTCCTCCGCGCTGCTCGAAGTGCTCGATTCCGAACAGAACTATGCGTTCAGGGACAATTATCTTGAGATTCCCTATGATTTGAGCAAGGTGCTGTTCATAACCACGGCGAACGTCGCGTCCGATATCCCCGCGCCGCTCTATGACCGCATGGAGGTCATTGAATTGGGCAGCTACACGGCGGAAGAGAAGTTCCATATCGCCAAGAAGCATCTTATCCCCAAACAGCTTAAGAAACACGGGCTCACCGCGCGTCAGCTCCGCTTCACGGACGGCGCGATAAGAAATATGATTGACGGCTACACCCGCGAGGCGGGCGTCAGAAGGCTCGAACAGCTCATAGCCTCCGTCTGCCGCAAGGCCGCCAAGCGTATAGCCGAGGGCGAGGAGAAGATAAGCGTCAAAGAGAGCGATCTTCAAGCTCTGCTCGGTAACCCGAAGTTCAAGGAAGAGAAGCTCAGGGATTCCGATGAGGTAGGCGTAGTCAACGGACTTGCGTGGACTTCCGTCGGCGGCGAGCTGCTCGAGGTCGAAGCGGCCGTGCTCGATGGCACGGGCAAGCTTGAGCTCACCGGCTCTCTGGGCGATGTGATGAAGGAGAGCGCCCACGCGGCGATGTCCTATGTCCGCTCCCGCGCCGATGCGCTCGGAATAGACAGCAAATTCTATAAAAATAAGGATATCCATATCCATTGCCCCGAGGGCGCAGTCCCGAAGGACGGTCCGTCCGCGGGTGTCACGATGACCACGGCGCTCGTCTCCGCGCTGACAGGCGCGCCCGTCAGAAGAGATGTGGCGATGACCGGCGAAGTCACCCTGCGCGGCAGAGTCCTGCCGATAGGCGGACTCAAGGAGAAGTCCATGGCGGCTTACATACGCGGCATAAAGACCGTTATCATCCCCAAGGCGAATGTGCCCGATCTAGACGAGGTCGACGATGCGGTGAAAGCAAATGTCGAGTTTGTTCCCGTCAGCCATGTTGATGAGGTGCTGAACATCGCGCTTCTGCCCGTCAGTAAGCCTGCCGAGCTCGTTGACGCGCACGATGACTCTAAAGACAGCAAACACGCCGATATCCCGGCGCACGATAAAACAGGCGGACGCAGAAGCCGCGTCACTCAGTGAGGTTTTTATGAGATTTGATATCATTGAATTCGACCGCTCTTACGGCACATCTTCTCAGCTCAAGAGATTCTCGGAGCCCGAAATAGTTTTTTCGGGACGCTCGAATGTCGGCAAGTCGTCGCTTATCAACAAGCTTTTTAACCGCAAGAATCTTGCCCGCGTCAGCTCTGTACCGGGAAAGACTGTCACCGTCAACTTTTTTAAGGGCGACAAGGTGAATTTCGTCGATCTGCCCGGCTACGGCTACGCCAAGGCGGCAAAGAGCGAGAAGCTGCGTTGGGCGGAGCTTATGGAGGGCTTTTTCGGCTCCGAGCGCAATATAACGCTCGTCGTTCAGCTTATAGACTCGCGTCACAAGCCGAGCAAGGATGACTACGATATGCTGAACTTCCTGAAGTCCGGCGGATACAGAACCGTTATCGCTCTGACGAAGATAGACAAGCTCAACAAAACCGAGCGCGCCCAGCGCCTTGAGGCGTTCAAAACCGAGCTTGCCGACTTCCCGGATTACGAGACTGTTCCGTTCTCGTCGCAGACCGGCGAGGGCGTGGATACGCTCAGAAAAATAATCGCTAGCGCGGCGGAATAAGCAAAATAATGTGTAAAGTTATATAACTTTACAGGCTGATCTGACAAATTTCTGCTTTGCGTTTGCCAATCGCATATAAACGCGAAAAGCGTTGAAAAATATCGGGTTTAGCGCTAAAAAACAAGACTTAAAACGACCGAGCCCGATATTTCAGTGATACAAAACCTGTAAAGCTAATCAGCTTTACATCTTAAAATGAGAGGATGATGTATATGTCCGATTTCACAACCGTATATTTCACATGGATCAAGAGGGGATTCAACATCCCGTCGACCCTCGTTGAGTTCTCGCTCTTCGGGAACGAGATAAGCATCAAGTTCTACGGAGTCATTATCGCCTTCGGCTTTATACTCGCCGCGCTCTTCGGCGGCAGAATGGCCTACAAGTGGCGCATAAGCCTCGATAAGATGCTCGATGTGCTCATCTACGGCACTCTCGCGGGAATAATCGGTGCGCGTGCGTACTATGTTATATTCCAGTGGGACTATTATAAGCTCCATCCGGCGGAGATACCGCAGATCTGGCAGGGCGGTCTCGCCATCTACGGAGGAATAATCGGCGGACTCATCGCCGCGTTCATAGTCTGCAAGGTCAGAAAGATAAATATTCTTAACCTACTTGATATGGGCGGCATCAGCCTGCTTATCGGTCAGGGAATCGGACGCTGGGGCAACTTCATGAATCAGGAGGCCTTCGGCACAAATACCGACGCGCCCTGGGGAATGTGGAGCAAGAAGATTGCGGCGACGATAATTCAGGACAGTCAGCTACTCGCCGAAAAAGGCATAACAATGGATCCGAACAAGCCGGTTCATCCGACTTTCCTCTATGAGTCGCTTTGGTGCCTTATCGGATTCCTCATCCTCTATGTTATCTATAAGAAGTTCAGAAAATTCAGCGGTCAGCTTTTCCTCGGCTACGGCGCGTGGTACGGGCTGGGCAGAATGATAATCGAGGGCTTCAGAACCGACAGCCTCTATATCGCACACACGACTATAAGAGTTTCGCAGGTAGTCTCGGGTGTGCTTATGCTCGTCTGCCTTGTGCTGTATATAGTGTTCACAGTCAAATATACGAAGCATCCCAAGCCCATTGAGGGCGTGGATTACTTCCCGGAGGACGCCGTAAAGACCAAGAAGGAGCGCCTTGCGGACGAGGCCGCCGCTATGCAGGCGCAGACCGAGAAGACTTCCGCGGAGAAGTCCGAGGAGGTTTCCGAAGAAGCTCCCGAAAAAGAGCCCGAAGAAAAAATCGAGGAGACTCCCGAAGAGGAGAAGCACGAAGACGGCGAAAAAGCGGAATAAATCAATTGAAAAGAGTGGATAAGATGGCAAAGCTGATAGACGGAAAGCTTATTTCCGCAGAGGTGCTCGACTCGGTACGCGAGCGCGTGGAATATCTGAAAAGCCGCGGCGTTGAGCCGTGCCTTGCGGTCATAATCGTCGGAGACGACCCCGCCTCGAGGGTGTATGTCAACAATAAAAAGAAGAGCTGCGAAAAGGTCGGCATAAAGTCGCTCGAATTTGCGCTCCCCGCCGATACGAAGCAGGAGGAGCTCATCGCGCTCATTGACCGCCTCAATGCGGATTCGTCCGTCAGCGGCATACTCTGCCAGCTTCCCGTGCCGGAGCATATCGACTCCGAGGAGCTTATCCGCCGCATCTCGCCCGAAAAGGATGTCGATTGCTTCCATCCGCAGAATGTCGGCGCGGTGGTGACCGGCGGCAATGTGTTTTTGCCCTGCACTCCGGCGGGCATAGTCGAGATGCTGCATCACGAGAAAATCGAGACTGCGGGCAAAAACTGCGTTATCGTCGGCAGGAGCAACATTGTCGGCAAGCCCATGGCAATGCTCATGCTCAGAGAGAACTCCACCGTCACCGTCTGCCATTCTAAGACCGAGAATCTCGCCTCGTTCACCTCGAACGCCGATATACTCATCGCGGCGGTCGGCAGGGCGAAAATGATAACCGCAGATATGGTGAAGCCCGGCGCGGCGGTCATTGATGTCGGCATGAACAGGGACGAAAACGGCAAGCTCTGCGGCGATGTCGATTTTGAAAGCGTCAGCAAAATAGCCGGCGCGATAACGCCCGTACCCGGCGGGGTAGGACCGATGACGGTAGCGATGCTGATGCGAAACACCGCCGAAGCAGCGGCGCATCAGAATAATATAAGATAACACCGCTTTTGCGGATATCAGGAATAACTCATTTTGGAAAGGACGATTTTTATGGCGTCGGAAAAGAAACTTTATAAAAAAACAAGCGAAAAGAAGATCTGCGGCGTCTGCGCGGGTCTTGCCGAGTATCTCAACATGGATGTGACTGTAGTCAGGCTGCTTTTTGTGCTGCTCTCTCTCTTCACCACGGGATTCCCGGGGATTCTTGTCTATGTCATAATGGCGCTTGTTATGCCCGATGAGGACGATCTTCAGCCCCCTTATGACAACAGCGTGGATCAGTAACAGCGTCGGCTCTCCGGTTTTTAGCCGGGGAGCTTTTTACTTGCAAAAAACTGCGGAAAACCGCAAAAAAATTTGCCGTAATGTTTGACAACCCGGTGCAGTATATGATATAATCACCTATGCCGCATATCTCGGGCAGTGCTATGCACTATGAAGCGGATTATCCCGCCCGCACATAGCGAGTCTTAAAAAAGGAAGGTAAATATTGATGTACGCAATTATCGAAACCGGCGGAAAGCAGTATAAGGTTCAGGCCGGCGATGTCGTATTCATCGAGAAGCTGGACGTTGAGCCTGAGCAGGAAATCACCTTTGACAAGGTCATGGTCGTCGGCAAGGATGACGGCGTCGTTGTCGGTACCCCCACTGTCGCAGGAGCCACTGTCTCGGCTAAGGTTCTCAAGAACGGCAAGGCTAAGAAAGTCACCGTCTTCACCTACAAGCCCAAGAAGAATGAGAAACGCAAGCTCGGTCACAGACAGCCCTACACCAAGGTGGAAATTTCCGCTATCAACGCTTAACCAATGATAAGAGCGGTATTTTTTGAAGGCGAAAACGGCAGGGGATTCGAGATAAGCGGCCATGCAGGCGGCAGCGCGGGCACGGATATAGTCTGTGCGGCTGTTTCTTCCGCAGTTTATATGGCGGCGAATACCGTCACCGATGTTATCAAGATTCACGCCAATATCTCCGAGCAGGACGGATACTTGAAGTTTTTCGTCGGCGAGGAAAATGATTCGGCTGCAGCGGTTCTCGATGGACTGAAACTGCATCTGACTGAGCTTTCAAAGCAGTACCCGAAAAAGATCAAAGTCATTACGGAGGTGTAACACAATGCTCAAGATAAATATTCAGCTTTTCGCACATAAGATGGGCGGCGGATCGACCAAGAACGGCCGTGATTCTGAGTCTAAGAGACTCGGCGTCAAGAGAGGCGACGGTCAGTTAGTTCTCGCAGGCAATGTCCTTGTCAGACAGCGCGGAACCCACATCCATCCCGGCAACAACGTCGGCAAGGGTTCTGATGACACCCTCTTCGCTCTCGTCGACGGCAACGTCAAGTTCGAGAGAATGGGCAAGGATCGCAAGAAAGTCAGCGTTTACGCTGTCGAGCAGTAATCTGCCTGAATTTTTAAAATTACGGCTTCGCTTCGGCGGAGCTGTTTTTTTATATTTAACGCTG
>ENA-UOOC01003681-UOOC01003681.1-human-gut-metagenome-genome-assembly--contig:-C48old-NODE-3681-length-10314-cov-3.860318_pt1 | contig 10314 bp, 6 predicted proteins | sample MGYA00242469_ERZ724016 | MGnify/ENA metagenome assembly ERZ724016 | reverse complement strand
AATGGATTCGTCGCCTTATACAGGCCATACATATTGCTCTGTAATGACTCGCCCTCATGCGCACGAGAGCTTGCGCCCATCAGCATGGCACTGGAATAAACCAAGGAATCAACCTCAATGCGGGCATACCTATCAGACATGACCCATGCAGGATAATATCCTTGTGACTGACAAATATATCCATTTGCACGCTCAATGGCATGTGAAATCGTACCGTCTTCACCCATTTCTCCTTCCGGTAGGAAATCCTCGTATTTCCACTCATAATCGAATAATGGTTTCAGTGCTTTCACACGGAACCAATAGCACGATCCAATGGCCGACGCCGACGCCTTCCCAGGACTCAAAGGCACATGAATATTAAATCGGTCTTCCAACAATTCCTTAGTAATTTCGAAATTTGCACCCCAATCATGCGGCAACGTGTGCGCAAAATACAGAGCATGGAATGGTGGTGGCGGAGCAACCTGGCCTAATCTTGGCTCGTTAGAAAACAGTGTGAGGATGTTTTCCACATAATCACGACTGCCAAGAGTGTTTTCCATAAGTTTGTATGCGAATCCTTGGCTTTCGGTTCCATGATGTCCATTTTCCTGGTTTTGACTCGACTTTTTATCATGAGCAAATCCAATAACATCATATTTCCCGCTTAATACAACATCACGCGAAGCAACCAGCAGTGCAGATACATCACGCCCTCGATTCACAACCGGAATAAATGTGACTGGATGATTCATACCGTGCGCTGCCATATAGTCACGAATTGGGACAATCTTGTCTTCCGTGGTCGTGATGTACAAATCAGTCTCATCCGGAAGCGCCTTAATGTAACGGCAAGTATCATCCAACAAATCAAGAAAATAGATGTGATAAATAAACGCAGAACGCACGTCAGCGCCATTCCTCGGATTACGAGTTGCAGCTGGTAACACATAATCGAGATGCAGTGCCTTACGAATATCATCAATGTTGTAGTTCGGCAGAATAGCGTCCCAAATCAAATCGACATCGTAATCAGTTTCGTTCTTCAGAAAATCATATAGGTCCAACGCTGGTTGGCCAGCGGTCTGATCGAAATAAGCACTATAGTCCACAAAGAAAGAGCGTCTTTTGAACACAGGGCATCGATCATCGCGTAACAGCTGCATCGGCATGTACAACAGCGGATAAGATGAGTATCCTTTATATTTGCGCCAATCGATATACGAATCCCATTTGAAGCCAAGCTTAGCGAAATGCTCAGTAAATGTCATTTCATGCTTACGAGTGACCTCAGCATAATCGCTCCACAACGGCATGTTTTCCCAGTATTCATGGAACGCTTGAGAGGAAACCATATCACGACGATATGCATGCCAGTACGCTTGCAGATGAGTGGGAATCTTTTCACCATTCACGGTCTCGCCCGCATACGCTGTGATACCCCAGAAATCCACATCTCTGTGAGACATGGTTTCAAACATTTCGTCAAATGGGTAAACCGGTCCCATGATTGTATCATTTAGGCACAAAACCTCATCATAGGTTTCTAGTTTCTCCCAGCCTATTGTTAGTAATGCTTGCTTGTAAGCGGCGACATCAAGACCCTTATTTTCACGGACCATAACAGTATCCGTATACTTACTGAACAACTTGCGGGTCTCATCATCGATTTTCCCGTTCACAATGATGACAAGATCCGTCAAATTTTGGGTTAAAGCAGCAAGGAAACCATCAAGGAAACGCGCCGCATGACCATTTTTATCATAAAAGCAAAATATGCCTAATCGTTTAATTACCGAGTTATTCAGAAGAGTCATTCTTTATCTCGTTTCATACCACTGAGCCTAACTTTGTCATGGATTTTAGGACAAACGTTCAATATGCATAGCCTGATCATTCAGCAATGCATAGTCTCTGCTTCCCTCATTATTAACAACAAACATGCATGAGTTGTCATCACTCGTAAATGCCACCATATCCGTACGCTCCGGGTCTATCTCATTAGGAACACGCAGCGACACTAGAATACGGAATTTCCCACTATTAAACAGGTTTAATGGCATCTGGAAACTAGCAATATGGCGACCTTTCTCCATCTTAAAGGTCTTTCCACCTGAGTCATAAGGAATGCCACCACGCTTAATATCATGCAACGCAATAGCCAGATAAAAATCTTCATCTTCATTGAACTCATATTCAATGTCGAATTTAAAATTTTCTGTATTGCTAATCAATAACGGAGAACGCGGAATAATGCGTAGTTGAGGCACACGTTCATTCAACCCAACCGGATAGGCGTCCTTGTCATGGGCACCTTCTTTCGCATTCAATGGCGTGAAGTTTTCGACGGTATAGCGGTCAGCAACATCATCCTTATTCCCGTTAACAATGATTTCGCCGTCTTTGATAAGAATTGCCTTATTGCAATACTTCTTGACGGAATTCATATCATGTGTAACCAGGATGACCGTTTTAGTCGGATCTTTCTTGATTTTCGTAAAGAAATCATCACACTTGCGCTGAAATGCCTCATCACCAACTGCAAGCACTTCATCAAGCACCAAAATATCGCCTTGTGCTTTAATAGCTACAGAAAACGCCAAACGGACTTGCATACCAGAAGAATAATTCTTCAACTTTTGGTCCATAAAGTCTTCTAGCTCAGCGAATTCGACGATATCATCGTACATTCCATCAATCTCTTCACGAGTGAACCCCAATAGAGCACCATTAAGGTACACATTCTCTCTACCAGTTAACTCTGGATTGAATCCGACCCCAAGTTCGATGAATGGTACAAGCTTGCCATTAACAGTAATGTTGCCTTCATCAGGCACATAGATACCTGAAATCAACTTCAGCAACGTGGATTTACCGCTGCCATTACGCCCGACAATACCGAAGAAATCGCCTTTTTCAACTTCAAACGATATGTCACGCAAAACATGCTGTTCTTTATAGCCTTTTATCCCCTTTGTCCAGTTGATAACAGCTTGCTTAATACCGCTCGCCTGCTCTGTAGGCAAACGGAACATCTTTGCAACATGATCGACTTTAAGTGCAATATTGTCTTGCTTAGTCATTATCACAGTACCTCCGCGAACTTCTTGCTATATTTGCGGAATACATGGATTCCCAAAAATAAAATCAACGCAGTTAATCCGATGGGCACCAAAGCATAGAACCAGTGATTGAATAATGTCCATACAGTTGGCGTGGTTTCTGGCGCAATAAGATTATGACGAATATCTTGAATTATCTGAGCTGGCGGATTCATCAGCATAACCTTTTCCACAGTTACCGCCAAATTGTAATTTTCCGCACCAAGACGATCTACAACCATTGACAGAGGATAAATAATTGGCGTTGCATAGAACAATGCCTGCATCAATACTTCCCAGATATGCTGAATATCTCGGAAGAACACATTCATAGTGGCTAACAGTAGTGCGACGCCCAATGCCAAACAGTAGAATTCAATAAAGTTCAGCGGCAATAACAAAACACGCCACGTAAAATGAACGCCAGAACCGATGCAGAATAACAAGACAACACACAGATTAATCGCCATACTAATCAACGAACCAACCGTCGCAGACACAACCACGATATAGCGCGGAAAATTAATCTTACGCATCAAATCACCACGTCCGGTGATAGCATTCAACCCCATAGTGGTAGCTTCAGAAAAGAAATTCCACATGCTAATGCCTAGCAGCAGCACCAAAGGGAATGTAGGTGTCCCGTCAGTGAATTTCAGAAATCTAACGAACACTACATACATCACACAAAACAGCATCAACGGTTTTAAAACTGACCATGCAATACCAAGAAATGACCCTTGATAACGTAATTTGAAATCAGTCTTCACTAATTCTTTAAGAATGACAAACGAATAATGCTATATCTCACTTAAATTTTTTATGAAATTAATATGACAGACTCCATTTGCTTCACAATATCAACATTCATCATAGTTAAGCAGCAACTATTTCCTTCGATGAGCGACGATAACATTAGCGAGATCTCTCCGAAGACTATTTTCCGGCAAACATGCGTCTGATAGTTTACGCATAAATGTTCCCTTCTTAAAACGCCGCTGACTTTCTTTTTCGAGTTCTTCCCGTTCTTTTTCAAGTTTTGCCTCAAGCTCACGGCGCACTTTTTCATCATGAAATTGCCGCCCATACTCATGTATCCGGCTACGTTCTTCAGCGAGGCCTAAACTTTGAATATTCGTTCTCCAAAGTAGTCAGCATGCCGAGCCAACGATAAAAATCATCTGTTTGCTCTGGAATTTGCTTCTGCGCAACAAACCATTTTGCTCTCGCATCCAATGTATCTGACAAAATCCGATAAGCAGTATCAATTCCCCATGTTTCAACAACATTTAGAATCGTAGCCTGCTGATTCTCCGCGTTCAACCGTATGACCCAATCGTTGCCGATAATACGCACGTACTCTTCTTCTAGCCACTGTGCACATTGCTTAATAACCACGGAATCCGTCGAATCGGCAAATTCCGCAATATGATTATTGAGCTGCTTGGCTGACAACTGCATGGCGACAAACTGTTGAGCGGTTTCTTCAGTATTACCAGAGCAACCGTTACCAAAATTATAATGTAAGCCTTGAAAGTCGGTTATCGTTTCAAAACGTCGAGCACATGCGCATAGCACAAACATCTCATATGAATCTTGCATTCTGCCCAGATGATCAGATGTCATTTTCTGAAAACAAAGTCGTGCAAAATCGCCCTGAAGAACCACGTCAATAATGCTCCACGTAAGTCTTGGAACACGCTCATCCGAAAAAATGCAAGGAAGAATGGAACCATCTTCCATGGTACAGGGCAAAGCTACATTGAACATAGCCTCATTCGAAGCAGCAGCCGCGTCATTTTCAAAGCGCGTTGAAATAACGCGCCTACCAAAACGAGTTATATCAGACTGATGAGTAACAACATACGGCCCCATAAGTTCGCAAAACGAAGGGGAAAGCTCATCATCACCATCGACGAATACAATAAATCGTCCGCTGCTAGATAGCACACCATCTCTTCGAGCAAGATGCGCGCCACCATTAGTCTTCTTATTAATCACATGGAATCTGGAATCATCAGCAGCACACCTGTAAATTGTGTCAAGAGTATCATCTGTACTAGCGTCATTCACGACAATAATCTCATATTCCGCGCCTTTCTGCTTTTTTAAGCTGTCCAGACACGTTTCAATATATGCCGAAACATTATACGCAATAACTATAAAGGAGAACAGTGGCACGACTGGTCCTTTCTTTAAAGACTCAGTCGTTGTTCTTCGACTTGACGATAATTTTATCATCAGCAACATCTTTGAGATGTTGTCCGTACGGGCTCTTGCCGTAACGCTCCGCGGACTCCATGAGCTGGTCGCGCGTGATCCAACCGTTCTCATACGCGATCTCCTCCACGATCGCGATCGGCAGGCCCTGCGCTCGCTGGACCGTGCGCACGAACTCGCCCGCCTCGAACAGGGAATCCATCGTGCCCGTGTCCAGCCACGCGTAGCCACGCCCCAGCGTGCGCACGTTCAGCATGCCCGCGTCCAGGTACATGCGGTTCAAATCCGTGATCTCCAACTCGCCACGCGCGCTCGGCCTGACCTGTTTCGCATATTCGACCACATGCTCGTCATAGAAGTACAGGCCCGTCACCGCGTAATGCGACTTCGGACGCGCGGGCTTCTCCTCGATCGAGACGGCCTTCTTACGCTCGTCGAACTCGACCACGCCGTAACGCTCCGGATCGTCCACGTAATAGCCGAACACGCTCGCGCCACCGCCGTTCTCGGCCTTCGCGACCGCGCCACGCAACGTCGCGCCCAAGCCATTGCCGTAGAAGATGTTGTCTCCCAACACCAGCGCGCACGGCTCGCCCGCGATGAACTCCTCACCCAACAGGAACGCCTGCGCCAGACCATCCGGAGACGGCTGCACCTTGTACGAGAACCGCACCCCGTAATGCGATCCATCGCCCAGAAGACGCTCGAAGTTCGGCAGGTCCTTCGGGGTGCTGATGACCAGGATGTCGCGGATGCCCGCCATCATCAGCACGCTCAACGGATAGTAGATCATCGGCTTGTCATACACCGGAAGCAACTGCTTCGACGTGACCGTGGTCAACGGATACAGCCTCGTGCCCGAACCACCGGCAAGAATAATGCCCTTCATAACCCGTCCTGCTTTCTGTCCGTGAAATCGACAACCAAAAAAATAGGCTTCTCCAGCTTAACCGCTCCAAAAGAGATAACGAAACCGCGCAGACAAGTCTGCGCGGTTTCACCGCAATACGCGCGATCCGCCCTACCTGTCGAGTTCCTTGGCGACGTACGTCTTCAGGGATTCCTCCCAGTCCGGGACATTCAACCCGGTCGCCTCGATCTTCGACAGATCCAACGCGGAATACGTCGGACGCGGGCTCACCGGGTTCTCCGCGTTGGCGAAATACTCGGACGTCGAGATCGGCTCGACCCTGTCCCCGTTGCCGTTCGCCAGATCGAACACCCCGCGCGCGATGTCCGCCCAGGACTTCACGGCACCGGAACCCGTCAGATCATACGTGCCGTACGCGGCGTCCGAATCCAACAGGTGGAAGATCGCATCCGCCATATCCCTGGTGAACGTGAGACGCCCGTACTGGTCGTCCACCACCGTCACCCGAGGCAGATCACCGTTCGCGACCTTGTCCGAGAGGGCCATCATGGTCTTCACGAAGTTGTGTCCTTCGCCGATAACCCAGCTCGAGCGCAGGATGTAATGGCGCGGCGCGTTCGCGACCGCGATGTCGCCCGCGGCCTTCGACTGCCCGTACACGCCCAACGGGGCGAACCCCTCCGACTCGTCATGCAGCTCGCGCGTTCCGTCGAACACGTAGTCCGAGCTCACGTGCACGAGCGTGATGTTGTGCTCGCATGCCACACGGGCGAGCAGGGCCGGGCCCTGCGCGTTCGCCTTCCACGCGGCCGCGCGGCCCTCCGGGGTCTCGGCCTTGTCGACCGCGGTGTACGCGCCCGCGTTGATGATCGTGCCGTACAGGCTCCAGTCGAATTGGTCGTACTGTGCGGGGTCGGAGAAGTCGAACGTGTCGATGTCGTTGAACTCGAAACCCTCCAGACCATGCGCGTCCACGTAGGCGCGGATCGCGCGGCCGAGCTGGCCGTTGCAGCCGGTGACCATCGTGCGGCGCGGCGCCATGGGCTTCGCATCCCTGAGCATCGGATGGTGCAGGTCCGCCTCGGACCGTTCGGACTCCTCCAACGGGATCGGCCACTGGATGTGCAGGTCCGGGTCGGCGAGGTTCACGAACGTGTACGTCCTCTTCTGCTCTAGGCTCCAGTGCGCGTTCACGAGGTACGTGTACACGGTACCGTCCTCCAACGCCTGGAAGCTGTTGCCCACGCCACGCGGCACGTAGATCGCCTTCGACGGGTCCAATATGGTCGTGTACACCTGGCCGAAGGATTCGCCCGGACGCAGGTCCACCCACGCGCCGAACACCGAGCCGGCCGCGATGGAAATGTACTTGTCCCACGGCTCCGCGTGGATGCCTCGCGTCACGCCCTTCTTCGCGTTGTAGCTGATGTTGTTCTGCACCGGCCCGAAATCAGGCAGGCCCAGGTCCGTCTGCTTCGCGCGCTGCCAGTTCTCCTTGAACCAGCCACGGTTGTCGCCATGCACCGGCAGGTCGAACACCAGCAGTCCCGGGATGTTCGTCTCCACGGCCCTCAGATCTTTTTCGAAATCCATGTAATCCATCCCCTCACTGGCCCTGCTGCTTGTACCGGGCTTCGGTCGCGGCCTTCGCCGGCTCCCACCACGCACGGTTCTCGGTGTACCATTCGATCGTCTGCGCGAGGCCCGACTCGAAGTCGGTGTGCTTCGGCGTCCAGCCGAGCTCCGTGCGCAGCTTCGTCGAATCAATCGCGTACCGGCGGTCATGGCCCGGACGGTCCTTCACCCAGTCGAACGCGTCCTCCGCCTGACCCATCATCCTCAAAATCATGCGCAACACGGTGATGTTATTCCGTTCGCCGTCCGCGCCGATCAAATACGTCTCACCGATCCGTCCTTTCGTCAGGATCGTCCACACGCCCGAACTGTGGTCCTCGGTATGAATCCAGTCGCGCACGTTCTCTCCCCTGCCGTACAGCTTCGGGCGCTGCCCGTCCAGGATGTTCGTGATCTGACGCGGAATGAACTTCTCCACATGCTGGTACGGCCCGTAATTATTGCTGCAGTTCGAGATCGTCGCACGGATCCCGTACGTGCGCGTCCAGGCGCGCACCAGCATATCCGAGGCGGCTTTCGTCGACGAATACGGGCTGGACGGATGATACGGCGTATGCTCCGTGAACCTGGCCGGATCATCCAGCGCGAGATCGCCGTACACCTCGTCCGTGCTCACGTGGTGGTAGCGGATCCCATACTTCCTGACCGCCTCGAGCAGGCGGAACGTGCCCTCCACGTTGGTCCTCAAAAACGGTTCCGGATCCGCGATGGAATTGTCGTTGTGCGACTCGGCCGCGTAATGCACGATCGCGTCATGCCCCGGCACGATTTTGTCGAGCAGGTCCGCGTCGCAGATGTCGCCCACCACGAGCTCCACACGGTCCTCGGGAAGGCCCGCGATGTTTTCCGGATTGCCCGCGTACGTGAGCTTGTCCAACACGGTCACATGCACGTCCGGATGATGGTCCACCACGTAATGCACGAAATTCGAACCGATGAAACCACAGCCACCGGTCACGATAATGTTCTTGGGAATAAACGTCTCTTCAGCCATGGCTTCTATAATAGACGATAGTCTATATGTGACGTATCTCGTCGCAGTTATCCCCTCAAAACACATTAAGTATGCATCCGCTCATGAAACCATAACAACCGTGACGTTTCGCGAGCAAACAATATAGAGAATATTCCAAGGGGAAAATCAATCCAAGTGACATAGCAAAACAACCGCTCTGTTTGAAACTTGACTAAGGCGCAATGTCCTTAATTAATCATTATTTATCTCACACTAAATTCGAAACTACAAAGTTGCATAAGTCATATGTAAAATACCACGTATGTCAAGAAACGCCATCAAATTTCTTCTTAAGTCACCGCACCTGACCTACCTCATATTGGCAGTCCTATTCACCGGGTTCTTTCTTTTTTCAATACCCCCAATGACCACCCCTGATGCGCCTAATCATTTTACAAGAGCGTATGCAATCAGCACCGGAAAACTGTTCGCTTCAGAGACCGGCCCCGGAGCAGAATCTCAGACTGACACTATAGCCGGAAAAGAAGTAGGTATCAAAACAACAAATAAAGGATACTGGCTGCCACGCAATATTGTCGAATACACGAAAGGACCAGACTACTGCAACAATAAAATAGCCTCTGACACGAATCATCCAGGTATGTGCTTTTACTACCAAAATCAAACAGAAGGCAACAGTCCAATCGCTTATTTTCCACAAGTATTAGCCATTCGGATTGCTCGAATATTCACGAACTCGCCATCACTTTTAGCTTACGCTCAAGAATTTATCTTAGCCTCAATATGGATTGTCTGCATTTTTTTCTCTATTCGTGCAACACCATTCGGAAAATGGGCAATAGTATTTATTGCGCTTTTACCCATGCAAATTCAAGTATCTTTCCAACTTGGAGCTGATGTAATGACGATAGCTCCCGCAACCCTCCTCACAGCAATCTTTATGCGCAGAGTTTTTTCCTCGCAGGCAAGTCAATCATCAAAAAAAGAATTATTCTTTCTAAGCTTTTTATTACTGCTTTCTACGCAAAGTAAAATAGTAATGATCCCTCTTATCTTTTTACTTTTATGTTATCCACTCGACTACACTCCGTTAAACTACCGTAAGGGGTCATTTACTCACGCATTACCAGTCAGAGGATTTGCAGCAATCATCCCAATCATCTTTCTGTTTTCTTGGTCATTAATTGCCAAGAAAACAGAAAGATCACTTGCTGATGTTTTCTCTACAGCCCAGGATCAAATACAATATCTTTCATCAGAACCTTTGCATTTTATTCTTTCATGGCTTCTCAATTGTTATCATTGGTTAATTTTCCAAATTGATATTTCAACCATTATCGGAAATTTAAAAAGCATGCATGCTCCACTCCCTATCGGATTTATTATATTTGGATTCGTTTTCTTATGCATTGTTCTGGCTTCCACCACCAACACAGAAATGGAACAATGGAACTCAATAAGCAAAAAACGCTATTCAGCTCTGTTCCTAACATCTTTGCTTTGCTTTGTCGCTATCAGTATTAGCGCCG
>ENA-UOOC01003680-UOOC01003680.1-human-gut-metagenome-genome-assembly--contig:-C48old-NODE-3680-length-10316-cov-5.472176_pt1 | contig 10316 bp, 14 predicted proteins | sample MGYA00242469_ERZ724016 | MGnify/ENA metagenome assembly ERZ724016 | reverse complement strand
GGCGGCAAAACCTTGTCAATTAGGCTTGTAAGTAGGTCTATAATCGGCGGCAATATGAGGTCGAGCAAGTCCGTCAACGGCGATAGAAGCGTTAAGAGTATGTCGAGTATAGGTTGAATTAATGGCATGATTGCGTCAAGCAACGAAATAAGTACGGGCAGTATAGCCTCTATAATGGAGGTAACAAGCGGTAGGACGCTGTTTATAAGCTCAATTAAAAGCGGCAATATCATATCCACAATTTCGAGAATAGGAGGTAGTAGCGTTTCGATAAGCTGAATAATGACAGGGAGCACCGCATTAATAATCTGCACGAGCAGCGGCATAATTGCATTGATTAGCTGAACGAGTACAGGTAATACCGCGTCAACAATTTGCAGGATAGGGGGCAATAGCGTTTGTATGAGCTGCAAAACTACGGGGAGTATTGCTTGCACAATCTCCAACAGCGGAGGCAAGAGCACTTGTAAAAGCTGAATGATAACGGGCAAGACGCTATCAAGTATCTGCGTTATCAGCGGCATAAGCCCCTCTATGAGCTGTACTACAATCGGGAGTACTCCTTGCACGATTTCAATTAAAAACGGCATTAGCTGTTGTATGAGGCTAATAATAACGGGTAATATTGTCGTTATAATAGCTTCAATCGGCGGAAGTAGTGCCGCTATTAAATCCATTAGTATAGGGAAAAGCGTTTCGACAAGCTGAAAGAGCGGCGGTAGTAGCTGCTCAAAAATGCTTGAAATAACAGGTATAAGGCTATCAAACAGAGCTTGTATTTTTGGCAAGCCCGCTATAATCATATCCGCAAATTGCTGTATAAGCGGAATAGCTGCCACGCCTATTCTATTCATTAGCCCGCCGAAAGCGTCCTTTACATTCGCAATCGTATCACCGAGTTTTACGCCCGCTTTTACGGCGTCCTCCGACATTACAAGCCCGAGGTCGTCCGCCTCCCTTTTAAGAGCCTCCATACCCTCGGAGCCCGCGTTAAGCATAGGGAGCATTTCTGTATAGCTTTTTCCGAGCAAATCGTTTCCTAAAGCGTTTCGTTCTGCGCCGTCCTCCATATCTGCGAGAGCTGCGGTAATCGCGTTAAACTTTTCCTCGGTCGACATTTTGTTAAGGTCGTCGAGGGAGAGTCCAAGACGGCTTATAGCGGTTGCCGCTGTTTTCGAGCCGTTGTTTGCGTCGTCTACTACATCAGACATTTTTTTAATGCCGTTTTTGAAAGAGTCAACACTAACGCCGCTTTGGTCTGCTGCGTGTTTCCAGCGTTGGAGTTCCTCTCTACCTATTCCCGTTCTCTCGGAGAGCTTGTCAATGTAATCCGCTTGCTCGGCGGTGCTCATAGCCATTTTATACGCTGCGGTGCCTACTGCGGTAGCTCCCGCTACAACTGCGGTACCGACTGCGGCGGCACCCTTGGCAATAGAGGAAAAAGCGGAGCCAACCTTTGCGCTGCTTTTTTCTGCCTTTTCGGTTGTCGTATCAATGCTTTTGTTAGCCTCTGCGCTATCTATAAATATTTCTCCGAGCACGCGGAAAATGCTTGCCATAAGTTAGCCCCCTTTCTTTCGGTCAGCCTCCACAAGCGGCATAAACTCCGCCATAATGTCCTCGGCTGTCCGTTGTTCTTTCTGCTTCTTTGACGGAACCCCGCTCGCTTCAAGGGTGCTTTGCATAAATTCCTCAAAGTCCATAATTTCCGCTGACTCGTCGCGCATTTTGGAAACGGCGTAATTTGCAAGCCAAAGAGGAAAAAGTTTGTCCTCGAGTTTTTCTTTTGCTTTTCGCTTTTCCTCATTGTAGGCAAAAGAAAGCAACTCACCGAGAGCCGCTAACGGTAAGCTCTCAATGAGTTGCCAATCGAAATATTTGTGTAAAAGACTTAGACTCCTTGCTCTGCTTTCTTGCGTAGAGCACGCTTGAAAAAAGTTGTAACGCCCTCGTCGTGGATAATCTCGTTAATTACCTCCGCCGCGTCGAGTTGCTCCGCTTCGGCAATCGGGATATTTTTATATGCCGCCACAAGCGGCGGGAGGTCGTCGGCAATCTTGCCGAACTGCGGCATAAGCTCCGCAAGCATTTCACACGCGAGCACGCCTACCTTTTCTCGGTCAAGCTGTTTCATAGCGTCTGCTGCGTTGTCTGTGTCTTTGAAAATATCAAGGGCTTTCAGCTTTTCAATGACGGGTTTCATATCGAGCTTTGCTACGATTTTAAGCAGCATAGGCATAGTTTTGATGGTAAGCATAGTTTTGCTCCTCCTTAAATTCTGTTGTTATTTTGTGGGTGTTGCGTTTTTTGCGCCGTCCTCTGTATGGATAACGGGCGCGGTGCTGATTTCATCAACTTTCCACAAGTCGCCGTCAAGGTCGCTATGCGGATAGTGGGCGAGAAGTTCGAGCGCGAGCTCGCCCTCGGCTTTCTGTACCGCCTTTGCGGTAAAGCCCGTTTCGTGCATTGCGTTGAAAATGGTTATTTTCTTGTACTTGCCGCCGATGGTTTTGGCAAACATTGTAACATTTTTGAGATATGCCGACATTGGGATAACGCCAGTAGGCGGGTTTTTAATCGCGTTGCCCTCCGCACTCGATACGACACAAGTCGGAATAGCAAGCGCGAGGTTTTCCTGGCTCATACAAAGGGTAGTAACTTTGAGGGAGGCTCCCTGTTCCTCAATAACCTGTGTGCCCGCTGTTTTTCCATGTCTGCCGTCAAATTCAATATCGCGCACGGTAACGGTTGCGGCAAATTCGCCGCCGCCTCTTGTCGGTGCGAGGAGCCTTTGCGTTTCCTCGCCGTAGTCGAGGAAAATTAAGCCCTCGTCAATTTGGATTGACTCAATTTGTTTTGTGGTAAGGTTAGTAACCATTACTCAAACCTCCTAATTGTAGAAAACTCTTGCCGACATAGATAATTTACGGTGTGCTATATCAAACTCGTTGTCGGCAACCGAGTTTTGACTATCAAAGCCGATATGTGCGGCGAAAATGCCGCTCTCGACTATTACCTCGTTTGTAAGCTCATTGCGGAGCGTATCGCACAAAGCCTCGAGTTCCTCGGTTGCGGTAGGCTTTTTCTCGTCTACCCATATATCGAGGTAGAAAGAGAAGAGGTCGCCCGCTGCAAGGTCGATAATGTTAATACCGTTAATCACCGCGTAGGGAAATTCTGCATTTTTGCTCGGTGCCTCCTCGTAGTAGGCTGGCAATACTTTGTTTATCCGCTCCCGTAGAGCTTTGATAAATGCTTTTGTGTTATACACGCCCTCCGCCTCCTCTCTGCGTTAGTCGTCGTTGACGAGAGCTTGACATATTAGCTCGAGGCACTCATTTTTAACGGGATATGTACGGATAACGCGGTACATCACGCCGTTATACTCAAAGTGACCCTCTCTGTTGTAGTCAATCGCCTTAATTTCTACGCAGAGCTCGGGGCGGTAGCCCTGTGCTTGTGCCTGGTAAAACTCGTTGCGCTTTACTCCCTTTTCATTGCAAAAAACCTCACGCTTGATAAAGGTTTTGTACGGCTTCCCGAGGGAGCCCAATTGCTCGCTTTCCTCGCACAAATACCCGATTTCTCGCCATAACATAGCTACGCCTCCTCAATATATTCGCTTGACAACATAAGGTGCCGTTTAAGCATATTGTAGCTCTCTCGGTACTTTTCTGCGTCTGCGTTATCGAGCCCAAACTCTGCTTTGACATAAACGACAATCGCGCGCTTTATAAGTGCGTCGTCCTCGTCGTTTACTTTTGCCGCTTTGATACCGCCTAATAGGAGGTCGGCGCGAGCCGCCCCTATTAGGTCGGTAATTTCAGCGTCAAAATGAGTGTGGTTAATGCGTAGGTATCGGCGAATACTGAAAACATATTGCTCCGAAATATCCGCCATTGTCTATACCTCCGTTATGCCGACTGCTTCTTGCTGAACTTAACAAAGGCACCCAAGCCCGAAATAGGCTTACTGTCGAACACGCACGAGCCCAAGTAATCAATGGAGTTTGTTGCAAGCCCGCTGTGTTCGGATTTTACGACGGTAATATCCTGGGAGTAGTTGCCTACGATATAGGCAAAGTCGCCGAGGAAAGCGTTTCCCTTTGCGAGTGAGCCCGTAAAGTACACCTCACAACCCATAACGTAATACTTGCCGTTCGCAAATTCGATAAGGTTGTTTTTGCTCTTGTTCATCAGAGCGTAGAAATAGGCAAAGAAAGTCGCCTTGCTCATAGTCCACACGGCGTTACGCTCGTAGCCGCTGGCGAGCATACCGTAAAGCGTGGTAATGTCGTTTTCCGTTACGGCTGTAGCCGCTGCAACTTCCACGAGGTCGATACCAGCGGTATATGAGCCGTTTGCGCCCTTGCCGCCCTGGGCTACGCCTCCAGGCTGATTGTTGCCCGTACCAACGAAAATATAGTTTTCAATCTTACGTGCAATTGCCTCGGCGATAATTTCGACAATGTAGCTTTCAAAAGCATTGATTGTCATATTTGCGGTAGCGCGGCTCGCCTTAGCGAGCTTGACAATCTCATAGCCCGTAAGACTTACGGAGCCGAGGTTGTCGCCCGCCGCGGTAATAGCGGCGTTTTCATTGTGCAAGTTTGCGTCGGTGTTCGTTCCCTCAACTGCAAATTTAAAATTGCCAGGAACATGGAAAATCTTGCATTTCTGCAAAATCGGCGCAACCTCGTACATTTTCTTGATAATCTCGCCCGCTGTGCTTTCGGGAATGGCGGGGAGAGCCGAGTTTGCCGCCGTGCTGTATGCTCGCTGCTCGGTTTCGGTCAGAGGTTTACCCATAAGGGACTTAAGCCAAGCGGAGCGATACTCCTTTGCTTCGTCGTAAGTATTCTCACTGCGGTTGGCTACGGGGTTTTCAACAGGTGCCGCGGGGACGGTGCCGAGGTTTATACCCTCAATGGTGGCTTTTCTCTTTTCGAGGTTGTTAAACTCCTCGTCCAGGTCGCGGAGTTCCTTTGTGATAGCGTCCAAGTCCGCTTTTGCGTCGGTTTCCAAAGTGTGGCGCAACTCCACTCTGCGGGCGCGGATTTCATTCATGCGTTTAATAATTTCGTTCATTGTGATTTTTCCTTTCTCAAAGTAATTTAGCAATAGGTTTGTGCTATCAGCATTTGACGGCGGCGGCGTTCCTCCAACTCCTTAAACTCTTTCTCGTGCTCCGCCGAGAAAAAGTCTCTTGCCGTTACAATGCTTGTTTCGTTGTACTGCGGAAAATCCACCGCCGAAACATCATATATCTTTTTGATTTTAGTTATCGTCCGTGTGTGCGTTTCACGGCCATAGCTGCACTCACGCACCACAAACGAAAAACTCATTTTATCAACGCGGCGTTTCAAAATATCTCGGTATAAATTGCGGTGCCGCTCGTCCTCGCTATCAAGGTACGCCGCAATATCAAGCCCGCGCTCGGTTATGATGTATGTAAGCGAGCTGTTACGGGTACGGGCATATACGGTAGCGTCGTTTTGCCCATGGTTTCGGTTAAAGATAAAGTCGCTCATATCGCACTCGTCAAGTGCTCCACTTGCTATAATTTCTTTGTACTCTATGCCGCCCTCCTCAAAAAGGACTGTAGGAGTATTAAAGACAATAGGCGTGCCGCGCAAAATAAGCTTGTCAGAACTCCCGCCGTTGTCGGGAAGCGTGAACGGTGCGACTGCTCTATATTCCCTTTCATTCGGTTTATATGGCATTTTTATTCCTCCTCTTTTGTTGATTTGTCCTCGGGTACCGCTGCCTTTGCGGTACCCGCTTCGCCGTCTTTTGTCGGCTCTGCGGGCGGCTCTGTTACTTTTCCGTTGCTGCCTAATTGGTACTCGTCCGCTTTTTCGGCGTTTACCATATTGAGCGTTTGTACGCGGCGTTTGCCCTCCTCGCCGCCGATAGGCGGATAGCCGAGCGTGGTTAGCGCCTGGTCGAGCATTAAGCCGCCGATTTCGGAAAGATATTTAACTACGGCGAGCTTGTCGCTTGTTCTTGCAAATTGCAGCTTGTTGCCCTCTACGGTAATTTCGTTACCGTAGCCGCGTTCTTTTTTGGAAAACAAGCAATTTGTGAGGGCTTGCGCGAGCTGAATATAGAAAGGCTCTATTTCGCCCTCGTAAAAGTCCTCCTCCTGCTCGGGAGTAGCCTTGTTCTGTACAATGGCGTCATTGGTACCGAGGTAGTCGTATATCTCGTCTTTGATGTATTGCAACTGTCCTATAGGTAACGGCGTTTGCTTGTCCGTTATCGGCGTATAATCGTACTTATTGTCTGTAACGATAACGCCCGCTCCGTTGTTCTCCATTTTGAGGTTATCCCGTATAAAATCATCACGGCGGCGGTTTAAGTCCTCTGTTTTGGTGGAGGCTTGCACTTTCAGCACGCCTCGGACAACCGCCACGAGCTCGGCAAACTTGCTCATAGACTGATTAAAGGTGTTAGCTGTTTTTAATACGGGCATAAGAGCCTCATTATCGGAGCCGAAAATATCGTTATCCGCAAACATTGAGCCGATATGTATAACATCAGCATACGGGAAAGTGTACGACTTTCCGTTGTAAAAGCGGAATTTGCAAAATAGCTCGCCCTGGTATTCAAGCAAGCTGATTTCCTGCGCGTTAATGTTATATAACGCCTCGAGCTTGCCTGTTGCTTCGCTCCAAACAGGAAAAGCGAAAGCATTGTTGTATAGCTTATACTGCGCCGCAAGGCGATAGTAAAATTTATATGCCGTTGTCGTCGGGTTTGGTCTGAATTGCAATAGGTTGTTAAGCGAACTGCTCTCCACATCAAGCATTTTCCCGTCGCCGCGTCGGATATGCCGCGGCTGTACTGTGGCGGCTCTGCGGGCGAAAGAATGAATAGCAGCACGCACCATATTAACCTCCCATGCGTTGCCCGAGAACGGTATAAAATTTGATTGATAGGAATTTAAGAGCTTATACTCGGTGTAGCCGTTCAAGTCCTGCGGCTTTTTCCCAAAAATAGCCTCAAAAAGTCCTCGTCTTTCTTTCATTATCTCACCCCACATTGTACATATATTCGTCAAATTGTTTTACATAGATAACCAAATCAATAACCAGCGATACCGCAACGACAATACGGCGTTTATCGGTAATTGTCACGGGCTGTATATTGTTGAGCCCGCTTTTCTTTACCGCCGTGTTGGATAGGCACCAAAGCAAAAGAGGGTTGTTATTATAGTTTACAATTTTATCGGCAAGAGCCGCTCCCATTTCCCGCATAGGCTGGCTCCAAGTGAAAGGACCCTGCGCCACGGGCTCCATAGTAAAGCCGTTTGATTTCATTTCCTCCACCCAATAGCCCGCTAATGCGCGGTCGTAGCCAACTTTGAAAGCGTCTATTTTGTATTCGTCGCGCATTTGCAAAAACCACGCCGTAACATCAGAAAAATTAACGCGGTTTCCCTCACATATCGTAAGTAAACCTCGCTCCGCCCATTTACGGTAGGGTGCCTCGTTGGTGTTCTTGTCCTCGAGGTGCTCTATACGGGCTTTCGGGAGGAAATACTGCTGCAAGACATAAACTATTTTATCGTTTGGCTTGCGAATAAGGAGCGTTGCAGCCGTCAAGTCGGTTGTTGCCGATAGGTCGCAACCGCCGATTGCGTAGGTGTTGTATACCTCCGACATATCGAAAGTAGCGGCGTTTTTAATTTGCTCGAATGATAGCCAAACATTGCTTTGATTCTCCCGTATGTTAAAATCCTTGCACAATACGCCTGGTAGGTCGGCAGGGGAGTTTTTCGCCCGCTCAACAAAGTTTGCAAGGGTTTTATACTGCTTGATTTTCCCGAGCCCTGGGTTTGCCTTAATCCACATTTGCGGGTTAGTCCACTCGTCGCGGGAGTCAAGCTCATAGAGAATAGGTAAAAAGGTATCGTCTTTTTTCTTACCGTCTGCAAGCTCGCAAGCGAGTTCGTACATATTGTCAAAAATGCACTCTCGGACAGTGCCCGCGGTTGTTATCATAACAACAAGGGGCTGACGGCGGCTCGAGGTTGATTGCTTCATAACTTCGTATAAGTTTCTATCGCGTATTGCGTGCAATTCGTCAATAATAACAGCGTGGGAATTTAAGCCATCAAGGGTATTCGAGTCGGAGGCGAGGGCTTCAAAAATACTCGAGGTTGCAGGGAAATAAACATCATTGCGACGCTTTTTTACAACCGCCCGCAGCTCGGGAGATTGCTTTATCATATTCACCGCTTCCGTGAGCACCTTTTTAGCCTGGTCTTTTTTTGTTGCTACGGAGTATATCTCCGCTGCGCCCTCATAGTCCGCAATGAGCATATAAAGCGCAATGCCTGAAAGCAGAGTAGACTTGCCGTTTTTACGCCCACACAAAAGCATTGTTTCGCGGAAACGGCGGTAGCCTGTTTCTTTTTCGAGCCAGCCGAAAAGTGTTTGTATAAATGCTTTTTGGAATAGCTCGAGTTCGAGGGGTGCTCCGATAGTCCCTTGTGATTGTTTGCAAAAGGTTTCGATAAAGAGTATAGGACGCTCACCCGTGTTCTCGTCAAAGTAATACGGAAAATCGTCGCTCGCTGCGTCCATTTCGGCGACAAGCCGAGCGTATACGGTTTTTACCCGCTTACTCGTGATAATGTCGCCGCTCGCTATGCGGTTGTAATACTCTTTGACATAATTCAACGTTTTTTCGCCGCCTGGTTAGGTTTTGTCGCAAACATCATAAGGGCTTGTCCCGCTTTCTCCACGTCACTGTTCGGCGATATTTCGTCAAGCTGCTTGATTGTGGCATTATAGTTTTTCACCATAGCGTTATACGGCTGTAGCAGAGGGTGCGCCCGCTCGATTTCATAGTTGCCTTGTGGCATAGTAACTACGAGCCCGTCCTCGGATATTTTTGCCTCCATATCTTCCAAAGAAACGAGCATATATGCGGCTCTTTCAATCAGCTTTTTTGCAATTTCAAGCCGTTCTTTCGGCAAATTCTTGTAGATTTTCTTTATTCGGTTTTGCTCTTTTTTCTGTCGGCTATATAATGTATCGTCCACCGAAAAAACTCCTTTCTTTGTCATTAGGTAGGGGGTTATGCACCCGAGAAGCGGTCATAAAAAGGGCTCCTTGATGGTTCATAAAAAACAAGGTCAATTATTTTCGACGGGGGGAGTATCGCTCGACATTTTCTCCGCCGCTGTCTCTTTATGTACCTCGATTGCAACAACATTGATTGCATTAAGTATAAGTCTACTGTCCTCAGTTGTATCGAGTACCACGGTACCCTCCTCGAGTGCAGCGGCGAGCCGCTCTTGAAAGTCGCTTGAAGTAGCAACAACATTGAACGTTAACGCCGCGTTAGCTGTGTATATAATAAGTTCACATACCTTGCTCATTGTAGCCCTCTCTTTCTATGAGGTTTCCCTCGCTATCAAACATCAGCCCGCCCGCTGTCGCTTGCTGTCCCTCGTGCTCTATAGCGTGGCACTCACGGCATAGGGTTTCGAGGTTATCCTCTCCAAGCGTGATATATGGGTTGTCTATGTTCTGCGGTGTGAGATATGTTTTGTGGTGTACGATTTCCCCAGGCTTTCCGCACCGCACGCATAAGCCCATATCTCGCTTTATGATATACTCCCGTGTATCTCGCCAAGCCTTGCTCAAATAAAACTTGCGTGCAAAATCCTGCATATAACAGCGTCCCACCCTCTCCGCTTTGTGCGTTATATCTACTCCCGATAAAGCAGAAACAAGCCGCATTGCTGCCGCCCGTTTCAGTCTATTTCATGGTTTTAGTTTAGCACGGACAAAAGCAAGTTTCTATACAGTGTTTTTTCAAATGCTCTAAATTGAGGGCAGGGCAGAGGCTCCGTAGTAGAGTAAAGCAAACTCCGCTACGGCTTTATTTCGGATATTGTAAACCGTTGTAAGCGACTCAATATAGAGAGCCTCCATAATGGACTCTTTGGAGCGTTTTTCCACATACCACAAAACAATGATTTTTTTATGTTCCTCGGGAAGCTGCGCTATAATGCTGTCTATGTAGCTTAGCTTGCGCTGCGTTTCGGCAATATTTTTCGTACACTCGGAAAGCTCTAAAAGCTCGTTAAGCGTATCGTTTACATAGTGCGAGTCCGTAAATGCCTTTGAGTAGTCAATAGCCCCAGGCTCCCGCGGAGCCCCGCTCTCAACAAGCTGCGTTTTTCTGCGCTCTAAATTTTCTAACGCCCTTTTGAGCGTAAGTACGGAGGAGAGCACTTGCTCCGCTGCCTTAAAATAATTCATACAAAAGCCTCCTTTGTGCTTTGATTTCGAGAATTAT
>ENA-UOOC01003675-UOOC01003675.1-human-gut-metagenome-genome-assembly--contig:-C48old-NODE-3675-length-10321-cov-2.899474_pt1 | contig 10321 bp, 8 predicted proteins | sample MGYA00242469_ERZ724016 | MGnify/ENA metagenome assembly ERZ724016 | reverse complement strand
TGCCTCTTTGAGCACCTCATCCATGTGTGTTACAAATTTTATCTCCAGTCCCTTTGTGATCTCTGTAGAAATTTCTTCTACATCTCTTTCATTTTTCGCCGGGACAAGTACGGTCTTCATTCCCGCATTCTTGGCAGCCAGAAGTTTTTCCTTTAAACCACCAATCGGAAGTACTCGACCGCGCAGTGTGATCTCTCCTGTCATGGCAAGATCTGCACGTACTTTTCTTCCTGTTACTGCCGACATGATTGCAGTCGCCATCGTAATGCCGGCAGACGGTCCGTCTTTCGGAACCGCTCCTTCCGGAATATGGATATGTATATCGTGTTTCTTGAAGAAGTCATCTGCAATATCATGTTCCTTGCTTACCGAACGGATGTAACTGATTCCTGTTCTTGCGGATTCTTTCATGACATCACCAAGCTGGCCTGTCAGAAGGATCTCTCCCTCTCCCGGCATCACATTCACTTCAATCTGAAGGGTATCGCCTCCAACGCTGGTCCATGCAAGTCCACGCACGATGCCAACCTCGTCTTCTTCATTTGCCATCTGGTAGCTATACAGTTCTTTTCCAAGATAATGTTCCAGATTTCGTTCTGTCACATGTGTCGATGTCTTCTTTTTCTCCAGAATTTCCATCGCTACTTTACGGCAGATGTCTCCGATCTTCCGCTCTAACTGACGGACACCGGCTTCTTTCGTATAATTTCGTGCCATCTTCCAGATTGCATTCTTACTAATCGTTACCTGATCTGCTTTCAGGCCATGCTTTTCGATCTGCTTCGGAATCAGATGTTCCTGTGCGATGTGAAGCTTTTCATTTTCTGTATAACTGGTTACCTCGATCACTTCCATACGGTCCAGAAGCGGTCTTGGTATTGTCTGCAGACTGTTTGCCGTTGTGATAAATAACACCTCTGACAGATCCATCGGTACTTCCAGATAATGGTCTACGAACTTATTATTCTGCTCTCCATCCAGTACTTCCAGAAGTGCAGAGAATGTATCTCCCTTATAATCATTGCTGACCTTATCGATCTCATCTAGCAGCATCAGCGGGTTCTTAACTCCTGCCTGCTTTATTCCATTTGCAATTCTTCCCGGCATTGCACCTACATAGGTCTTTCTGTGACCGCGGATTTCTGCTTCATCACGGACACCGCCCAGTGAGATTCTGACATATGGCTTCTTCAGAGCTCTGGAAAGAGATTTCGCAATGGATGTCTTTCCGGTTCCCGGAGGACCCACCAGACAAATGATCGGTGCTTCTCCTTTTTTCGTAAGCGCACGCACTGCAAGATATTCCAGTACACGCTCTTTTACTTTTTCCAGACCATAATGGTCTTCATCCAACACCTGTCTTGCAAATGCAATGTCTTTGTGTTCTTTACATGTCTTATCCCAAGGCATCTCCAGCATCGTTTCGATATAAGTACGGATTACTCCTACTTCTGCCGGAGAATTCATCGAATTACGGAAACGCTTGATCTCTTTATTCAGCTTTTCTTTTACTTCCTTCGAAGCCTTCAGTGCATCCACTGCCTGCTGGAACTCATCGGCATCTGACATCGTATTGTCATCACCTAGTTCTTCACGGATCACTTTCAGTTCTTCTCTTAAAATATATTCTCTCTGATTCTTATCCACGCGTTCTTTTACTTTGCTCTGGATCTCTTCTTTTACCTTCTGGGCCTGAATCTCATTTACAATCTTATATACGAGCAGCTCATATCGTCTCATAAGATTCGTCTCTTCCAGTAATTCCTGTGCGTCTTCGAATGAAAATGGCATATTTGCCGCAATTACATCTACGAGATGTTTCAGATCCCGGATTGCCTCTACCTGCATTCCCAGCTCTTTTGAAAGTTTTGGATTCTTCAGCAAGTATTCTTTAAATACATCCTGTAATCCCCGGATCATTGCCTCGAGATTCATTGGATTTTCCGCTGTCTGTTCTTCGGATACATCTTCATCATCCGGCAGTTCTACTACCGTTGCCTGAAGATATGGTGTCTCACTGTCCAGTCTTACAAGACTTGCTCTTGCTTCTCCGGATACAAGTACACGACTCATTTTCTTCGGTAATTTTACCACCTGTCTTATGGTTACCACACAGCCAACCAGATATACATCTTCTGCGCCCGGCTCCTTTGTTTCCAGATCTTTCTGAGCGCTGACGAATAATTTCTGTCCGTTTTTTACTGCCTCTTCGATTGCCAGCAGTGATTTTTCCCTGCTTACATCAAAATGTCTGACCTCTTCTGGCAGTATGGTGAGCCCTCTTAAGGCAACCATAGGCAGACTATAGGTTTCTCCTGTCATATATTCACACTCCTGTTCATCGGTTGGATTATTTTGGTACAAAATCAGCGGGTACAATATTTCTTCGCACCCGCCGTCTTTCTTTTTCATTTATTATGCACTTTCTGAATCAGGTTCTGCATGTTCACATACAGGTTCTCCCGTTCCTTTTACAACATCCTCTGTGATGCGGCATGTCTTCAATGTCTCATCCGATGGTGCCTTATACATGATATCCATCATGATATTTTCCATAATCGCTCTCAAACCTCTGGCTCCTGTCTTTCTCTTCAGGGAAGTCTCAGCGATTGTTTCCAGTGCTTTTTTATCAAATGTAAGCTTAACACCGTCCAGTTCAAGCATCTTCTGGTACTGTTTTGTCAATGCATTCTTCGGTTCTGTAAGAATCTTTACCAATGCATCTTTGTCCAGCATCTCTAATGCTACTGTAACCGGCACACGGCCCACCAGTTCCGGAATCAGACCGAATTTCACAAGATCCTGTGGCAATATCTGCTGAAGCAGTCTGTCTACATCGTCTTCATGTTTCTCCGCAATCTCTGCATTAAATCCAATTGATTTCTGATCAATACGTTTTTCAACAATCTTCTCAATTCCTTCAAAGGCTCCACCACAAATAAATAAAATATTCGTAGTATCGATCTGGATCATCTCCTGATGTGGATGCTTTCTTCCTCCCTGCGGAGGTACGTTCGCAACGGTTCCTTCTATGATCTTAAGAAGTGCCTGCTGCACACCCTCACCGGATACATCTCTGGTGATCGACGGATTCTCTGATTTTCTTGTAATCTTATCAATCTCATCAATGTAAATGATTCCGTACTCGGCACGTTCGATATCCCCATCTGCAGCCTGAATAATCTTTAAAAGAATATTCTCTACATCCTCTCCGACATATCCTGCTTCTGTAAGCGCTGTCGCATCGGCAATTGCAAATGGTACTCCCAGAATCTTTGCCAGTGTCTGCGCTAAAAGAGTTTTTCCACAGCCTGTCGGACCAAGCATAAGAATATTACTCTTTCCGAGTTCTACTCCCAGTTCTTTTCCTGACATCACACGTTTATAATGATTATAAACGGCTACGGATAACACTTTCTTAGCTTCATCCTGACCAATAACATATTCATCCAGGAATGCTTTAATCTCTTCCGGTTTTAAAAGATTGATATCCGAGAACGGATTCCATTCTCTTCCGTTCTCGTATTCAAATTCTTCTTCTATAATCTCTGCGCAGTCATCTACACACTCATCACAGATATATGCCCCATTAGGGCCTGCAATCAGCTTTCTTACCTGATTCTGCGTCTTATTACAGAACGAGCATCTTACCTGATCATCGTTCTTTCCTACCATACTCTTCACCTCGTCTGAGGACGTCCTTAGCGGCTTTTAATGACTTCGTCAATCAGACCATATGCTTTGGCTTCTTCCGCAGTCATGAAATTATCTCTTTCAGTATCTGCATTGATCACCTCTAACGGCTGTCCTGTATTTTCTGCCAGAATCTGATTCAGTTTCTGACGGGTTTTTAAGATATGATCTGCTGCGATCTGAATCTCTGTTGCCTGTCCCTGAGCTCCACCAAGTGGCTGATGGATCATAATCTCAGAATTTGGAAGCGCAAGTCTTTTGCCCTTTGTTCCACCTGTAAGAAGGAATGAGCCCATACTTGCAGCCATACCGATACAGATTGTCTCAATATCGCATTTAATATACTGCATGGTATCATAAATTGCCATTCCGGCTGTTACAGAGCCTCCCGGGCTGTTAATATACAAATGGATATCCTTCTCCGGATCTTCTGCTTCCAGAAACAGAAGCTGTGCAACGATCACACTTGCGGATACATCTGTTACTTCTTCACCCAGAAATATAATTCTGTCTTTCAATAATCTTGAATAGATGTCGTAAGAACGTTCTCCACGGCTTGTCTGTTCAATGACATAAGGTACTAAACTCATGTATATGCCTCCTGACTATACTATATTGTTATCTGACGTTCTTATTTCTCTACTGCATTCTCAACAAGGAATGTAACAGCTTCCTGAACTGCCAGATCTTCCTTCATCTGTTTCTTCTCGTTCTCACCCATGAACTCTTTCAGTTTTTCAACTTCCATTTTGTAAGACTCTGCCATCTTAGCCAGTTCTTCATCAACTTTTTCATCTGTAATCTCGATGTTCTCTGCTTTTGCGATAGCTTCAAGTACCAGACGGGTTTCGATTCTCTTGATTGCCTGTGGTTTCATGTCTTCCATCATCTTCTCTGCTGTCAGACCTGTAAACTGGAAGTACTGTTCAAGAGTGATTCCCTGAGACTGGATTCTCTGTGCGAAATCTTCAACCATCTGAGTTGTCTGTGTATCGATCATTGGCTGTGGAATCTCGTATTCTGCATTCTTAACAGCCTGCTCAACAGCCTGGTCTTCCTGATTTCTCTTTCCGTCTGCTGCTTTCTGTTCTTTAATTTTAGCCTTTACATCAGCTTTGTATTCTTCTAATGTGTCAAATTCTGAAACTTCTGCTGCAAATTCATCGTCGATCTCAGGAAGTTCTTTTGCCTTGATCTCATGAACTGTGCATTTGAATACAGCTTCTTTTCCTTTTAATTCTTCTGCATGGTAATCTTCTGGGAAAGTAACTTTTACTTCTACTTCTTTCTCAGCTTCAGCACCAACTAACTGTTCTTCGAATCCAGGGATGAATGATCCTGAACCGATTGTCAGTGGATAGTTTTCACCCTTTCCACCTTCGAATGCTTCACCGTCAACGAATCCTTCAAAGTCAAGAATCACTTCATCACCATCTGCTACCGGACGGTCTGTAACTACAACTTCTCTGGCATTCTTTTCTGCTTCTTCCTGGATCTTAGCGTCTACTTCTTTCTGTGTTACGCGTGTAGATACTTTATCTACTTCCAGTCCTTTATATTCACCGAGTTTTACTTCCGGCTTTGTTGCTACATCTGCTGTAAAGATGAATGATTTTCCTTTTTCAATCTGAACGATGTTGATCTCTGGTCTTGATACGATTTCAAGATCACACTCATCATATGCTTCTGAGTATGCCTTAGGAATCAGCGCATTTGCTGCATCATCATAGAAGATTTCTGGTCCGTACATCTTCTCGATCATCTGACGCGGAACTTTTCCTTTACGGAATCCCGGCATAGCGATTTTGTTCTTCTGCTTCATATATGCACTCTGAAGCGCTTTTTCTAAATCATTGGCCGGAACTTCGATAGTAAGTTTCGCCATGTTGTTTTCTAATTTTTCTACCTGTAAACTCATTTATCATTTCCTCCTGTTTCTAACCCGCCTCATGGGTAGCGGAAAAAAAGCGGGTGTACTACAATACATTCACCACAGAAGTATAACACAAACTCTGGTAAATATCTAGCCCCCGTTTTTGCTTAAATCCGGTATTTTTCCGCTTTTTTTCATCAATATTTATTAAATTTGATTAAAACACGATTGATTCTGCGATTTCCTTTGCTTTTTCTTCACCATCCAGAACCTCGATCAGTTTCAGTGCAAAATCAATCGCTGTGCCGACGCCCTGACTGGTAATGATATTATCATCTACTACAACAGCCGTCTCTGTCAGAATGACATTCTCCATCTCATCTTCTACACCCGGATAACAGGTTGCCCTTCTTCCTTCCAGCAGGCCAAGACTTTTTAAAATCGTCGGTGCCGCACAGATCGCACCCACGAATCTGCCTTCTTTTGCATATTGTTTCACTACATATCTGACACCGTCATGTTCTTTTAAATTTAATGTTCCCGGCATACCTCCAGGTAATACAACCATGTCAAATTCTTCAAAATCAACTTCATCAAACAGATCTTCTGTCTGTACATTGATTCCATGCGCACCATGCACGATATAATCATCCATAATCGAAACAGTGTCTACATATATTTTTGCTCTTCTTAACAGATCAACGACTGTCAATCCTTCAATTTCTTCAAATCCGTCTGCTAACAACACACATACTTTTTTCATGCTTTCTTCCTCCTCATCTCTTAATCCGATGTCCCGCTTTACTTTCCAGTGACATCAATTATTATAAAAGTTTATCACCGTTTACTTTTTCTGTAAACTGTTGTATCATAATTTCACCATGAATGAAAGGAGCTATATAATATGGAAATCGAACGAAAATATCTTGTCTTACATCTTCCCGGTCCGCTGGAATCCTATCCCTGCCGTATTCTGGAGCAAGGCTATCTCAATACCAGCCCCGTAGTACGGATTCGACGTGATAACGATCGTTATGAACTCACTTACAAATCAGCCGGTCTCATGAGCCGCCAGGAATATAATCTCCCTCTGGACGAAAAATCTTATGAACATCTTCTTACCAAAATTGACGGCCGCCTTATAAAGAAAAAGCGTTATATGATTCCACTTTCTTCAGCGCTTACTGCAGAACTGGATATCTTTGAAGGCGATCTTGCTCCCCTCATGCTTGTAGAGGTCGAGTTTGATTCCGAAGATGCTGCCAATTCTTTTTCACCTCCGGACTGGTTTGGTGAAGATGTAACTTTTTCAGGGAAATATCACAACAGCTATCTAAGCACTCTTTAAGAAAAGCAACGTTTTGTTGCTTTTCTTGTTTTTGTCACGTCTCGTTGCATATCATATTCATTTAATGGCCAGATTGTTATACTAACAGGAACATGTAACTTATGGAGGTATAAAATGGCAAACATTCAACTGGCCAAAAATCTGCTTTATCTCAGAACATTATATAATCTGAAGCAGGATGATATTGCCAATTTATTCAATATCACCCGTCAGGCCTGCAGTAATTATGAAAAAAGTACGCGTACACCCGATCTTGATGTTCTGGCTTCTTTTGCTGCTTATTTTCACGTAACGCTTGACCAGCTGATTCTCCACGATCTCAAAGCCGAAGGTTTCACTGCTGACTCCGCCCCTTCTTCTGTTATGATGGAGTCAAAAACTCCATATATGCAGGGTATCGAAAAAAATACCGGTAACTATATCTATCTCACAGAAGAAGAACTGAACCTTATTCTTGCATTCCGTTCTTCCTCTGATGAACAGCGTAAAATTGTTACCGGCTTTCTTAATTCTGATAAATAATCCAACTTATAATATCTTTATGCTTATGCTCCCAATCCAAATCCATCATGAACCGCATTCATTGCTTTTTCAATATCTTCTTCCGGAACCAGTACTGTAATACGGATTTCAGATGTTGAAATCATATTAATATTCACTCTGGAATTATATAATGATTCAAACATTTTTGCAGCTACTCCTGGATTGCTCATCATTCCCGCACCTACGATTGAAAGTTTTGCAACTTTTTCGTTCCAGGTAATATCCTGAATTGTAAGTCTTTCTTTATTTGCATTCAGCACTTCAATTGCATGTTCAAGATCATCCGATGCAACGGTAAAGGAAATGTCCTTTGTTCCTTCTCTTCCGACAGACTGCAGGATAATATCTACATTAATATTATTAGCAGCCAGTGTATTGAATACAGCAAATGCTGTTCCTGGTTTGTCCTCTAATCCAATGACAGATATTCTGACAGTATCCTTATCTGCAGCCACACCTGTGACCAGTAATTTTTCCATATTTGCCCCCTCCTTGACTACGGTGCCTTCTGAACGGTTCAAACTTGACCGTACCACTAATTCCACATTATATTTTTTCGCCATTTCCACAGAACGGTTGTGAAGAACTTTTGCCCCAAGACTCGCAAGCTCAAGCATCTCATCGTATGTAACGGCATCCAGTTTCTTTGCAGTTTTTACTACTCTTGGATCTGCTGTAAACACACCGTCTACGTCTGTATAAATTTCACATTTATCAGCATGTAACACAGCTGCCAGCGCAACAGCTGTTGTATCAGAACCGCCTCGTCCGAGTGTCGTAATATCATCATATTTGTTAACACCCTGAAAACCTGTTACAATAACGATCTTTCTCGAATCCAGTTCATGCATGATACGCTCTGTGTCTACTCTTTTAAATCTGGCATTTCCATAACGGGATGTGGAATGCATCATAACCTGAAAAGCATTCAAAGATACTGCCGGCACATCCAGTGCCTGCATTGCCATAGCCATGAGAGACACTGATACCTGTTCACCTGTCGTAAGCAGCATATCCAGCTCTCTTTTTTTAGCATTCGGATTGATCGTATTCGCCAGTGCGATCAGATCATCTGTCGTATCTCCCATTGCCGAAAGGACAACAACTACGTCATGTCCGGCTCTGTAGTCCTCAATACAGCGTTTTGCCACATTGAATATTCTTTCTTTATTGGCGACTGAACTTCCGCCAAACTTTTTTACTATTAACATGTTTCCTCCTGTGACAGACCAATCTGATTAATCCTGAATACGGATCATATGTACGATCTGCTCTTTGTAAAGTTTTGATCTGGTCTCATAATCTCCCTCCATCATAACAGGAGTTACAAATCCAAATTCTCCTTCCAGTTCCGGTACTTTTACCACTTCAATCTCTCCGTATGATTCCTTCAGCTGCGGAACCAGCTCCTCTTCCTTGCCTTTTATCCGTACAAAGAATCTTCTCTTGGAATCCGCCTTGTCTTCCAGTTGAAGCTTTTCTTCTTTCCACATCGTCATGATATTACGGTTCAGATGCTTTGCCTCATCTACAACATCCGCAACTACAGCACTCGCAGTTGGAAGTTTTCCGGCTCCGCTTCCATAGAACATCGCATCCCCTAATACATTTCCATGAACGAAAATAGCATTGAACACATCATTAACATTATAAAGCGGATGTTCCGGATATAACATACATGGTGCCACGATTGCATGCAATCTGTTACCCGCATAACGTCTGCTGGATGCCAGCAGCTTGATCGTTGTTCCCATTGCTTTTGCATACTTCATATCTTCAACGGTAATCTTCGTGATTCCTTCACAGTAAATATCTTCAAAATCAACCTGCTGTCCTGAGATCAGAGAAGAAAGGATTGCAATCTTTCTGCATGCATCATATCCTTCCACATCTGCTTCCGGATTTCTCTCTGCATATCCGTTCGCCTGTGCCTCTTTTAATACAGTGTCATAGTCCGCACCTTCATAAAACATCTTGGAAAGCATATAATTGGTAGTTCCGTTCAGAATACCTGTGATCTCTTCAATCTCATCTGCAGTCAGTGAAGAATTAAGCGGACGGATAATTGGAATACCGCCTCCGACACTTGCTTCAAACAAGAAATTAATATCATGTTCCGCTGCTATAGAAAGAAGCTCAGCCCCATGCTTTGCAACCAGTGCTTTATTCGATGTTGCCACGCTTTTTCCAGCCTGAAGGCAGCGTTTTACAAACGTATAGGCCGGCTCGATTCCTCCCATTACTTCTACGACAATCTGTACATCTTCATCCGAAACAATCGTCTCAAAATCATGTACGATCTTCTCCTGCACCGGATCCCCCGGGAAATCCTTCATATCCAGTACATATTTAATGTTCAGCTCATCACCGATTCGCTGATTGATGCGCGCTCCGTTGGTATTAATCACTTCTACCACTCCGGAACCTACTGTTCCGTAGCCCATTACTGCTATATTGATCATATATTCCCTCCTTTTAGCCGTTTGCGATTTTTTTCAGATATGCATTGATAAATGAATCAATATCCCCGTCCATCACGGCATTTACATTGCTGTTTTCTTCATTCGTTCTGTGATCTTTCACCAGTGTATATGGTTGCATAACATAAGATCTGATCTGATTACCAAATCCGATATCTTTTACTTCACCCCTGATATCCGATACTTTTTCTGCCTGTTCCTGCTCTTTCATAAGCTGCAGTTTTGCCTTTAACATCTGCATTGCCTTTTCTTTATTATGATGCTGTGATCTTTCATTCTGGCACTGCACCACGATTCCGGTTGGCAGATGTGTAATTCGGATTGCCGAAGATGTCTTATTAACATGCTGGCCTCCCGCACCGCTGGCACGATAAGTATCGATTT
>ENA-UOOC01003663-UOOC01003663.1-human-gut-metagenome-genome-assembly--contig:-C48old-NODE-3663-length-10345-cov-22.160350_pt1 | contig 10345 bp, 7 predicted proteins | sample MGYA00242469_ERZ724016 | MGnify/ENA metagenome assembly ERZ724016 | reverse complement strand
ATGACCTTGCCCATCGTGCGTTCGCCCAGACCAACTGCTTCGGCCAGCTCCTTGCGGGTATCTACCGCTTTTTCAACAGAAGGAAGGTTTGGCAATGTTGCCAAACCTTCCTCGGCCTCGCTGGGGCGGAAATTCTGTCCGCCAGCAGCCATGTTGGCTTTGGCCTTGGCTTCGATCTCTGGTTTTAGCTTCAGGGCGATCTTGCCCAGCTCCCACTTTTCCAGATTGCGGCGTCCCTTCTGGGTATCCAGCGCCCACTGCTTGGCCTCCAGCAGATCCTCAAACGAGAAAACGGCCATCGTGTACGGCAGGCCATGCTTTTCACACAGCGCCTGACGGTTGTGCCCGTCGATGATGACCATGTCCTTATTGACGATGAGGGGAGAATAACAGCCATTGTTGACCAGATCCGTTTCCAGAGCGTCGAGCTGCTCCGCGCTCAAAGGCGGGAGCAGCTCGGCCATCTCCGGCAGGATCACAGGGCTGCGTTCAGCGCTGGTATATGTGATCCCGGTATTTTTCATCAGGCAGCGACCCCTCCGGTACTCTCATTCTCCAGTGCAGCAGCAGAATCCTCCGCCTTGCGGGGCGAGAGGAACTCCACATCGCTGGCCTTGATGAGGAAGCCGGGCTGACGCTCCGGCTCATTCTCAAAGGTGATGGTCTCGAAATCACCGAACGCCGCCAGCTTGCAGCCCTTCCAGGCAAACTCGGCGCAGCGCTCGGCCAGAGGACCGCGCACCTTGATGGAGATAAAGTCGGTGAGACGGTTGCCGGCCTTATCCTTGTAGCGGCGGTCCGAGGCGATCCGCAGGATGGCATAGGGCTTGCCGGTGGTCTCATTCATTTTCAGTTCCACATCGTTGGTCAGGTTACCAATAGCAGTGATCTTCAGCATAGTTCAGTTCTCCTTTGCTTTGTTTGATATTTGGGTGGATGGGATAGAAAAAGCGGCAGACGCTCTGCTTCATGCGCCTGCCGCAGTTTTCATGCGAGTCAATAGCCCGTCTTGGGCAGTGTGGGAATGACAGGTTTTCCGTAGACCGTTGTGACCCAACGGCTGATGCCCTGTACCCAGGTGCCGCCATAAGTGCCGCCGACATCGGCTACATTGACGAAGGAACCTGCGGACAGTCCGGTCACCGCCTTGCAGTGAAGGTACGGTTTCTCTACCTGTGCAAAACCCGCGGGAGCCTGTCCGAACACGAACATGATCTCTGTCACGCGCTCATTGGATGCCAGCTTCAGCGCCGTGGCCGATGCGGCAAGCGTATAGTTCTTCTGCGTAGACAGATTGTCGGCCAGTGTGCGGTGATCGCCGCCGTTGACGCGGTAGACGATCTTATAAGTACCGGGTCTGTTGTAGGTGCCGGTCACTACGGTATCCAACCGCACCTGCGCCGGCAGCGTATCGCGCCAGTAGAAGCTGCTCAGGCTGACATTGGAGGTGTTGGCGATGCCGGAGAACGCATAACGCACCGGCTGTCCGGCCACGATCTCCTTCGGTCCTGTTTTTGTGATAGCTACGCCGGTACTCAGGCTCTTGTCCTCCACCTCAAAGCGCAGGATCTGACCCTCGTATTCCAGATAGGCAGTCAGCTCCTTGTCGTTGATACCATAATGCTCCGGCGCCTTGATCTCTCGCACAAAGTAGCGGGACAGGGGCAGTTGCTTGGAAACAGCCAGTCCTCGGCTGTTAGAGCGAATGGTATCGACCACATTGCCTGCTTTGTCAGTGATCTCAAAGACTGCGCCCTCCAGCAGTGTCCCGGCTGGCAGGCCGTTGGTGGGATTATAGTCGGCAGACTTTTTCACGATCTGGATCTGGCCTGTGATGGGCGTGTTCTTCCATGTGATCGTAGAAGTGCCGCCGTATTCCACATAGAAGGTTTTGACTGTGGTATCCAGCACATAACCGTCCGCCGCCTGGATTTCCCGTACCAGATACTTGCCGTCCGTCAGCGTCTTGTCGATATAGACATAGCCGTTCTGGTCGGAGGTGTACTGGCCGATGGGGTTGCCCTTACTGTCCGAAACGAGGAAGGTCACGCCGTAAATGCCCTTGCCGGTCACACTGTCGATCTTGTGGATGAGCATGGAGCTGGCCTGCGTGTTCTCGATGGTCAGCGAGGTCGTTTTACCAGCTTTCACCTCAAAATTGTGGGGCGTACTGTCCAGCAGATAGCCCTTTGCAGCTTTGATCTCGGTGGCGGTGTACCAGCCGTCCGCAAGCTGCGGGAGCGTGATAACGCCGTTGCTGTCGGTGGTGTAGGTGCCGATGCGCTCGCCGTTCATCTTAGCAATCTCAAACTGCACACCCTTGATGCGCTCACCGCTGTCCGCGTCCACCTTGATGATCTGGCCGCCGCCGATAGGCGTGTTGGTAAAGGTCAGTGTCTGCGTGTCGTTGCGGTCGACCTTGACGGTCTGCGAGGTGCTGTCCAGCACATAACCGTCCGGCGCTTTTACCTCCGTTACCACATAGGTATCCGGTTTAAGGTTTACCAGCTTGATCTGGCCGTTGCTGTCCGTGGTGTAAATGCCGTTGGAAGTGACCGTGCCGCCGTAGTTTCCGACAAACGAACCATCTGAGGTCGTGATCTTGAACTGTGCGCCGGGAAGCGGCTGCTTGGTCACGCTGTCGATCTTGTCGATGATAAGATCTCCGTGTTTGCCGTTGGAAAACTCCACCGTCACCACATCCTGCTCCTTACCGGAGAGATAGACGGTCTGCGGCGTGTCGTCGATCTCATAGCCTGTGGGGGCTTTCGTTTCCTCAACGACATAGGTTCCGGCCTTCAGCCCGGTGATCACGATGGTTCCATTGGCCGAGGTGGTGTATTCTCCGATGACCGTGCCGCCGGTGCCGGAGGTTCCGCCCAGATAGCGCACACGGAACTTTGCGCCTTGCAGCATGGTGCCGATGTCTGCGTCCACCTTTTTGATGATGAGCGCTGAAAGGGGCGTGTTCTCAAAGGTCAGCACTTTGCCGGTGCCCGCCTGAATGAAACAGTCCTGCGTGGCCGGGTCTTTGATGGCGTAGCCCGCTACTGGTTCCACTTCGGTCACACGATACCAGCCGTCGCGCAGCTTGGTGAGTTTGATCTGACCGTTTTCATCGGTGAAATAAGTGCCGAGGTCATTCAGTTCTCCAGTGAAGCTGTTGTTGCTGGCATAGGTGATGTGGAACTTTGCGCCCTTGATAGGGTCTTTCGTAATGCTGTCCACCTTGTCGATGGTCAGCGTAGGTTTGGGATAATTGCGGAAACGCACCGTACCGGTTTTGTTGGGAACGAGGGTGATGGTCTGGGGTTCGCTGTCCAGCAGATAACCGTCCGGCACACTGGTTTCACGCACCACATACACGCCGGGGTCAAGGGCAGTGAGCAGAGCCTCGCCGTTGGCATCGGTCTTGACGGTGGTGAGCGTGCTGCTGTCTGCCTTGTTGACGGTAAAAGTTACACCAGAGAGCGGTGCGCCGGTCACAGCATCGGTTTTTACAATTTTGAGGTTGGGCTTCTTCTCGTTGTTCACCACCAGCGTGCTGTCCTTGCCGGGGAACAGTTCCACATGATATTCCGTGTCGTTCAGCACATAGCCGCTGGGCGCTGCGATCTCCTTGACCGAGTACACGCCCGGTTCCAAATCAGAGATAGAGATGCGCCCGTTGGTGTCGGTCACACGGTCGAGGTAGTGGCTGCCGTCCTCGATCTTTGCGATCCTAAAGGTTGCACCGGCGAGATAGGTGTCGTTCTCCGCGTCGTATTTCACCACAGACAGAACCGGTTTCTCCGTGTTGGTGAACACGAAACGAGCATTTTCTCCGGCGTTGATCTGGATAACGCGCTTGTCATCATCCATCAGATAACCATTCGGCGCGGTGATCTCCTCCACGGTGTACGCGCCCGGCTCCAGTGCAGTCAAATTGATCTCGCCGTTTTTGTCGGTCACATATTCCTTGGAGAAGGTGCCGCCCACCAGAGAAATGCGGAACTTGACATTGGTCAGCGGCTCCATCGTGCGGCTGTCCACCTTGATGATGTGGATACCGGGCTTGACAGTGTTGAAGAAGGTCAGTGTTTTGATACCGCCGCCTGCGGTGAGTTCGATCTGCTGCGGCGTGCTGTCCAACACATAGCCTGCACTGGTGGAAACCTCCTTTACCAGATAGGTTCCCGGCTGGAGGTCGGTCAGGCGGATCTGGCCCATCTCATCTGTGGAGAACGAGCCGATGAGGACGGTATCGCGGGTAACTTCAAAGGTCACATCGGGCAGAACTTCGTGGGTCTGCTCATCGTACTTGGTGATGATAAGACCCGGTTTGGCCTGATTTTTCAGCACAAAGCTGGTTTCCGTGCCGGAAGTCACATTCACGGTGTAGGTCTGGTCGTCCTTGACATAGCCGCCGGGAGCAGACACCTCGCGCACCTGATATGCACCGGGCTTCAGCTTGTCGAAGTACACGCTGCCGCTGAGATCAGTTTTTCTGGTCTGGGTGACGCCGCTTTCAATATGCTTGATCTCCACCGTTGCCCCTGCGAGAGAAGCGCCACTGTCCGCGTCGATCTTGTCCACGCGCAGATTGCCGTAGGGCGCGTTTTCAAAGGTGACAGTCGCGGTATTGCCGTAGTCCACGGAAACGGTCTTGGTGGTTTCCGTGCCCAACAGGTGCCACTTGGGCGCTGCTTTCTCTGTAATGACATACTGGCCTGAGAGAGTCAGCGGAATAATGATTTTGCCGCTGGTATCCGTAACAAAACTGCCGAGGACCGTCCCATCCGGTGCCTTTACCTCGAAAGTTGCGCCGGAAAGGGGCGTATTCGTTCCGGTTTCTACCTTTTTGATGATAAGGGTAGTTTCTGTGGACGTTTCCGGTTCGTCTGGGGTATCAGACGGCGTAGAAGAATAGCGGCTGAAGGTAGACTGGCGGATTTCCGTCGTAGGATCGGTGTCGCACATATAGCGCTGGAGGGTGCCATACTTGCTGGTTTCCGCGCATAGGGCATAGTAGATGGCATACTTGTAGACATTGGCGTGGAGCGACATCTGCACCGCGCCGGTCTGGTCGCTTACGCTGTCCTTGGGGTACAGCACCTTGAACTGACCGGCATAGCTGGCACCATTGGGCGAGGTCCTGATCTTGGTGATGTCGTTGTTGTTCATGTCTACGATGCGGGTGCCATCCGGCACTTCATCGGGCATGGTGAAACCGATGTCGATGTCGTAATCGCACACCCATGTTTCCGAATCCGCCGTGAACACCTGCTGCAAGTATTCTTTGCCATCCACAGTGACGGGATAGGCCGAATCTTTATCGGCTGTCACTGTGATAGTAGGCTGCGGCACACGGTTCCACCAGATACCGCGTTTGTAGATGTCCTTTGCCGCCGCCAGCAGTTTTTCGCCGCGTTCCTTCTCTACACCGGACAGGGACGGGTTGACCTTCAACCGGTCAATGCTCCAGCCGTCGATCAGATAGCACCAGAGCGCCATCTTCGTGGCGTAGTACGCCTGATACTTATTGTCCAGCTTAAGTTCAGACAGACCGCGATGCGGGTAGCCATTGGCGATGATGCCGACGATCTTCGGGTCGTTGCTGGCCTCGTTTGCAATATATTTGATGCTCGTGCCGGGACTGACCGACTGCGGCACACCCTTTGTTGTAGGGTTGATGCAGTAGGCCGGGATTTCCTTGATCGCGCCGCTGGCCGACTTGAAATTGAAGTAGGTATAGGACTGGGAACGGACAACGCCGTTCATGCTGAGGTAGGACATTTTATAGCCGCCGTTGGTGATGTTCACCTCGCCCAGCGCACCGCCGATGGTGCTGCTGGCGGCAAAAGCGGAGATGGGGAACAACCCAAGCGCCATCACCAGCACAAGGAACATAGAAATCAATCGTTTTTTCAAGGTCACACCTCCAATTTATTGTGCTGCCGCTCGGACCATCCATCGGTACGAGGGCTGATCCATGACGCAGGTGTACAGAGTAAGGCAGTTCTCATCAGAAGCACAGGTCCCGCTGGTATCGGTGTACAACACCTTGGAAACGCTGCGGACCGTGTAGCTTCTGGTGCCGAGCTTCGTCGTATAGGTGATGATGTTTCCTGTTTTCAGCGTATGGATCTTGCCGAAATGATTGGCAACGCCTCGGTTATGCCCCGCAAGGCAGACATTTCCGTCCCATATGCTCGTTTCTGAGAAGTGTCCCGCCCCTTTCCGCAGTGCGGCACTGTCTGTGCCCTGGTAGACCTTGACATTCAGACCGATGGACGGAATGCTCAAAGTTCCCAGATGATCGCTGTTGTAGTAGAGGTTTGGCGTGACCGCCGTAAAGGATGTACCGGTCCAACGATCCGCAGTCGAGTCAACTGTTGGATAACTCACTTCGCTGCTATCCGTTTTGACTGAGCTGATCAGTCCGCCGGACATTGCGCCGGGGAGCAGGTTCGGCGTCAACGGCTCGCCGCTGCCCGGCAAATAGCTGGTGGCCGTTCCGAAACCGGGCGGGATCAGGGCGGTGTTTTTCCCGCGATCCACATTGTTCGATTCCTGCTCATACACAGTTCCTTCACTGGTGGGCGTGCCGAACAGATAGTCCTCCGGCGCATCTACGGTATATTCCAATGCGCTGGCCTGTCCAACACACAAGGTGCAGAGAACCGCAGCCGCGATCAGGCCGCAAAATTTCATTTTCACGATTCGTCCCCCTTTCTTTTTTTCTTTTTGATCCGTGTTGCCGCTCCGCCGAGCATTGCCCCCAGCAGTGCCGCACCGCCAAGCACAATGGGCAGGCGGTGATCCGTTTCTTCCACCGGCTGTTCCGCTTCCAGAGGCATACTGTCAAAGATCGCTGTGTAAACGACAGTATCACAGCTTGTTTTTGTGACCCTGCCGGAGTAATCCGCAGTGACCGTGTAACCGGTCACATACTGACTGCTGCTTTCTCCGGTGTACTGTGCGGTAGCACAGTAGCGCCCCACGGCTTCGTCTGCTTCGGTTTGGTAAGCGCTGTCCCACTGGACATCTGCCAGCGTGAGGGTATGGCCATTGTCCTGGATCGTCTTGGGGATCAGAGCTACATCGGCATCCGACAAATTGGGATAGGTGCGCGTCGCTGAGAGGGTGCGTTTCTTTGTACCATACCCGTCCGCAGATACCTTGACGCTGGTATGGTCCAGTGTCAGAACTCCGGTATGACCGTCCTCTGTGGTGACCTCCTTCTGCGCGTCCAGTCTTTGGAGGATCTGCTCCATCTCTTTGGTGTCGCTGGACAGCTTGACCGTTTCGCTGTGTTCTTTCGTATCTACGCCAATCTTATCCTCTTTCGTCATGTCCAAAAGGTAATACCGTCTGCCGTCGCGCTCAAAGTCTGCGACAGGGAGTTTTTGCGGGTCATCCGAAACGCTCAGCTGGTAGGTCTTTCGGATCATGGGATTCCCGGCGTCATCTTCGGTCATTTCCACCGAAGTGGGATAATACGAAGACTTATTGTCGGTTTTGGTTGCTGGCTGCTGTGTGGGATCTGCCGCGAAAGCAGTGACAGTCATCAGCGCTGCCGTCAGCACGAGCACGAGCGCCGTGCTGCGAACAAATTTCCTCGGTCTCATCGTGTTTTCCTCCTTGTTGTTTTTTCCGGCTATTGTGGATCGATCGCGTCATCGCCCCCTTTCCGGTGCTTTCCTTTTTTGCAGGTATTCGTTCCAGTCCTTCCCGCTGCGGGGCTTCTCCTGTGATATCTCATATCCCAGTTCCGCATATTTTTTTCGGAGCTGTTCCGCCGTCTCTTGCCCTGGTTGATCCATATCCAGGCAAAGAACGATCCGCCTGATCTGGGGATTGTTCCGAAGATAGGTTCGCAAGGCGCCATCATACAGACCGCACAAGGCGACTGCATTGCAGCAGCTTCGGTGGAGGGTGTAATAACTCATAAGGTCGATAGGCGCTTCAAAGACTCGGACTTGGTCGGAAACAGGATCGCAAGGGATAGCGAAGCCAATGTCTTTGTCACTGCCGGATACATCTCCGCGAAACCCTTTCCCGTCGCGGTCATAGGTGCCGCGCAGACCTGCATATCTGGCTTGTCCGGTGTGATCCCTGCCAACAAAAACGCAGTTGTGATGGACTGCATCCTCATACAGCGATCCGCTGTTCATAAACTGACGGATCACCTGTGCGGCGATGCCGCGCTTGCGAAGATAAGCGAATACGCGTCGGTCATCGGCATTGCGCGGAGGCAATGCAAACTGCTCTGACGGCTTGTCCTGCTTGGTGACTGGTTTTGTTTTGACGGGAGCGTCTCTGGGTCTGCCTTGAAAGGTCAGCAGGTACTCTACTGCCTCCGGAAAAGACTGGTTGCAGAAATGCTGCAGGAAAGTGATCGCGTCGCCGCCGATGCCTTGAGAGTAGCGGAACCAGGTGCGCCGATCCTTGATCCGTAAGCTGTCCATTTCTGCGGTGGTGTAGTACCTGCCGATGCGTTTGACCTGATAACCCAGATGGGTCAGCAGTTCCGGCAGGTCGGTTTCTCTGGCAGTCTGCATTTCTGTGTCTGTGAAGCGTCTTTTGATCTCGCTCGTCATTGTGATGCCCTCCTCTCTGGTGAAACGCAAAAAGCCACCCAGGGCATCCGAATATTGAACCGCCCCAGTAAAAAGGGACAATAGACAAAAAGCCCCCTGATGTAGGAAAATAGAACTACATCAGGGGGTGTTGTTATGTCCGGAAAAAAAGGAATGGTTCACTATAGTGAAGAGATGAAAGAACAAGTTCGAAAAGAGATCGTGGCGGGAAAAAGTCAGCGTGAAGTAAGCCGTAAATACGGGATCAGCCGTTATACAATTCAGAGTTGGTGCGGACTTCGACCTGAAACAAAGCTGCGGCAAATTGCACCGTTGCCTAAGGGCAGGCCTCGAAAAACACAAACGCTCGAAGACTACCAGAAGGAAAACAAACGGTTGAAGATGGAGAATCAATTGCTGCGGGATTTTCTCTCGCTCATAGAAAGGATGTGAAGCCGAAGTTCAAATACCAAGTCATCTATCGTCATCAGGCAGAGTATCCCGTATCTGCTATGTGCCGGCTCTTTGGCGTGTCCAGAAGCGGCTACTACGATCATATAAAGTGTCTGGGCCGGCCTCAGAAAGACGCCGCCCTGGCAGAGAAGCTGCGTCTGCAGCAAGAACACTGTTTCCAGACCTACGGTTACCGTCGGATGCATCTTTGGCTGGAAAGTCAGGGGATCCACCGCAATCCCAAAACTGTACTTAGAATCATGAAAAAGTATAGTATTCTGTCTGAGATCCGCAGAAAACGGAAATGGCGGAACATGGGACAGCAGATACATAAGTATGAGAATCTGCTGAACCGCCAGTTTCAGGCAGACTGTCCCAACACAAAATGGGCGACAGACATCTCTTATATTCAAACGAAGGAAGGCACCCTGTATCTTTCTATGATCCGGGATCTATACGACAATAGTATTGTAGCTTATAAGACGGCTGCTCAGCAGACTGTAAATCTGGTGCTGGATACCATTCGGTCAGCAATGAAGAATGTGAAAAAGGAGGTCGCCGCGGAGTTACAGCTCCACAGCGACCAAGGATTTCAGTACACCTCGCAAGCATACTTCGACCTGACTCAAGAATATGGCATTACGCCCTCTATGTCAAGACGGGGAAATCCGTATGACAACGCTATGGCTGAAAATTTCTTCTCAACTCTGAAAACAGAGTGCATTTACAGACATAAGCCCGCTTCTTTCCGGGAGGCGGATGAAATGATCGCTGCTTATATCTATTTTTATAATCATGAGCGCATCCAGACAAAAACTGGAGTGGCGCCGCTGACGCTGCGCCACTCCGCTTAAATCTGAATATTTTCCTACTCAGGTGCTTTTTTGTGCTGTCCGCACAATCTGGGGCGGTTCATATCTCGGATGCCCTGGGTGGCTTTTCCCTAAATCGTGTTCTTTTGTTTGGCTTTTGTGTGGGCTTACACGGCTTTATCTTCGTTGGGGGTGTCCGTGCCTGTGGGGACGGTCTCGTTGGCTACACAGGGCGCGACAGGGGCCTCAGTGTGGGTGTTCTGCTCCATGGCGTTCTCAGCGTCCGCTTCGTCCAGCGCCTGCGTGATCAGGTTCAGCACGAAGTCTCGCTGGGTGAGCTTTTTGCCGGTTCGGAGCGTCTCGCGCTCCAAGTGACGCTTGATGCGCTGGAAGAGTTCTTCGGGAATCTGGAATGCCATGGTTCTGCCTTTTTCAGTCATTTGAAAGCCGCCTTTCTGATTTTTCATCATGTTGTAATAGTCTTGGATGAGGTTGGCGATGTACTCGCTGGTGGTCTGG
>ENA-UOOC01003658-UOOC01003658.1-human-gut-metagenome-genome-assembly--contig:-C48old-NODE-3658-length-10351-cov-15.905400_pt1 | contig 10351 bp, 9 predicted proteins | sample MGYA00242469_ERZ724016 | MGnify/ENA metagenome assembly ERZ724016 | reverse complement strand
TTCCGGTTTTTATGTTATATTGAAAATCGTTTTATGCCAGCTTGGCTTCCAGACGCTCACGGATGGCCTTGATAAAGCCCTCGCTGTCTACGGCGGTGGGGGTGATGCCCTCTGCCAGACCGCACAGGTCCTTGGTCATGATGCCCTCGTTCAGGGTCTGCAGGCTTGCGGCTTCCAGTGCCTCGCCAAAGTGCACCAGTTCCGGCAGGTTATCCAGCTCGCCGCGCTTCTTGAAGGCGCCCGACCATGCAAAGATGGTGGCCATGGGGTTGGTGGAGGTCTTTTCGCCCTTCAGATACTTATAGTAATGGCGGGTAACGGTGCCGTGGGCGGCCTCGTACTCGTACTTGCCGTCCGGGCTGACCAGCACACTGGTCATCATGGCCAGCGAACCAAAGGCGGTGGAGACCATATCACTCATCACATCGCCGTCGTAGTTCTTGCAGGCCCAGACAAAGCCGCCCTCGCTGCGGATGACGCGCGCCACGATATCGTCAATGAGGCTGTAGAAGTAGGTGATGCCGGCAGCTTCAAACTTTTCCTTGTACTCGGCATCGTAGGTCTCCTGGAAGATGTCCTTGAAGGTGTGGTCGTACTTCTTGGAGATGGTATCCTTTGCGCCGAACCACAGATCCTGCTTCACGTCCAGTGCATAGTTGAAGCAGCTGCGGGCAAAGCTGCGGATGGAATCGTCCTTGTTGTACTGCCCCTGCAGCACACCGGCACCCTCAAAGTCAAAGACGGTGGCACGCTGCTGGCTGCCGTCTGCGCCGGTGAACACCAGTTCCGCCTTGCCCGCACCGGGAATGCGGAACTCGGTGCACTTATACACATCGCCGTAGGCGTGGCGGGCGATGGTGATGGGCTTTTTCCAGTTCTTGACCACCGGCTGGATGCTGTCGATCATAATGGGCGCACGGAACACGGTGCCGTCCAGCACGGCGCGGATGGTGCCGTTGGGGCTCTTCCACATCTCATGCAGCTTGTACTCCTCCACGCGCTGAGCGTTGGGGGTGATGGTGGCGCACTTGACCGACACGCCGTACTTCTTGTTGGCGAGGGCGGCATCCATGGTCACCTGATCTGCGGTGGCATCGCGGTTGGGCAAGCCCAGATCGTAGTACTCGGTCTTGAGGTCCACAAAGGGGAGGATCAGCTCGTCCTTGATCATCTTCCACAAAATGCGGGTCATCTCGTCGCCGTCCATCTCCACCAGCGGGGTCGTCATCTTGATCTTTTCCATAGCAGGGTTCCCTTTCCTCTATCAGTTGTGTATTTTATGCCCCATGCAGGGGCGTTCCGGTTACTTGCGGTAGGCGGCTGCCAGCTTTTCAAAGGCGGGCAGGCTGCGCTTTACCTTTTCGGTGTCGATGCAGTAGGCAAGGCGCACATAGCCCTTTACCCCAAAGCTGTCGCTGGGCACCAGCAGCAGATCGAACTCCCGGGCTTTCTGGCAGAAGGCGTTGGCGTCTTCTTCCAGTGCCTTGGGGAAGATATAAAAGGTGCCGCCCGGGCGCTCCACGGCAAAGCCCAGCGCGGTGAGTTTTTCGTACAACAGTTCCATGTTAGTCTGGTAGACCGAAAGGTCGCTGGTCACCTTCTGGCAGCGGCTGACCGCCCGCTGGATGATGCTGGGCGGGCAGTTGTGGCCGGTAAAGCGGGAGATCTGGCTCATCATGTCCACAAGGATGTCCTCCCCCTCGCACCCCGGGCGCACCGCCACATAGCCCAGACGCTCGCCGGGCAGGCTCAGGCTCTTGGAGTAGGAGAAGCAGGTCAGAGTGTGAGGGTAGAACGCCGCCGGGTAAGGCACGGTCTTGCCGTCAAACACGATGTCCCGGTAGGGCTCGTCACTGACCAAGAAGATATTGTGGCCGTACTGGGCGCTTTTTTCGGTCAAAATCGCCGCCATGCGGGTCAGGGTATCGGCAGAGTAGACCACGCCGGTGGGGTTGTTGGGGGTGTTGATGAGCACGCAGGTGACCTTTTCGGTCAGCATCTGCGCAAAGGCATCCAGATTGGGCTGGAAGGTGGGTGCCTGCGGCGGCACCACCCGCAGCACTGCGCCGGTGCCCGCCACATAGGGGCCGTACTCCGGGAAGTAAGGCGCAAAGGTCAGCACCTCGTCCCCGGGCTGGGTCACCGCCCGGATGGCGTGGGCGATAGCACCCGCCGCGCCGGTGGTGGGAAAGATGTGCTTTTGCGCGTAGGGCAGGCCGAAGGTCTCGGTCAGATGCGCCGCCACAGCGGTGCGGAAGCCCGGGTCGCCCTGACTGGGGCAATAGCCGTGCAGGCTTACCGGCTCTTCCTGTGCCAGCAGGGTCTGCATGGCCTCGGTGAACTCCGGCGGGCAGGGCACGCTGGGGTTGCCCAGTGAATAATCGAACACATTCTCGCTGCCGATCTGGGCAGCGCGCTGTCTGCCATACATGAAGGTCTCGCGGATGACGCTTTTGTTGTTCAGCATGGCGCGGTAGGTCTCGTTCAACATACTACTTTCCCTCTGCTTTCCTTATATCGCAAAGCCTGTGCGGGGCGGCTCCCCCTCATTTATGCGCCGCAGCCGTATAGCTTTGTTCCAGCTTGATGATGCAGTTATAGGTGGGATCCTGCTCTTTGATGAACTGCTCCATCTGGGTCAGCAGCTCCACCTTGTCCCCGGCATAGCCCGCGGGGAGCACCAGATCGAAAAGCACATTGGTGTGGGTCTTGCCCGGCACGATGCGCAGATCATGCAGCGAAAGCGCCGGGTCCAGCTGGCGCAGCTTTTCGGTCAGGCGGCTGCGCAGCACCCCCACGGCGGCGTCCGAGGTGACGATGGGGTCATAGTGGATGGTCACCATCAGATGGTCGTGCTTCATAAAGTCCCGCTCGATGTTGTCGATCAGGTCGTGCGCCTCCAGCGGGTCCTGCTCGGCAGGCAGCTCCACATGGATGGACGCAAACTGGTGGCCGGGGCCGTAGTCGTGCACCATCAGGTCATGTACGCCCAGCACGCCGGGATAACCCATCACGGTCTGTTCGATATGCTCCACCAGATCCTCGCTGGGGCTTTCGCCCAGCAGTGGGCTCAGGGTATCCATCACCAGACCCCAGCCGGAGATCAGGATGAACACCGCCACGCCCACGCCCATCAAGCCGTCCAGCACATCCCAGCCGGTCACCCGGCAGAGGATGGCAGCCACCAGCACGGCAGCGGTGCTCAGCACGTCGTTGCGGCTGTCGGCGGCGGTGGCGATGAGGGTCTCGGAGGAAATGATACGTCCGATGGCACGGTTGAAGCCGCTCATCCACAGCTTGACCAGAATGGACACCACCAGCACCGCCACGGTCAACCAGCCGAACTGCACCGGGGTGGGGTGCAGCGCCTTGGTGACCGATTCCTTCAGCAGGGAGAAGCCGATGCCCAGAATGGTCACGCTGACCACCAGCCCGGCAAGATACTCAAAGCGGGCATGACCGTAGGGATGCTCGGCATCCGGTGCCTTGGCAGCCAGCTTGAAGCCCACCAGACTGACGATATTGGAGGAAGCATCCGAAAGGTTATTCAGTGCATCGGCGGTGATGGCGATAGAGCCGAACAGGGTGCCCACCACAAACTTGCCAAGACAGAGCAGGATATTGCACACCATGCCCACCACACTGGCCAGATTGCCGTAGGCGGCACGGACGCGGGGGTCCTGCGGAGAATTGGGACGGCGTATAAACAGACGAATCAAAAGCTGCGTCATAAAAGCTCCTTTCAGGCTGCGCATTTTCAGCGCACCCAATGTCCTTCTAGTATAGCATTTTACTTTATGGTTTTAAAGGCGTTTCAAAAATTTCATCCCATTACGCCGGATATCAAACCGGGTTGCCGCACAAAAAGCCCCGGCGGCCATGCGGTCGCCGGGGCTTTTCGGAGATTTCGGGACTGTCTGTTCACAGTCTCTTGTAATTAAGGAGGAGTGCTCAGGTTTTTATCACAGGATCGGGCTTTCAAGGTCGCCAGTATCAGCGATGCCGTGCTTCTCGGCGTAGCCGGTCAGCATCAGGGTCAGAGCGCCGTCACCGGTCACGTTGCAGGCGGTGCCGAAGCTGTCCTGCAGGGCGAAGATGGCCAGCATCAGAGCAGTACCGGCGTTGTCGAACATCAGGACGCCGGTGATCAGACCCAGAGAAGCCATGACAGTGCCGCCGGGCACGCCGGGTGCGCCGATAGCGAAGATGCCGAGCAGCAGGCAGAACAGGATCATGGTGCCAACGCTGGGCAGCTTGCCGTACAGGATCTTGGAAACGGTCATGCAGAAGAACACCTCAGTCAGCACAGAGCCGCACAGGTGGATGTTTGCAAACAGGGGGATGCCGAAGCTGACCATGTCCTTACGCAGGACCTTGCTCTTGCGGGCGCACTCCAGCGCCACACCCAGCGTAGCGGCACTGGACATGGTGCCGACAGCGGTCAGGTAAGCGGGGCCGTAGTGACGCACCACTTCCCAAGGATTCTTGCCGGAGTAAGCACCGGCCAGCAGGTACAGCACAGCCAGCCAGATGTAGTGACCGGCCATAACGATGACGATGATCTGCAGGAAGGCGGGCAGCTGATGGGTGATGGTGCCCTCGTAGCTCAGGCCGCAGAAGGTGGCGGCAATGTAGAAGGGCAGAACGGGGATGATGACCTTGCTCACGATGTCCAGCACGATGTTCTGGAACTCGGCCAAAAAGTCGCAGGTCAGCTTGCTGTTGGTCCAGGTAGCAGCCAGACCCACCAGAACGCTCAGCACCAGAGCGCTCATGACGCTCATGATCTGGGGAATGTTCAGCTCAAAGACGACGCCCGGCAGCTCGCGCAGACCGGCAACGTTGTTGTCGATGGACAGGTGAGGGATCAGGCCGTAGCCGGCGCCCATGCTCATGAAGGCTGCGCAGACAGAGGACACATAGGCGATGACGATGGCCACTGCCAGCAGACGGGAGGCGTTTTTGCCCAGCTTTGTAATGGACGGGGCAATGAAGCCGATGATGATCAGCGGCACACAGAAGGTAATGAGCTGACCCATGATGTACTGCAGGGTCACCACAACGCCCATAGTGCTCTCATTGAATATCTGACCAAGGATGATACCAACAAAAATGCCCAGCAAAAGCCGGAAGGGCAGACTATGGAATAGCTTTTTCATAACTTTAGTACCTCTTTCTTTTTCCCCGGAAAGGGGCTGGGTGGGGAGACTTATTCCGTCTCCGGGAGGTGTTTGTTCAGCATCAGATCAAGGATCACGCTGTCGCTGGTGCCGTGGGTGCTCAGGGTGGCAAAGTTGTCCAGCGTATACTCCACATTGTGCTCCACGATGCCGTCGGTGCTCTGCACCCGCACGCCGCGCACACCCATGGCAGCTGCCTGACAGGCAGCGTTGACGCAGGTAGAGATCTTCAGTGCACAGTCGGCCTTTGCGCCGTCGCATACCATGCCGGTGATGTTGCCCACCATGTTCTGGATGGTGCAGCATACCTCATGGTAGCCGCCACCCAGCAGATAGGCAATGCCGCAGGCTGCGCCGGTGGCAGCAACCGTTGCACCACAAAGGTTGCTCAGACGGCCGAATTTAGCCTTGATGCGGATCGCGATCAGGTTGGAAAGGGTCACGGCGCGGAGCATCTTCTCCTCGTCGATGTCCAGCCAGCGGGCAGTTGCCACCACAGGCATGGTAGCCGTGATGCCCTGATTGCCGCTGCCGGAGTTTGCCACCACCGAAACCGGTGCGCCTGCCATGCGGGCGTCCGCACCGGCAGAAGCGATGACCATGGCGTTGGTGGTCAGGTCGCGGGTCATCAGACCCTTGCGGCAGTTCAGCTCCAGATTGCGACCGATAGCAAGGCCGTATTCCTTGGAAAGACCCTCGTTGCTGATAGTCGTGTTCACCTGTACGGCGCTGCGGATGATGTCGATGGGATCGTGCATGGGGTCCAGCTCCTCAGTGCAGTAATCCCAGATGGAGCGGACGGTCAGAAATTCTGCGATCTGCTCCGGGGTCACCACATCGCTGTCCCCTGCTGCGGCGGGGTCGGTGTGCTGCTTGTCCAGCGTAGCTACGCCGTCCTGCTCCACCAGCACCACGTTGGTGTGCAAATCCCGCACCACCGCGCGTCCGGTGTGGCCGTCAGAAGTTACAAGCACTTCAACGTAGAGCTTCTGCGGCACCTGTGCCACCTCTACCTTGACCTTGCCTGCCTTGACAAGGGCTGCGGCTTCTTCCATCTGCTCCCGGGGCACATAGTTCATGACCTCCAGCAGGTGGACGGGGTCGCCGCCTACGGCACCAATGGCGGCGGCGTAATCCATGCCCTGATACGAGGTGCCCGGAATGCCTGCCGACATGGCGTTTTTGATAATGTTGATGCTGGCGCGGACGGTCACGGCCTCTACCCGTGTGCCGCCCGCCTTGCGGAGTGCTGCGCCCGCCTCTGCGGCGGTGAGAGCGACTGCGCCGGGCTCCGTACAGCCGGTGGCCAGCTCCATCTCACTGTTCAGGATGCGAACGAACATCTGTTTATCCATTTGGTTCACCGTTTCTTTTCTTCCCGTGCGGGGGAACTTACTTTACAGCAATGCACTCGATCTCCAGCGGAGCGTCCTTGGGCAGCTTGCCCACCTGCACCGCGCTGCGCGCGGGGTAGGGCTGCGCAAAATACTCGCCGTACACCTTATTCATCTCTGCAAAATCGTTGATGTCCGCCAGAAACACCGTGGTCTTGACCACATTGGCCAGCGTCATCTCCTGCTGTGCCAGAATGGCCTGGATGTTCTTGAGGGATTGTGCAGTTTGGGCGGCGATGCCTTCCGGGATCAGGCCGGTGGCCGGATCGATGGGCAGCTGCCCGGATACATAGACGGTCTGCCCCGCAGCGATGCCCTGCGAATAGGGTCCGATGGCAGCGGGAGCATTGGGGGTAACGATCACCTGTTTCATCCGATTTTCTCCTTTTCCATTTGTTGGGGAGGGCTGTCCTCCCCTTGCTGACACTATCCTAACGCAGTGAGAATATTTTGTCAATAATATTTTCTTATCATGAGAACAAATTGTCGCGCATGACAAAAACCCCTGAAAAATGTCATCGCTTTGACGAAACAATGGATACAACGCACCTTCTTATTGTAAAAAACTGTCATTTCTGCTATGATAGCAATAGAATACGCGTGAGAATTTTTTCTCACGCGCTCCAGCAGTACAAAAGAGGTGAACGGGATGGATGCAAGACTTGAGCCTTATCGCGTAGTGGTATCTTTTCTGGGGGAGGCGCTGGGTCCGGACTACGAGGTAGTTCTGCACGACCTTACCAGTGAGGACGGCACCATTGTTGCCATCGTCAACAACCACATCAGCGGACGCACCGAGGGTGCGCCCCTTTCCAACATGGCGCTGCGCTTCATTCAGGAGCGGATGTATGAAAAACAGGATTATCTGGCGGGCTATCAGGGTGTTTCGCAGGCCAAGGGGCGGCTGCGCTCCTCCACCATGTTCATCAAGGACAACGGCCAGCTCATCGGGATGCTCTGCATCAACTTTGATGCCGGCAAGTACAGCCGCATCGCGCAGGAGCTGCTTGCCCTCTGCGGGGCGCACACCGAGCCCTCCTCCACCGGCATCGGGGTGGAGAACTTTGTCAGTTCCCTGCCGGACGCCGTGCACAACGCCATTGCCGAGGTGACCGGCAGCGCCGGGCTACCGCCCGACCGGCTGACCATGGAAGAAAAGATCCGCATCGTGGAGTCCTTGCACCATGCGGGCATCTTTTATATGAAGGGCGCCGTCAGCGAGGTCGCCGCCCAGCTGGGCTCCTCGGAGGCCACCATCTACCGCTACCTGAGCAAGCTGAAGTGAGCTGTGAACGAACTGCTCCCTGAAAAAGAAATCGCCCACTTGAGCGAAGAGGGGCAGTATCCTTGCGCCAACGAGGGGATCCCACAGTACGAAGACACTGCTTGCCACGGCTATGAAAACCTTTTAAATTGCAAAATGATTTTTCAATTGCTATACTGGGCTTATCAAAATTTTTTCGGGAGGATGCCGCAGTGACTGCACAGACAATGCAAATTGGGAACAAACCTTGCCGCATTTACGGCGAGCCCCATGCAGAATACCTACTGCTCCAAATGACCGGCGAACATGAGCTGCAAAGCAGGGAAAGTGAGGTTACCGCTATTGCACAGAGTGCGCACCACTTTCTGTTTGCGGCCGTGCCCGTGGAAAGCTGGAACGATGCACTTTCTCCGTGGGAAGTCCCTGCCGTGTGGGGAAAGCAAGGGTTTGGTGGCAATGCTGCGGACACCCTGCGCTTTCTGACGGAGCAGGTCATTCCCACGCTGAAGCAGCAGTTTCCTCTCCCGGAAAACGTCAAAATCATTCTGGGCGGCTACTCGCTGGCGGGATTGTTTGCGCTGTGGGCATCCACCCAGACAAATCTGTTCTACGGTATCGCTGCCGCCTCGCCCTCTGTTTGGTTTCCGGGCTGGATGGAGTTTGAACAGCAGCACCCGATACAGGCACAGCGCGTTTATCTGAGCCTTGGCAACAAGGAAGAGCGCACGAAAAATGCCGTCATGGCTGCGGTGGGCGATAACATCCGTGCCCTACACAGCCAGCTTACAGCGCGTGGAGTAGACTGCACCCTTGAATGGAACAGCGGCGGGCATTTCAAAGACGCCGACCTGCGCACGGCAAAGGCGTTTCGCTGGATGATGGAGGAACACACATGACCATTCGCGTTTGCGAAGCAATGAACGCCCCAGTGGGGCGTTTAAGCGACAGAACGGTTTGCGAAGCAAATGGAGGGGTCTTGCCCCGACAAGTTCTGATTGATGCAGACGGCTGTCCGGTCGTCGATCTGACGTTGCAGATTGCAAGACAGTTCAGTGTTCCGGTCATCATCCTGTGTGACACAGCTCACCAAATCGAACGGGAAGGTGCGCAGACGCTGGTGTTCGATAAAGGTTCTGACAGCGTGGACTTTGCCCTCGTCAACCGGGTAAAGCCGGGGGATGTGGTCGTAACACAGGACTACGGCCTTGCGAGTATGTGCCTTGCCAAGTGCGCCCGGGTGCTGAACCAGAATGGTCTGGAATACACCGCCGACAACATGGAAGCTCTCATGCTGCGGCGGTATGAAAACAAAAAGCTCCTCCGTGCCGGAAAGCACCCCAAGGGGAGCCCAAAACGGACGAAGGAGCAGGATGTCAGGTTTGCAGATACGCTTGAGAAGATCTTGAATTACAACCATTGACACATACTTTTGAAAGGCTGGAGAAACAAAAAAGCACCAGCCTGAGCTGGTGCTTTTTGTTGGCGGAGATGGTGGATATTCTCCCGCGGGCTAAGCAACAGCCCGCAGGGCTGATTGCTTGCGGTCTGCGGACCGCCGCCCTGTTCTCATCCGCACCATCTTTGCCGCAAAAAAGGCACCAGCCTGAGCTGATGCCTTTTGTTGGCGGAGATGGTGGGATTCGAACCCACGTGCCCGGTTAAGGACAAAACGATTTCGAGTCTTTGAAATTGTTGGATGAAGCTGGTTCCTCGCGGCTGTCATTGGCAGCTGAGGGCATTCTTGCAACCTCCAAAAAGGCACGTCACACCGCAATTTGCAGGCGAAAATCAGCCGCTTTTTGCGAAATGACGTTAGAAAAAGCCTTTTTCATACAGGCCGTCAGCGGCTGCATTTCAGGTGTAGTTGTGTTAGATGTCCGTTAGAAATATGCAGTGCTGCCGTTGCTGTGCCAGCTCACAGCAGGCTTCCCTGTCTGAACGCAGCGTTTCCCGAAAGCCGGGAGATGCTGCGTTTTCTCTTGCCCGCATTGGGCTGAAAGGGAAGCCGCCATGTCAACATTCCGCGTCAATAAAAACGTCAACTACACCGTTATGAGCAACTACCACCTGCAGGATAAGAGGCTGTCCCTGAAGGCCAAGGGACTGCTGTCCTATATGCTCTCCCTGCCGGACGACTGGGATTACAGCCTGAAAGGACTGACCGTTGGTTGCAAGGATGGTCTGGACAGTGTACGCACCGCTGTTCTGGAACTGGAAGAACACGGCTACGTCCGCCGTCAGAAAGTTCGCAATGCCAAAGGGCAGATCATCGACTACGATTATCAGGTCTATGAATCGCCTGTTGAGGACGCTCCTGCCGTTCCCGGCAAGGAAGGCGGGCCGTCGGACCCGTCCGCAACCAAAAGCCCGAAAAGCCGCATGAAACCTTGTTCTTCACCATTTTTGGATTTTCCAAATTTGGCTGAGCCTAATTTGGAAAAGGCAACACAACAAAATACTAATAAACAAAATACTAAAAGACAAAGTACTAATCTATCAGGGCAGACGGACGA
>ENA-UOOC01003644-UOOC01003644.1-human-gut-metagenome-genome-assembly--contig:-C48old-NODE-3644-length-10380-cov-5.578402_pt1 | contig 10380 bp, 5 predicted proteins | sample MGYA00242469_ERZ724016 | MGnify/ENA metagenome assembly ERZ724016 | reverse complement strand
CTTGTCGCCTATACAGAGGCGAACCCCAGTGCAAAAGCACAATTTTGTAGAAAAAGCATATTGACAAATACCCTCACGGGGTATATAATCAACATACCCCACGAGGGTATCTTATCACAGGAGGAATCAGTCTATGGATTGCTGCAATCATCAGTGTGAAGCCTGCCATAAGCATAAAGAGCGAACGCCGGAGGAAATGAAAGCCCTCATCAACCGCCTGAACCGCATCGAGGGGCAGGTGCGCGGCATCCGCGGTATGGTGGAGAACAGCGCGTACTGCCCGGACATTCTCACGCAGGTCGCCGCAACGTCCGCCGCCCTCAACGCGTTCACCAAGGAGCTGCTTGCCAGCCATATCCGCAGCTGCGTGGCGGACGACATCCGCGCCGGGCATGATGAAGCCATCGACGAGCTGGTGCAGACGCTGCAAAAGCTGATGAAGTGATAGAACCAAAGGAGTGATATATGTAATGAAGCAATATTGTGTCACCGGCATGTCCTGCGCAGCGTGTGCGGCGCGGGTGGAGAAGGCGGTCAGCGCTGTGCCGGGCGTGACGAGCGTCTCCGTCAGCCTGCTGACGAACGGCATGGGCGTCGAAGGCACGGCGGCGGACGGCGAAATTATCCGCGCAGTGCAGGACGCGGGCTACGGCGCGAGCGTCAAGGGCACGGAAAGCAAGCAGAGCGCATCCGCCGCAGAGGAAGCCCTCGAAGACCACGAAACCCCGAAGCTCAAACGCCGCCTGTGCTGGTCGCTGGGCTTCCTGATGGTGCTGATGTACTTCTCCATGGGTCACATGATGTGGGGTTGGCCGCTGCCCGCGTGGTTCGACGGCAACCACGTCGCCATGGGGCTGACGCAGATGCTCCTGACCATCATCATCATGGTCATCAACCAGAAGTTCTTTATCAGCGGCTTCAAGGCGTTGTGGCACCGCAGCCCGAATATGGACACGCTCGTCGCGCTTGGCGCAACCGCATCCTTCCTGTACAGCACCTATGCGCTCTTCGCCATGACTGACGCGCAGCTGCACGGGAATATGGATGCCGTCATGGGCTACATGCACGAATTTTATTTTGAGTCCGCCGCGATGATTTTGACGCTCATCACGGTGGGCAAGATGCTTGAAGCACGCAGCAAGGGTAAGACGACCGACGCGCTGAAATCCCTGATGAAGCTCGCACCCAAGACGGCGAACGTCCTCCGCGATGGGCAGGAAGTCTCCCTGCCGATTGAGCAGGTGCGGAAGGGCGATGTGTTCATCGTGCGTCCGGGCGAAAGCATTCCGGTGGACGGGCGCGTGTTGGACGGCATGAGCGCGGTCGACGAATCGGCGCTGACGGGCGAGAGCGTCCCGGTGGATAAGGCAGCGGGCGACAATGTGTCGGCGGCGACGGTCAATCAGTCCGGCTTCCTGCGCTGCGAGGCGACCCGCGTGGGCGAGGATACGACGCTGAGCCAGATTATTCGCATGGTGTCCGACGCGGCGGCGACGAAAGCGCCGATTGCCAAGGTTGCGGACAAGGTGTCCGGCGTGTTCGTTCCGGTTGTGATTTCCATCGCCGTGGTGACGATGAGTGTCTGGCTGCTGCTTGGCGCGCCGTTCGGGGATGCGCTGTCCCGCGCGATTGCGGTGCTGGTCATCAGCTGCCCATGCGCGCTGGGGCTGGCGACGCCCGTCGCGATTATGGTCGGCAACGGCGTTGGCGCGAAGAACGGCATCCTGTTCAAGACGGCGGCTTCGCTGGAGGAGACCGGCAAGGTGCAGATTGTCGCACTGGACAAAACCGGCACAATTACGAGCGGTCAGATGCGCGTGACGGATGTGCTTCCGGCGGACGGCATTGGCGAAAACGACCTCTTGGACGCGGCGCTGTCACTGGAAACGCCCTCGGAGCATCCGCTGGCGAAAGCGGTTGTGCAGTATGCGCTTGAAAAGGGACGAAAGGCGCAGGACGTGGCGGATTTCGCCGCGCTGCCCGGCAACGGTCTGACGGCGAAACGCGATGGTGCGCTGCTCCTTGGCGGCAGCGTGAAGTACATGCAGGGGCAGTGCAACGTGCCGGAAACCCTGCTTGCGGCGGCGGAAAAGCTCTCCGGCGAGGGCAAAACGCCCCTGCTGTTCAGCCGCGACGGCGCGATTCTGGGCATGATGGCGGTCGCGGACACGGTGAAGGACGACAGCCCCGAAGCGGTCGCGGAACTGCGCAAAATGGGCATCCGCGTCGTGATGATTACGGGCGACAATCCGCGCACGGCACAGGCGGTCGGGCAGGCGGCAGGCGTTGACCAAGTGGTCGCGGGCGTTCTGCCGGACGGCAAGGCGGACGTCGTGCGCCGCTTGCAGAAGGTCGGGCGCGTCGCGATGGTCGGCGACGGCATCAACGACGCTCCGGCGCTTACCTGCGCGGACGTGGGCATTGCCATCGGCGCGGGTACGGACATCGCCATGGACGCGGCGGACGTGGTGCTGATGAACAGCCGCCTCTCCGACGTTCCCGCGGCGATTCGCCTCTCCCGCGCGACGCTGCGCAACATCCACGAGAACCTGTTCTGGGCGTTCTTCTACAATGTCATCGGTATCCCGCTGGCGGCGGGCGTGTTCATCAGCCTGCTGGGCTGGAAATTGAACCCGATGTTCGGCGCGGCGGCGATGAGCCTGAGCAGCTTCTGCGTGGTGTCGAACGCGCTGCGGCTGAACCTCTTCCGCCTGCGCGACGGCCGGCATGACCGTGCCCTGCACCCGGTGACGCTGCCCAACATAGCCGCCCAGCCCGGCGCAAAGGTGCTGACGATGCGCATTGATGGCATGATGTGCGCCCACTGCGAGGCACGCGTGAAGGCGGCGCTGGAAGCGGTGGATGGTGTGCAGAGTGCGGCGGCAAGCCACGAAGCGGGTACGGCGGTCGTGACGCTGAAAGCCGATGCGGATGAAAACGCCTTGAAGCCCCTGCTCAAAGCGGTTGTCGAAGAAAACGACTACGAGGTCAAGGGGTTCGACAAGTAATTTCATAGCATTTCCCCCTTCATGGCTCATGCGGAGACGTGGAGGGGGATTTTTCGCACGGATTATCCACAGAAAGTGCATAACCTTGTGGATAACAATGTGCAAAAACGGTGGATAACATCGTTTCAATCCCTTTTTAATCACAGCAGTTGTAAAATTCCTCCCCTCCATTGACATATCACGGAAACAATGATAAAATAAACGCAATCGAGAGCGGCGTTCGAGAGGAAAAAACATGCCGCAAATACACGGGGCAAATCCCCAAATAAGGAGAAAAGGCACATGAAACGGTTGACTTCCTTGGTTCTGGCGCTGTTGCTGGCGCTGACGATGATGGTGGGTGCGTTCGCGGAAACGGCGGATGTGACCGGCGAATGGTATGGCGAGCTGCTTGGCATTCAGGTGACGCTGACCATCAACGCTGACGGCACCTACAAGATGGACATTGCGGGCATGGATTCGGAGGAAGGCGTCTGGGAAAAGAATGAGGACGGCAACCTCGTGATGGACAAGGGAACGGAAGGCGAAGGGCTTGTGACCGTGACCGAAACGGGCCTGAGCACCGAGCAGGATGGCATGAAGATTGACTTCACCCGTGAAGCGCCTGCCGGGGACGAAGAGCTGACCATCAGCACGGAGACGACGGAAGAAGAACTGCAAGGCAAGTGGCAGGCGACGTACGTCATCATGAACGGCATGAGCGCGCCGATGAGCATGGTGGAGAATGACTGCATCATCGAAGTGAAAGAGAGCAATCTGTACCTGCGTGATCTGCTCGGTCAGACGATGCTGGCGGAGATTCCGATTCCGATGACGTTTATGGATGGCATTCTCATTGCGACGCTGCCGACGGACGAGAACACGACCCAGATGTTCGGCGTGGCGAAGCTGACGGACGGCACGGTGCTGTTTGAACTTGGGCAGGGCGACACCGCGATGGACTTCCTGATGGAAGCTGTTCCGGAGGACGCAGAACCTGCTGCGGCGGAATAAAATAATATCCAAATCATAACCACCATTGGGGCGGAGGACGGGAACGTCTTCCGCCCTTGCGCGTTTTTGGGAGGAAATTGTTATACCTTTGATGCTATTGTTGCACGAAAACATGTATGAACTGGTAGAAGAAAGGGGCAACGAATGACGAAGAGACTGACGAGCGTTTTCCTTGCCCTTCTAATGCTGAACTTATTTTCCGCGGCGTATTCTCATTTGGAAATAGTATCATCATGAAGGAATCGGACAACAATCAATAATTATCGTCGGACAGTACGAATCGGTGTTCCGGATTTTTTGCGGAAAATGCAATTTCCGCGCAACCGATTCCGCCTGTCGCGCGTCTAATGGGTGAAGCGCTTCCGGAGGCGCGGAATTCGTTTATAGACAGGATGGGACGAAAGGAGTCTATATCATGAAGAAAGTCTTGTGCGCATGTTTGGCGATGCTGGTGCTGCTCTGCGGCGCGGCGCTGGCGGAGCATTTCCGCTGTGAGCTGCCGGAAGGGGCGTGGCTGGGCGACACAGCGCCCATGCGCGAAGGGGATGCGCTGCTGCTTGCGGGCGGCAAGGCACTCTACCGTGTGTCGCTGACGGACGGCAGCGCGGAGAAGATGACGGATATGCCGGATAATGTGATGCAACCGGTGCTGCGGCGCGACGCGGAAGGGCAGCTGACGCTAACCGGCATCGGGTACGATGACGACTGGAACGAACTGCTCGTGACGTACACGCTGAATGCGGACAACGCGTGGGAACTGACGTCGCGCTGGGATGTGCGCGAAGCGTTGGATGACGAAAACGCGGGTGTCGGCGATTTGCTGGTGTCCGACAAGGCAATCTACCTTACGCTGCGCGTGGAGGGCAAGCCGCAGCAGCTGATTTACGAGAATCTGGAAACGAGCGAAGTGCGGCAAATCGGCAGTTTCACCGATGAAGAGTGGAGCGAGGTGAAGCTGTTCCTCCGCGGCGATACGCTTTGCAATCCCGAAGGGGATTACGACAAGCAGATGCTGACGCTGCACACCTTTGACCCCGCGACGGGCAAAGTCGGCAAAGAAACGTACACGTCGGACACCGTGCCGCTTTGGACGGCGGACGATTTGCGCTATGTGAACGGGCGCTATTACGCCCTGATGTATGACGACAATGTGCGCGGGCTGTACAGCGGCGAAACGCTGGAAACCATGACGTGCATTGCGTCGCCGCTGACGACAATGGACAGCATCCTACTGGTGACGGATGATGACGTACTGCTCGCCAACGGTACGCTGCTGATGAGCAGCCGTATTGTCTCCGAGACATCCGTGACGCTTGTCCTGAGCCAGACGGAAGCGCACAACGCGGCTGACTACATGCTGCAGAACGGCGTTACCTTCCGCAGCGTCTATGATCTGACGACTGCCGATATCCTCAACACGAAAAACAGCGATGTGGATATCCTCTGCATCACGCCGTTTGATACGGTGAGTTTGAAGCTGCTGAAAACCAAGGGCTACTTCACCGACCTGTGTAGCAGTACAATCCTCTCCAAGCAGGTCAGCCGCCTCTATCCCGGCTTGCAGAAGGGTCTCACGACCGACGACGGCAAAATTATCGGCTGGTATGAGACGGTTGAAACCTATCTGCCTGACGCGGCAATGGATGTGCTGGAGCAGAACGGCATGACTTTTGCGAATACGCTGCTGGAGATGTTCCAGCAAATCACCCAATTGGCGGATGAGGGCGTTTTCGCGGATGAAGGCATGGCACCCCTCGGCTACCCCGGTTACAGTCGCCTGAATATGCTGAACATGAGTATCGAGCGCTACCTGAACGAGCAGCAGCTGCTCGGCAATCGCATCACGCTGAATAACGCCGAATTGCAGGAGCTGCTGACCTGCATCGTGGCGAACGTCCCGGAGGATGAAGACGCTTTCCCGCAGAACGAGGACGGGTATTCGCTCTACGAAATGGACGTCTCCATGCCTATCACGACGGATTGCCACATGCCGATGAAGGTCGGCGAATCGTCGCCCGCCGCGATTCCGGCATCGGTCTATGTGCTGGTGGTGAACCCGTACTCCCAGCACAAGGAGGAAGCCATCCGCTATCTGGAATACTGCGCGCAGAACGTCTACGATGAAACGCAGTACCGCATCTTCGCGGACATGACCGACCCGCTGGTGAACACCTATCAGCTGGAGCGGATTGCGGAGCTGGAAAGCCAAATCGCCGCGCTGGAAGCGCAGGAGCAGACGGCGGAAGTCAAAGAGCAGCTGTCGGAGCTTCGCGCAAGCAAGGCGGAAGCGGAGAAGTATCGCTACACGATTGATGCGGAGGACATTGCCGCGTGGAAGCAGGTTGCGGGGAATATCGTCGTGCCGGAGGAAAATTATTTCACGGCGGATTTAAAGAAATTGGTGGAGCGCCTGTCGACGGGGAATTTGACGGTGGAGGCGTTCACGCAGGAAGGCAACCGCTACTTTGAGATGGTTTATCAGGAGCGTGGTGAATAAGGACGGGAGAAAGGGAAAATATCCGAAAACCGTATAAAAGCGTCAGAATATACGCCAAACTTGTAAATTCTGCATCCGCCCCCTTGCCTGTCTGCCAAAGGAATGGTATAATGAGAAGCGGAAACTGTTTCGACAGGGGAGGATAACAGATGAAACGTCTGATGGCCCTTTTGCTGATGCTGTGCATTGCGCTGACCGGGATGGCGCTGGCGGAAGATGAGCTGTATGAGGAAGTGGACGACTCGGAGTTTAACGAGGATGCAGTTGTTCCGGTAGTAGGAGCTGTGTATCCGGATAAAGTGCTGTCGGATTTTGACAGCAATTCTCCGGCGCTCTATACTGCCCGCATGACCGCGTATACCAGCGGCTATGTGGAACGTGATATTGAGAGCGAGCGTGTTTTCCGCGTGGGCGACGCTTCCGCGCGCGGCGAAGTGCTGTATATTGACCCGACGTGGGTCATCATGCGCTATCAGGGGAAGCTTGCGTATGTCAAACGCCACCGCATTTTCAGTGTGACGCCGGTGGATTCTTCCACGACGCCGCCATACGGAACGCAGAAGCACGCCTATGTCGCCAAGACCGCCACGAATTGCTACGTCCGCAAGTCCATGAGCGATCAGGACGAAAGCTGGGTGGTGCTGAATCCCGGCACGACGATTTCCATCTGGTGCATGTACGACGGCTGGGCGGTCGTCAACTATATGCGCAGCTATGGCTATATCAATCTTAATCAGCTGACGGACTTGACGCCGGTGTCCCCGACGGATAATCCCCTGCGCGAGGATACCCCGATTGCGGCGTACACCTCGTATTATAAGATGGTGGACACGGAAAAAAACCATAACCGCATCTTCAATATTGCCCGCGGAAGCGAGCTGATTTCGGGTATTTACCAGCCGGGCGACATCTTTGACGGCAACAAGATCATGGGACCATACAACAAGGGAAAGGGCTATTTGCCCGCCGGCGCGCTCTCTGACGGCACGACCACGACCAGCTACGGCGGCGGCACCTGTCAGGTGTCTTCGACGCTGTACAACGCGCTGCTCCAGCTGCCGGGGATTAACATCCTCTATCGCCGTGCGCACGGCGAGAATGCCGCACCGTACCTGCCGCACGGCGTGGACGCGGCGGTCGGCAACAAAACGCAGAACCTTCGCTGGCGCAACGACTACGACTTCCCGATTCGCGTCGAAGCGCACACCAGCGGCGACGGCGCGCTGTGTATGCTGATTTACCGGGTGTATGACGAGAAATGAGGCAATATACACGCAAAGGGGCGAGCAATCGCCTCTTTTTTGATGAAATCGGATGGGAAAAGCGGGAAATCCGGCGAATCAGCAGGAATTTCGCTCGTCAAGGTCGAATATTAGCTTGTTACCTCTTCCACTTGAAAGGAGAAATCACCCGATGAAACGCTTGCTGTCGCTGATGCTGACCCTGCTGCTGACGGCAGGGCTGCTGCTGCCCTGCGCGAAGGCGGAGGACACGGTGCTTGAACCGCTCTGGCATGTGCCGGACTATGTGCAGTGGCTGCTGGACGTGGCGCGCGGCGAAATCGGATACAAGGAAGGGCCGCATGGGTACTCCAAGTACGGCGAATGGGCGGGCGATGCCTACGCGCAGTGGTGCGCCGAATTCCTGTGCTGGTGTGTCGATCAGGTGGATCAGCAGCACGGCACGGAACTGCTCCGAAATGTCTACCCCATGTATTCCGGGCAGAACGTCGGGCGCGACTGGTTCATCCGGCAGGGGCGGTATGTCACCCGCAACGGCAATCTGGCGAACTGGGGCTACCAGTGGATGAAGGACGACGACACCTACATCACCACCGGAACGTACATCCCGCAGCCCGGCGACTGGGTGTTCTTCACTTGGACGAGCAGCACGGACACCGACCACGTCGCCATGGTGGAATACTGCTCACAAGACGCAATGGGGAACATCACCGTGCATGTCATCGAGGGAAACACACCCGTTGCGGTTAAGCGCGCGGAGTACGCCTTGACCTACAACCGGATTCTGGGTTACGGCACGGTGCATGACGTCGCCGACTGGACGATGCGCAGCGGCAACAGTGGGCAGAAGGTGCGCGAATTACAGGAGAAGCTGTCGTATCTGGGCTATCTGGCGGAGGACAAGGTGGACGGCGTCTACGGTGCGGCGACGGTGGAGGCAGTGAAGGCGTATCAGGGCAAGAAAGGCTTGAAAACGCTGGGCATCGCGAACATCGACACGCAGAAAGCGCTGAACGACGAGTATCGCCTGCGCCTCTACACCGACCCCAATGCTTGGGCGGGGGTCGTGGATGACAACGAGGAAGATGACGATTTGGACTGGTAAGGGCAGAAAGTGCTTTTGACGACAGCTTTCCCCCGTGAAAGGAGAATACATAGATGGATCCGATTTATGTCTGCGGACACCGCAATCCTGATACCGATTCCGTGGTGTCCGCCATGGCGTTTGCGGCGCTGCATAACGCGCTGGGTGACAATGCCTATGTCGCCGCCATGCAGGGCGCACCAAACGACGAGACACAGTTCCTGCTCGACCGCTTCGGTTTTCAGGCGCCGACGCTGCTCACCAATGTCCGCACACAGGTGCGCGATATTGACTACGACCGTCCGCCGACGCTCGGCACAAGTGTCCCGATCAGTCACGCGTGGGCAGTGCTGCGCGAGGATGAAAATCTGTCTGCGGTGCCGGTCACGAACGAGGATGGCACGCTCTACGGGATGCTGACCGCGGGCGGCATTGCCGAAAAGGATATGGAGAGCATCACGAAGCCCGAAGTCCGCGACGTGCCGATTTTCAACCTTCTGTCCGCGCTCGAAGGGCATATCATCAACAACGAAGAGGATACGTTCGACACCATTTCCGGCGAAGTCGTGATTGCCCTGCCGACACCCGGCGAGTGCCTGAAGGGTGTCAACAGCGGCAGCATCGTCATCTGCGGGCAGCAGAAGGATGTGGTGGACAAGGCACTGGAAATCGGTGCATCGTGCGTCATTATCTGCCAAGGCTCACTGTCGGAAAAGTACCTCGCTCTGTCCAGCAAGACGTGCATTATCGCCACGCCCTGCGACGCGTACCGCGCGGCGCGGATGATTTATCAGGCAATTCCCGTGCAGCGCATTGCCCAGCATACGGGGGTCGTGCTGTTTCACCTCAACGACTTCATCGACGACGTGCGCGAGACGGTGCTGCAAAGCCGCTACCGCTCCTATCCCGTGCTGGACGAGAACGAGAAGGTCGTCGGCACGCTGAGCCGCTATCATCTGCTGCGGCCGCGGCGCAAGCGCGTTGTGCTGGTTGATCACAACGAGAAGAGCCAGTCCATCCCCGGTCTGGAACAGGCGGATATTATCGCGATTATCGACCATCACCGACTGGCGGATATTCAGACGGGCGCACCGGTGTTCATGCGCAATGAGCCTGTCGGCTCGACAACGACGATTGTCGCGACGATGTTCCAAGAGCGCGGCTTGCAGCCCTCTGAGAAGATGGCAGGGTTGATGGCGGCGGCGATTTTGTCCGATACGGTCATGTTCAAGTCTCCGACGTGCACGCCGCGCGACCGTCGCATGGCTGACCGTCTGGCGCGAATCGCAGGGATTGATTTGGAGACGCTCGGCCGCGAGATGTTCTCCGCCGGCAGCGGCGCGGACAAGCCCGTCGAACAGCTGCTGAATACCGACTTCAAGGAATTCCACATCGCGGGGCACAACCTCGGCATCTGCCAGATTACCTGCCTTGACACTGACCGGATGCTGGAGCGTTTGCCGGAAATTCTGCCCGAAATGCAGAAAATCAAGGACAATAAGGGCTACGATATGTTCCTTATGATGCTGACTGACGTCTTGCGCTGCGGCACGGAGT
>ENA-UOOC01003634-UOOC01003634.1-human-gut-metagenome-genome-assembly--contig:-C48old-NODE-3634-length-10402-cov-11.797333_pt1 | contig 10402 bp, 10 predicted proteins | sample MGYA00242469_ERZ724016 | MGnify/ENA metagenome assembly ERZ724016 | reverse complement strand
TGTCCGGCTTTACCGCAAAGCTGGCCGGCACCGAGCGCGGCATCACCGAGCCCACTCCCACCTTCTCCGCTTGCTTCGGCCAGGCCTTCCTGGAGCTGCATCCCACCAAGTACGCTGAGGAACTGGTGAAGAAGATGAAGGCCAGCGGCGCCAAGGCTTACCTGGTGAACACCGGCTGGAACGGCACCGGCAAGCGCATCTCCATCAAGGATACCCGCGGCATCATCGACGCCATCCTGAGCGGTGCCATCAACGAGGCTCCCACCAAGAAGATCCCCTACTTCGACTTCGAGGTCCCCACCCAGCTGCCCGGCGTGGATCCCGCTATCCTGGATCCCCGCGACACCTATGCTGACGCTTCCCAGTGGGAGGAGAAGGCAAAGGATCTGGCTGGCCGCTTCATCAAGAACTTTGCAAAGTACGAGGGCAACGAGCACGGCAAGGCTCTGGTCTCTGCCGGCCCTCAGCTGTAAGCTGAACCTCGCCTGAATCATAAGCAAACCAAAATCAGCCCCGGAACGACCATCATCGTTCCGGGGCTGGTTGCTTTTTATCGTTTATTTTGCCGCTTCAAATTCGGCCTCGATGTCCGCACCGGGGGCCGGGGTGGCAAGGCTGACCACCACGCAGGCTGCCAGCGAGAACAGGAAGGCCGGCAGCAGCTCATAGATGCCGAACACGCCGCCCAGCGGGCTGATGAGGTACTTCCACACAAAGACCATCAGGCCGCCGCAGAGCATCCCGGCCAGCGCACCCTGCCAGTTGCAGCGCTTCCAGAACAGGGCGCACAGCACCACCGCACCAAAGGCGCCGCCAAAACCGGCCCATGCAAAGCTGACGATGCCGAACACGCTGGAATCCGGGTCGCGGGCCAGCACCACGCCCACCACGCTGACGCAGATGATGGTCAGGCGGGCTGCGAAGAGGCTCTGCTTCTCGCTCAGCTTGAGGTGGCCGAACTCCTGCAAAATGTTCTGGGACACACTGGACGCAGCGGCCAGCATCTGGCTGTCTGCCGTGGACATCGTAGCCGCCAGGATGCCTGCAAGGATGAGTCCGGCGAGGACTGCCGCCAGCACACCGTGCTGGCTGATGAGGCTGGCGATGCGGACGATGAGGGTCTCACTGGACGAGCCGCCGAGGAATTCCAGCGCACCGACCCTGGTCATGCCGAGGCCCACCATGCCGATGACGATGGACGCCGTCATGGCGATGACCACCCAGACGGTGGCAATGCGGCGGCTGAGCACCAGCTTCTTCTCGTCCTCGATGGCCATGAAGCGGAGCAGGATGTGGGGCATACCGAAGTAGCCGAGACCCCACGCCATGGTGGAGACGATGTCCAGCAGGCTGTAGGACGCGGCCCCGCCGGTCACAGCGTCGTGGCTGGCCGTCATGGTCAGGTAGCCGGAAAGGCTCTGGGCGTTCTCCACCACAGCACCCCAGCCGCCGGCCACGACGATGCCGTAGCCCAGCACCGCGATGAGGGCCAGCGACATGACCACCGACTGGATGAGGTCGGTGGTGGTGACGGCGCGGAAGCCGCCGAGGATGGTATAGCCCACGATGACGAGGGCCGACACCAGCATTGCCGCCATGTAATCTACGCCGAAGAGGCTGTGGAACAGCTTGCCGCAGGCCGCAAAGCCCGAGGCCGTATACGGCACGAAGAAGACGATGATGATGACTGCGCCCAGAGCGTTCAGCAGGTTGCGCTGGTCATGGAAGCGAAGCGACAAGAACTGCGGTACCGTGATGGCGTCGAGGTTGGCCGAATAGCGGCGGAGCCGCCGGGCCACGATGAGCCAGTTGAGCCAGGTGCCCACGGCCAGACCGATGGCCGTCCAGCCCGGCGACGCAATGCCGGTGAGGTAGGCAAGGCCGGGCAGGCCCATCAGCAGCCAGCTGGACATATCGCTGGCTTCGGCGCTCATAGCAGTGACCAGCGGGCCCATCTTGCGGCCGCCGAGGTAGAAATCGGTGCTGTCCTCGTTGGACTTGCTGTATACAAAGCCCACCAGCAGCATGCCCACCAGATAGATCACAATGGTGGCAATGATGCAGACATTTGTCATAAAGGTTCCCCCTCTCGTTTGGCTTTTCCCGCGCAGCGCGCGGGGAAAGGATGGTGTTATTTTATCACAGTAAAGTATCAAAGTACAGCATTTTGCGCCTGCACGGCCGATTTTCGCGCTTTTGTGGGGATTTCCGGCTCAGAACGCCGCATTTTCTGCCACTTTGCCAATAGCATTTCTCCCCTGTCCGCCTGTGCGGAGCGGCACTTCTGCTGCTTTGCGCTGTCCTTTTAAAGTGGGCTGTGCTATAATCAGACCGGATTTCGGGATATTTATTGCTACAGGGAGATGTTTTTATGCAGGATATTACCATTCGGAATGCGTCTCTGGCCGATGCGCCCCGCATTCTGGAGATCTACGCCTGGTATGTGGAGCACACGGTCATCACCTTTGAATACGACGTACCCTCACTGGAGGAATTTGAAGGCCGCATGCGCCGCACCATGCAGAAATACCCCTACCTCGTCATCGAGCGGGACGGCCGGGTGGAGGGCTACGCCTACGCGGGGCCCTTTGTGGGCCGGGCCGCTTACGACTGGGCCTGTGAGCTGACCATCTACCTGGACCACGACGCCCGGAAACACGGCATGGGCCGTGCTCTGTACGAGGCGCTGGCCGACCGGCTGCAGGCCATGGGCATCCTGAACCTGTATGCCTGCATTGGCTACCCGCAGGCAGAGGACGAATACCTGACCCGGAACAGCGCCCGGTTCCACGAGCATCTGGGCTTTGCACTGGTCGGCACCTTCCACAACTGCGGGTACAAGTTCGGCCGCTGGTACGACATGATCTGGATGGAAAAGATCCTCGGGGAGCACCGCCCCGACCAGCCGCCCGTGCAGCCCTACATTTACTAAGCCCCACACGCAAACAGCCCCGGACTTTTCAACAAGTCCGGGGCTGTTTGTTTAGAATGAAAGAGAAAATCCGGGAATGTCAGATGGTTTTACACCGCCTGGCCGCCGCGCTCGGCGTCCAGTGCCGCGCGGAACTTCCGGTTGGAGACTGCGTTCTGCCCAAAGCCGATGAGTGCCCGCAGCAGGCCGATGATCCAGAAGCCCTTTGCTTCCATCACGATGCCGTCCACCGTCTCCTGCCCGACCATGCCGCCGGTCATCTGGGCCAGCGCACGGACAGGCATGTTGTACTGGAACAGCAGGTTCAGGTCCGGCGTGCCCTCGCGGGAGCTGCGCTTGAGCAGGGTGTGCAGCACAGCCCAGGCCAGCCAGCACAGCGGACTGCGGCTGTGGTTCAGCTCGCCCAGCGTCAAGGTTTTTCACGCTCACAGGGTCCGGCCTTGCCCATATTGCAAAAGCCAAAATATTTTCAACATTCAATCAAAAAACAAGGCAATGTGTTGACTTTTGCTGAAAGTCTTGCTATAGTATGAGATACAAGGATTCCATATAGGTTCTGCGTGAGAGAATGAGAGACGCACAACAGCCCCTTTCGGCTTGTGGTGCGTCTTTTTCTTTTTGCAAGGTTGGAATCTTCTCTGCGTTTTTCCGTGTGCACCGGAAGTACAGCAGTCCCAAAGACCCGATGGGAGAATGGCCATTCCCGTCCATCATCACAAGAATGACACGATACCAAGAGACTGTCAAAAGGAGAACAAAATCATGAAAAAGATTTCGCGGAAAAGTTTCCTGAAGCTGGCAGCCGCCACCACTGCCGGAACTGCTATGGCTCCCGCTCTCATGGGCTGTGCCTGGCCTGACACGCAGGACCACACCCCCTACAAAGGCGATATCGTGTTGCTGCTGAGCAACGATATCCACTCCAATCTGGGTACTTCTAAGATCATGAGTACGGACGGCTCTACCCGGATCACCGGCGGCGTGGCGCGAATGGCCGCCGCACAGGCCGGGGTACGCCACCGAGCCTTTGGCAAAACCCTGACCTTGGACGGTGGTGACTACTCCCAGGGAACTCCTTACCAGGACGGCTATCAAAAGGGCTGGGAGATCCTGGCCCTGGCCGAAATGCAGGTAGATTTCTGCACCCTGGGCAACCACGAATTCGACGTGGGCGATCAGGCCGTCGAAAACTCCTGGGTCAACGCCCGGAAAAACCGGCTGCGCTACGGGGTCTACCACAAACTGCCCCAGTTGCTGGTATCCAATATGTTCATCAAATACAACGCCAACGGCGAGCCGATCTCTTATACCAGCGCCGACATCCGCCCCAATGACCTGAGCACCAATGCTTTTGGTGCCGGGGCCTACGCCAAGACCGGAGCCAAAAACTACGCCATCCGCCAGGTAGCAGGCTACAGGGTGGGTCTGTTTGCCCTGGAAGGCGAGGAGTCCTACGGCTACTGCAAGAACTCGGACCTGACCCGGATGGACTGTGCCGAGGTTGCCAGAGTCTATGCCCGTTTCCTCAAGGAGGAGAAGGGCTGTGATCTTGTCATCGCCATCAGCCACTGCGGCATGGAAGAGGACCGGGCCACCGCGCGGGCTCAGGAAGGCTTCCTGGACGTGATCCAGAACGCTCACGACCATCTCGCCTATGACCAACCCATCGTGGAAAACGGCGTGATCATGACCTCCACCGGCTGCTATGCTCAAAACCTGGGCGTGCTGAGCCTGCAAAAAACATCTGCCGGCTGGACCTGGGTGCCCGAGGAGACCTGCTGCTATGAGCTGACGAAGGCATACGACTACGAGGATCCCCGGGATCTGTCACCGGAAGCTCTGGCATACCGGAGTATGCAGGATCTTCTGGCCCGCTACGACGCAGACCTGACGGCACCGGACGGCTATTTCTCCAAGCTGGGTCTGGACGATGTAACGCCGGACAGCGTGGTGATGACCATCCCCACCGGCTATGACTATATCCAGTACGAAGACGGAAAGGCCATCGGATACACCTACATCCAGTCTCCTGTCACTGCCTTTATCTGTGATTCCTTCAATTATGCCTCCGGCTCTCAGGTATCCTTCGTGTTCGGCGGCTACGTCCGCACTGCGCTGTATCAAGGTGACTTTACCGTCGCGGACGCCTTCAACGAGCAATCCACCGGTGAATCGGCGATCGACCACAGCGCGGGCTCCAGTCTGGTGGTCTGCGACTTGTCCGGTGCACAGCTGGCATCCATCTGTGTCTTTGATGCTGCGTGCTCCGGTGTCACCCCTCAGGGCCGGACCTACGGCGGTGCCGGCACCCTCCACACCGGAAATCTGCGCTACCGCTATCACATTTCTGACGGGCAGATCTCCTGTGATGTTTCCAGCATCGAAGTCTATTTCCCGGAGAGCGACAGCTGGCAGCCTCTGGACTTCCACAAAGCCTACTCCACCTCGTTCACCTTTGAATCCTCCCAGAACTTGGTGAGTCTGCTGCCCTGGGCCAGCAAAATGGCCACAGGGCAGGCGCTTCCCTTTGCCCCCTACGATGAGGCCACCGGCACCTACATGGATGTTCCCTCCGACAACAAATCGGAGGAATACTACCGGTTCTGGGCTCCTTATTGCCGCGGCAAGGGTGTGCTGGAGGGCACCAGCTATGAACTGAAATCCTGGACAGCCCTGTATTACTATGCCGCCAGCATGAACGGTACCTTATCCGATGCCTACACCCCGGACCATCTGATGCAGACCCGCATCCAGGGTTGATTTTCCAACAACTTCTGATGTAAAAAGCTATACGACCACGGCAGGCTAGAAGATTAAATTAAAAACAGCTGGATGCTTCATCTGAACGATGATACACCCAGTTGTTTCTTTTATTGGCACAGCCTCTCTAACAACGCCGTGCAACCTGCCAGTACATCCCGCCATGTGTCCTCGAAATTTCCAGTAAACCACGGGTCGGCCACATCGTGCGGCGTACTGGTATACGACATCAGGAGGGAGACCTTGTGCAACGGGTCGTTCCCTACAAAACGAGCCATATCCCGCAGGTTGCTTCGATCCATTGCAACCAGATAATCATAGGTATCATAATCCTGCCGTGTCATCTGACGCGCCGTTTTGCCTACACAGGAAATGGCATGGTCTGCCAATTTTTTCCGAGCGGGTGGATAGACCGGGTTGCCCACTTCTTCCGCACTGGTCGCAGCAGAGGCGATTTCGAATTTTTCTGCAATACCGGCTTTTTCCACAAGGTCTTTCATAACAAATTCTGCCATGGGACTACGGCAGATATTCCCCAGACAGATGAACAAGATTCGGGTCATTTTCTCTCAGCTCCTTTGGGCAACAGGATACCATTGTCGGGACAGTATTGGAATGGGCTTTTCCCTGCTCTGCCAGAACGTAACGAAAAGCATACCCTCCACCAACTGTGCAAAGACATCCGTCCAGCCCGCAGAATGCCAGCTTCTTTCGGAGATTGGAAACGGTATTGCCAACCACTTTTAAGGTATCGGCGCAATCCTTTCCCCATACAGCATCAAAAAGCTCTTTTTTAGAGAGCGTCGTTCCTTCGCAGACTGCCAGCACCCACAACAGGTCGGATTCAAGACGTGTCAACGAAATATTTCTGCCGTTGGCCGAAATTTCATGTCGGGTGTTGTCAATCACCAATCCCGGCAGTTCCAGTTTTTTCTTTGCGCAGAATGTGATCTGCTCCGCCTCAATCTGCGCCTGTTGCAAAAGGCTCAGAATCGTTTGCTCCAGTACCTGGTCCGGGGTGTTCGCTCGTATCACAATCATGGAAGGCTCCTGTGTCACCGTTACTCTGCATCCATTTCGCGGATCAGATTGACCATTTCGATGGCGCTGACCGCGCAGTCATAGCCCTTGTTTCCGGCTTTCGTACCTGCCCGCTCGATTGCCTGCTCGATATTTTCAGTCGTCAGAACGCCAAATAGAACAGGAATACCGCTTTCCAGCGAAACTGCTGCGATGCCTTTTGAGACTTCGTTGCAGACGTAGTCGTAATGGCTGGTAGAGCCGCGAATCACTGCGCCAAGGCAAATCACAGCATCGTACTTTCCGCTTTTTGCCATTTTGGAAGCAACCAGCGGAATTTCAAACGCTCCCGGCACCCATGCGACATGAACATCGTCCTCGCTCACATCGTGCCGGAGGAGTGCATCCATTGCCCCGCCAAGGAGCCTTGAGGTGATGAACTCGTTGAATCGTGCAGCAACGATACCGACCCGGATGTTTTGTGCAATCAGTTTTCCTTCAAATGATTTCATTGTAAAATCCCTCTTTTCCTTAATAACTCAGGATATGTCCCATTCTTGCCTGCTTGGTTTTCAGATAGAACAGGTCGTGCGCGGTCGCAGTCATCTGAATTGGGACACGTTCTGTAATCTCCAGACCGAACTCGGAAAGTTGGTATACCTTATCCGGATTATTGGTCAACAGGCGCAAACTATGTGCTCCCAGCTCCCGCAAAATCTGTGCTCCCATATAATACTCCCGTTCATCCCCATGGAAACCAAGGGCGAGGTTGGCTTCCAGGGTATCCATGCCCTGTTCCTGCAACTCGTAGGCACGCAGCTTATTTATGAGACCGATACCACGCCCTTCCTGCCGCATATAGAGCAGGATGCCACGCCCCTCCTTTTCAATTTGCGTCATCGCCGCAGCCAACTGCTGTCCGCAATCGCAGCGCAGCGAACCGAACGTATCACCCGTCAGACATTCCGAATGCACCCGACACAGGACATCCCGGCCATCACCGATTTCACCTTTTACCAATGCGATGTGATGCTCTCCGTTCAGGCGGCTCACAAAACCGTATGCGCGGAAGTCGCCGTATTTTGTCGGTAGATTTACGGCAGCCACCTGATCGACCAGCTTTTCGTGACACTTACGGTACTCTTGCAAGGCTTGGATGGTGATGAATTTGATTTGGAATCGTTCTGCCAGCTGTGCAAGTTCCTTCGTGCGCATCATAGTGCCATCGTCCCTCATGATCTCGCAGCAAAGCCCGCACTCTTTCAGCCCTGCCAGACGGCACAGGTCTACGGTGGCTTCTGTGTGGCCGTTCCGTTCCAGAACACCATTTTTCCTTGCTAAAAGCGGGAACATATGACCCGGTCGCCGGAAATCTTCTGCTTTTGCGTCTTCTGCTACACAGGCCAGCGCGGTAATAGAGCGTTCCGCAGCAGAAATGCCGGTCGTGGTTGAAACATGGTCGATGGACACGGTAAAGGCGGTTTCATGGTTGTCCGTGTTATGCCGAACCATCTGCGGAAACTTCAGCTTCTGTACAAAAGCTTCCGACATCGGCATACAGATCAGACCTTTGCCGTGGGTCGCCATGAAATTGACATTTTCTGTTGTCGCAAACTCAGCGGCACAGATAAAATCGCCCTCGTTTTCGCGTTCCGGGTCATCCGTCACCAAAATGATCTTGCCTTGTCTCAAATCTTCCAGAGCTTCCGGAATGGTATTGAATCTCATTGTTGTTTCTCCTTATTCAAATCCGTAGCGTATCAGCATTTCTTTCGTGACAGAGCTTTGCCGGTGTTCCTGCGGTATCGGCTGAAACAGCTTTTCGACATACTTGCCAAGGATGTCGGTCTCCAGATTTACCACATCGTTTTTGTGCCTTTGACACAGATTTGTACAGCTGACGGTGTGAGGGATGGTGGACACTGAAAACGCATCCGAACTGACTTCTGCCACCGTCAGGCTTATACCATCGACCGCGATGGAGCCTTTTTCCACGACATAGCGCAAAAGATTCGGTTCCGCATGGATGGTAAACCAGACCGCATTGTCGTCTTTTTCGATTCGCAGGATGCACCCGGTGCCATCCACATGACCCGCCACAATATGCCCGCCGAACCGTCCATCCGCAGCCATTGCCCGTTCCAGATTGACCCTGCTCCCGACCATAAGACCTGCAAGAGAGGAGCGGTTCAGGGTTTCATGCATAACATCGGCAGAAAAGCTGTCTGCAAAAAGCCGGGTAACGGTCAGGCAGATGCCATTCACTGCGATGCTGTCACCGATTTTTGTGTTTTCCAGAACGGTCCGTGCCTGAATGTTCAGCACTTCCGAATGCTGCCCATGCGTGATCTGCTTTATGGCTCCGACTTCTTCTATAATTCCAGTGAACATGGATACTCGACCTCGCTTTCAATCAGAATATCCTCGCCAAGATGGGTCAGGCTGCTGTTTTTCAGCCGGAATGCTGCACTCGGCACATGAACTCCTGCACCTTCCACCGGTGTTTTTGCTTCCTGTCCGCCGAACAGCTTTGGGGCAATGTACGCCTGCACCTGTTGAACAACGCCGCTTTCCAGTGCTGCCCAGTTCAGTGTCCCTCCGCCTTCCAGAAGAATGCTGTCGATTTGTTCCTGACCAAGTTTTTCCATAAGTTGTACAAGGTCAATGTGACCGTTCCTTTTGTCCAGACAAATCACCCGGCACCCAGCCTGTCGATATATCGCCTGCCGTTTCGGGTCGGTGCAGCAGGTCGCAAGGATGGTCGGGATCTGTTTTGCTGTTGCGACCACCTGTGCTTGCAATGGTGTCCGCAGCTGAGTATCGCAGACGATGCGAACTGGATTTTTTCCGTTCTCCATGTGGCAGGTCAATAAGGGATCATCGGCAAGAATGGTTCCGACACCGACCATGATTCCGCTGAACCGATGCCGCTGTTGTTGAACATCCGCTCGGGCAGCTTCCCTTGTAATCCATTTGGATGCGCCCGTAACTGTGGCAATTTTTCCGTCCATTGTCATGGCATACTTCATAGAAACAAACGGGCGTTTTGTCGCTATAAAATGGAAGAATATCCGATTGAGTGCGTCGCATTCTTCCCGCAAAACGCCTTCCGTCACCGCTACCCCCTGCACCCGCAAAGCAGCAATTCCTTTTCCCGACACCAGCGGGTTTGGGTCTGCCGACCCCACTACGACCCGGCTGATGCCCGCTTCCAGAATAGCATTCACACACGGCGGCTGTTTTCCAAAATGACAGCAGGGCTCCAGCGTCACATACATCGTTGCCCCTTCGGGGTCAACAGCGCAGGATGCTAACGCATTTCGCTCCGCATGGGGCTGGCCATACCGTTCATGCCATCCCTGCCCGATGATCTGACCATCTTTTACAATGACAGCACCCACCATCGGATTTGGGGATGTCCATCCGCATCCTTTTTTAGCCAGTTCTAAGGCAAGACGCATATACTCTGTATCGTTCATCTCTCTGCCTCCAAAGAAAAAAGCCCCGAACCAGATTGTTCAGGACAAGGCAAACAGGCGCAGTATCTCCTGCGCAAAAAGAAAGCTCTGAAATGCAAACGCATCTCAGAGCAACTTCCATGAGCACAGAGATCTTGTGGTTTCTCTATGCTTTCCTATCTTCTTTCATCCAGACTGTACTGTCGGCTTCGGAGTTTCACCGAATCATGCC
>ENA-UOOC01003613-UOOC01003613.1-human-gut-metagenome-genome-assembly--contig:-C48old-NODE-3613-length-10460-cov-24.220855_pt1 | contig 10460 bp, 8 predicted proteins | sample MGYA00242469_ERZ724016 | MGnify/ENA metagenome assembly ERZ724016 | reverse complement strand
AGCTGGCCGGCCCCGCCGAAGCCGACCGCATCCAGAAGGCTATCGCGTATCGGCATTAAAAATCACTTGCTATTGACAAAATTGCATTTGCTGCATATAATAAAGCTAGAAACAAACAACTTGAGTGTTTGTCTGAAGCAATGAAATGCCGTGCCTGTCAAGAGGTGACTGCATGGAGCTTCTCACAGGGGGTTGCACAGATTCCACAACTTGACTGAGGCAGCATCCTGCTGTTGAAAGAAAATGTGCTGCGGGAGTTCTTTGCCGAACTTCCGCATTTTTTATTGCACGATTTCCAAAGGATGTGAAGGAATGGATCTTCTGCAGCTGTGTGCCCAGAAATACGCAGAGCTTTGCTATTATACATATGATTGCACCATTGCCCGGAAGAACACCGCCATCGACCTTCATTTCTCCTTTTCGCCTTACGAGTTCCGGCATCTGGCCGGTCTGCATCGGCTAGAGCACGACCGCCTTCGCAGCAACTCCGAGCGTGTATTCAAAGACATTCTCTCCTGCAAGCTCACACTGGCCGACCTGCGACAGGCACATAATTGGAGCACCGAGAGCGAAAAAATCCTCTCTCGGCTGGAAGCTCTTTCTCAGCTCGATACTCTGATGGATGAGTTTTTACTGCTTTACGGCTTTTCGGGCGAGAAGCTGGCCGCGCAGACACCGCCTCTGCGCACAAAGATCGACGCCGACTATCTTATCAAATACCAGCTTCCTTCTGGTATCACCTTTTTCTTTTCGGTCAAGCAGAAGGACGGCTACTGCGGGCGCTCACTTTTTATCAACAACGAACTGGATTACAGCCGCGGACAGACAAAATTCACCTTGCTTGAGAAGACAAAGACAAATCTTCGAACAGGCGAACAAATTCTGCTCTACCGCCGCAGTACCTATCAAAAATAAAGGAGGAATCCATCTATGCGTTTCATCACCTGCCGCCTGCCCGACGGCGTGGAAGACCCGGCCATCCTCTCTGCCGATGGCCGTCAGGTCTGGCCCCTGAGCTGGCTGGGCCTTTCTTACGAGACATTGTCCGACGCCATCCCGTTCCTGACCCCGCAGGTGCGGGCCGGGCTTTCGCTGGCCATCGCAGGCATCCCGGCGCTGCCCATCGAGGCCGTCACGCCGGAAAGCCCCATCCCGTCTCCGGCGCAGGATGTCATCTGTCTGGGCATCAACTACATGGCCCACTCCGACGAAGCCGAGAAATACTCCGCCGACGCTTTTGCTACCAAACATCAGGACGCCATCTACTTTTCCAAGCGGGTCACCCGGGCCGTGCCGGACGGCGGCTTCATCGAGGCCCATACCGACCTCGTGAAAAAACTGGACTACGAGTGTGAACTGGCCGTCGTTCTGGGAAAGGACGCGAAGGACGTTCCCGCAGGGCAGACGAAAGACTACGTCTTCGGCTACACCATCCTGAACGATGTCTCCGCACGGGATGTCCAGACCGCCCACAAGCAGTGGTATTTCGGCAAGAGCCTCGATGGCTTCACTCCCATCGGCCCCTGCATCGTCACGGCGGACGAGTTCGACATCTACCCGCCCAAGCTCCCCATCCGGTGCTTCGTCAACGGCGAAAAGCGGCAGGACTCCAACACCGGCCTGCAGATCTTCGACATTGACCATGTCATTGCCGAGCTTTCGCAGGGCATGACCCTCAAGGCCGGTACCATCATCGCCACCGGTACCCCGGCGGGCGTCGGCATGGGCATGGAGCCGCCCTGCTTCCTCAAACCGGGCGACGAAGTTCGCTGCGAGATCGAGGGCATCGGCACCCTGACGAACACAGTCCGCTGAGCAAATCTTATTCCGTTTTGTATTATTTCGCTCGATTTCTACTCATTCGATGTATTTTCGCACAAGACGGCTCTTTGTTCACGAATAATTCATATTAAATTCATATTCCGTTCATGTATCTTCGGTATATGTATGGCATCAAAGGCGCGGTGCGCGCCGAAAACCCCTGACAGCACACTCCATATCGCCGCTCTCCCGGGCGGCTGAGGAAAGGAATCGGAAGAATATGAAAATTGGTTTTTGGGAACTCGTGGTCATCGTGGTCATCGCGTTCGTCTTCATCGGCCCCGACCAGCTGCCCGTCTACGCAAAGAAGCTGGGCAAGATGCTGCGCGAGCTGAAGAAGTACACCGGCGCTGCCTCCGAGGAGATCCAGAAGAATGTCGTGGAGCCTCTGAACGAGATTCAGGCCCCCCTCAAGGAAGCCGTTGCCCCCCTGACCGACATCAAGAAGGACATCGACAACAGCGTGAAGGACGTCACCAAGAGCTTCACCGGCATCGGCAAGACCAGCAAGGAAGAGGCCGCCAAGGCCGAGCAGCCTGAGGAAGTCACCGAGCTGGAAGAAGTCGAGGAGCTGCCCGAGGAGACCCCTGCCGAGGCGCCCGCAGCCGAAGCTCCCAAGGCAGAGCAGACCCCTGCTGCTGAGCCTGTGAAGGCCGAGGAAAAGACCGACGCCCCCGCAGAGGCAGCACCCGTGGCCGAAGAAGCCGCCCCCGCTGCCGAAGCCGCACCTGCCGAAGAGGCAAATTAATCCCCCACCGATGCACCCGCGCCCGCGGTTGCCTTATACATTGTAATCAGCCCGCCTCGCGGCGCGGCAAAGTAAAAAGGAGATCATTATTATGCGTATTGGTACTAACGAGCTGCTTATCATCCTGGTCGTCCTCCTGCTCATCTTTGGACCCAAGAACCTGCCGAAGCTGGGCAAGATGTTCGGCAAGACCATGAACAACTTCAAGAAGGGCATGGAGGAGTCCGAAGACGAGGACGCGACCACTGCCAAGGCCGAGACCAAGACTGAGAAGAAGGACGACGAGGAGTAATCTGTGGCTACGAACGTAAAGCGCAAAAAGAAAGCCGAAGTCATGCCTGACGACGGCAACATGACGCTGACGGGCCACCTGAAAGAGCTGCGCAACCGGCTGATCGTCTGCGCCGTGGTGTTCGTGGCGGCAGTCGTGGTCACGCTGGCTTACGCCGACCGCCTCATCGACCTGCTGACCGCCATGGGCCAGGGTTTCTACACCTTCGTGTCCATCGCCCCGCAGGAAAAGCTGATGCAGTATTTCCGCGTCTCCCTGCTGGCGGCTGTGGTCGTCACAGTGCCTGTGGCGCTGTATCAGATGTACGCCTTTGCAAAGCCCGGCCTGAAAAAGAGCGAGACGTTCTTCCTCAAGCTGGTCATCCTGCTGGGTCTGGCCCTCTTTGTGGTGGGCGTGATGTTCGCCTACAAGCTCATGATGCCCTTCATGCTCCGGTTCCTCAGCACCGGCATCGAGGGTGCCGACTACATCCAGACCACTACCAGTATCGAGAGCTATGTCAGCCTCTGCCTGACCATGTTCATCATCTTTGGCTGTGTGTTTGAGATGCCTCTGGTCACCATCATCCTCTCCAAGATGGGCATCGCCAACCCCGAGATCTTGAAAAAGGCCCGGGGCGTTGCCATCGTGCTCATCTTCTTCATCGCAGCTGTCGTCACCCCGCCGGACATCGTGTCCCAGTGCATGGTAGCTATCCCCATGGTGCTGCTCTACTTTGTCAGCATCTTCCTGAGCGGCATCTTCTACAAGCCCCGCTCTGAGAGCGAAGACGAAGAGGACGAGGAAGAGGAAGACGAGGACTAAGGCTTTTCCATCCGTCACGAAAGCGCACTCTGCTGCTTGCAGGGTGCGCTTTTTTTGCGGCCTGTTTTATGCCATTCTGCCAAAAAGACGGCGTTATTTCCGTCTGATTGCATAAAAACCGGCCCGCCCCCTGCTCTTTTGGCCCGGAGTATGTTATACTGATGTCAAATGATAACCGGCGGGCGACCGCCGCAGAAAAAGGGGTAAATGAGTCATGAAAGAATACGCATTCGGCATCGACCTCGGCGGCACCACGGCCAAGGTCGGCCTGTTCACCACCTCGGGCGCTCTGCTGGAAAAGTGGGAAGTCCCCACCGACACCTCCAACGCCGGTGAGCACATCCTCGAGAATCTGGCCGACGCCATCCACGCCAAGATGGCCGAGAAGGAGATCACTTCCGAGCAGGTGGAAGGCGTCGGCATCGGCGTCCCCGGCCCCGTGCTGGACAGCCGCGTCGTCCCCATCATCTGCGCCAACCTTGGCGGCTGGGGCGAGCGGAACGTCTCGGCCCAGCTGTCCGGCCTGCTGGACGGCATGAAGGTGCTGGTGGGCAACGACGCCAACGTGGCTGCTCTGGGTGAGATCTGGATGGGTACCGCCAAGGGCTGCCGCAGCGCAGTCATGGTCACGCTGGGCACCGGCGTCGGCGGCGGCGTCATCGTCAACGGCAAGGTCATCGACGGCGCACACGGTGCCGGCGGCGAGATCGGCCACATCACCGTCAACCGTCACGAGACGGCCACCTGCGGCTGCGGCAAGCACGGCTGCCTCGAGCAGTATTCCAGCGCCACCGGCGTCGTCCGCTGCATGAAGAAGCTGCTGGACGAGAACCCCGACGCAGACTGCGTCCTGCGCGGCAAGGATTTTGAGGCCAAGGACGTCTTTGATGCCGCCCGCAGCGGCGACGCCCTCGCTGCCCGCGAGGTGGACGAGATGACCGACACCCTCGGCATGGCTCTGGCCACCATTGCCAGCACCACCGACCCCGAGATGTTCCTCGTCGGCGGCGGCGTGGCCCGCGCAGGTGACGTCCTCTTCGACCCGCTGGTGGAGCACTTCAAGACCTACGCCTTCAAGTCCTGCCGCGAGACGCCCATCAAGGCTGCAAGCCTCGGCAACGACGCCGGTATTTACGGCGCCGAGCGGCTCATTGTCGGAGAAGAAGAGAGAGTATAACAACACAGGCACTGCCCCTGGCAGGGCCTCTTTTGTTATATTTGTTCTTTTTACAACGTATCTTCCCCGGGCAGCTGATTCCACAGGCGGTAGTAGACGCCCTTTTTCGCCAGCAGCTCGTCGTGAGTGCCAGACTCCTCGACACCCTCTGCGCCCAGCACAAGGATACGGTCGTAGTCCTTGATGGTGGTCAGTCGGTGGGCAATGGTCAGGGTCGTGCGGCCATGGGCCAGCTTTTCGAGGCTCTGGCCCACAAGGATCTCGCTCTCGTTGTCGAGGGCGCTGGTGGCTTCGTCCAGAATGAGGATGGGCGGGTTCTTCAGGAAGACCCGCGCGATCGCAATGCGCTGCTTCTGACCGCCCGAGAGCTTGACGCCCCGCTCACCCACATAGGTATCAAAACCGTCCTTCAAGGCGCTGATAAAGCGCTCTGCGCCCGCCAGACGGGCCGCTTCGATAATTTCCTCCCGGGTCGCGCCGGGCTTACCGTAGGCGATGTTATCCGCCACCGAACCGCTGAACAGGTAGACGTCCTGCTGGACGATGCCGATGTCCTCCCGCAGGCTCTTGAGGGTGACGTGCTGGATGTCCTGCCCGTCGATGAGGATGCGGCCTCCCGTCACCTCGTAGAAGCGGGGGATGAGGTTGCAGAGCGTCGTCTTGCCGCCGCCGGACGGGCCGACCAGCGCCAGACGCTCACCGGCCTTGATGTCAAGGCTGACATGGTGGAGCACCTTGTTGTGGTCGTCGGGGTACTCGAAGCTGACGTCCTCGAAGCGGATGGCACCCGGGCCGGGCTGCAGGGGCTTTGCGTCCTCGGCATCCTTGATGGTCACGGGGGTGTCCATGATCTCCGCAAAGCGCTCGATGCCGGTCATGCCGCGCTGGAACTGCTCGGCGAACTCGACGATGCGGCGGATGGTGGCGATGAGGGTGGTGACGTAGAGCATATAAGCCACCAGGTCACCGGCGGTTATCTTGCCGTACACCAGCGACAGACCGCCCGCAAGGATGACCACCAGATACATCAGGCCGTCGAAGAGGCGGGTGGAGGTGTTGAACGCAGCCATGGCGTAGTAGCCCAGCGTCTTGATGTGCTCGAAATCCTTGTTGCCCTTAGCGAATTTCTCGCGCTCTTCGTCCTCGGCGGCGAAGGCCTTCACCACACCCTGACCCAGCAGGCTGTCCTCGATGGTGGCATTCAGCTCACCGATCTGGACGCGCTGCTGGCGGAACCGGGCGCGCAAGCGCTGGTTCAGCTTGACGGACACGACGCCCATCAGCGGCACGCAGGCGAACACGGCCAGCGTCAGCGGCACACTGGCCTGACACAGGATGAGGAAGGACGCCAGGATCTTGATGCCCGCGATGAAAAATTCCTCGGGGCAGTGGTGGGCGAACTCGGTCACGTCGAACAGATCGTTGGTGATGCGGCCCATGATGGTGCCGACCTTGGTGTTGTTGTAGTAGGTGTGGTCGAGCTTGAGCAGGTGGTCGAAAGCGTCCCGGCGCATGTCCGTCTCGATGTGGACGCCCATGATGTGGCCGATGCCCGACATGAAATACTGCGCAGCACCGTCGATGATGCGGAGCACGAAGTACACTGCCGCCAGCTTGAGCACGATGCCCGCCGTGAGGGTGATGCCCACGCCCATGGCGGAGTTGGTGATGGTGCTCATGATCTTGGGCAGGATGATGTCGCACAGGGTGGTCATCGCCGCACAGAACAGGTCGATGAACAGAGTCTTTTTGTATTTTGCCAGATAGGGCAGAAAGCGCCGGATGAGGGCGCCGCTGCTGGTGTGCCGCACTGCGGGGTCGTTGACTTTTTGCATGGTTCCTCCAATTTTAAGTTTCCGGGTTCAAACCTCTCCGTCACGCCTGCGGCGTGCCACTGCCCGGGTTGCGACTCCCAGCATCTGCTTCGGCCCTTGGTGCGGGCCTCGCATCCTGCTGGCCGCGGCCCCAACAGCGACTCCCTGTTTCCGCCGCTGGCGGCGGTCGTCGTTGTTGCTCCTAACGAGGGGAGGCTTTGGCATTCCGTAAAGCTTCACCTCTTCGCCAGAGGCTCCCCTCGATAGGGGAGCTGTCGAGCGAAGCGAGACTGAGAGGTTACTTCTTCGAATAATCTCTCTCACCGTAGATAGCCGTACCAATGCGCACGAGGGTCGCACCTTCGCGGATGGCATTCTCAAAGTCGCCGCTCATGCCCATGGAGAGGGTCTCCATCTTCACGTTCTGGTACCCCCGCTCCCCGGCCTGCACGAACAGCTTGTACACCTGGGCCAGATACCGGCGGTTCTGGGCGTCATCGTCGTTGACGGGCGGGATGGCCATCAGACCCTTGACCCGGATGTGCTCTTCTGCGGCGGCAGCGTCCAGCAGGGGCCAGAGCTGTTCCGGCGAAACGCCCGACTTCGACTCCTCGCCGCCGATGTTCACTTCCAGCAGGACGTCCTGCACGATGCCGGCCTTGGCGGCTTCCTTTTCGATCGCGGCCAGCAGATGCTCGCTGTCCACGCTCTGGATGAGGCTTGCGCGGCCCAGCACCTTCTTGATTTTGTTGGTCTGCAAATGGCCGATGAAGTGACTGGACTTGCCGCAGTAAGCACCGGCGTCGTAGTTGGCGCAAAGCTCCTGCACATGGTTCTCGCCGAACACATCGATGGCAAGGGCCGCGCTGGCAGCGACGGTGTCCGCGGTGCGGGTCTTGCAGGCCGCGCAGAGCTGCACTTCGGCGGGGTCGCGGCCTGCTTCCCGGGCCGCTGCGGCCATCTTTTCGCGGATGGCCTCCACAGCCTCCCGCATCTCTTCCAGATTCTTTTCCGCCATAGAGCTCAGTCCTCCTCGGTATATTTTGCGCGCTCGCCGCCGATGAGCTTCGGGCGGGTGCGGGCGCAGAGAATGTTGGCCTCGCCGATCTTCGAAAGGCTCAGCCGCACCGGCACGGCCACCCGGCGCAGATGCATTCCGATGAGGGTGCCTCCGATGTCGATGCCTGCGTGGGCGCGGATCTCCTCCACCGCGATGGGGTCTTTGAACTGCTTCCAGCAGGTGGTGGCCCAGCTGCCGCCCGCATGGGGACGCGGCACGACGCAGACTTCCTCCCAGCCGTATTTCTCAGCGGCTTCCCGCTCAATGATGATGGCCCGGTTGAGGTGCTCACAGCACTGTGCGGCCAGCCAGATGCCGTTTTCGGCCAGCACCGGTGCGATGCCGGCGTAGACAGCCTGTGCAGCCTCAAGGCTCGAGTCCTTTCCGATGTGGCCGCCGACGATCTCGCTGGACGAGCAGCCCACCACAAAGACGTCGCCCTTTTTCAGCTTTGCCTGGGCCAGCAGCTCCGTCACAGCCTGCCGCGCTTCGGTCTCGATTTGCTTTTTGAACTCTTCCGTCATAAAAAACACCTCGTTTTATACTCTTGCAGACAGCAGGCTGGCAGAGCCTGCCGCGCCGAAATACACTTTGCTTCCCGCCGGGCACACCGCCGTGCAGCCGTCCAGCTCTCTGCCCGAGAATGTCTGCTTCCAGCTTCCGTCGGCGGTGTCCACAGCCTCGGCGCAGGGGGCGTCCGCAGGCAGCTTGAACAGCTTCTTCTGGATGTTCTCACCGGCCCGCAGGGCGATGCCCCGCAGAAGGGTGCTGTCCGCGTGCTTTTCCAGCCAGCCGCTGCGGGTCCAGCGGTAGCTGATATAGAGAGTGCCGTCCTCGTCCAGCGCCAATGCGCCGGGGTATCCCGGCAGGCTGGACACAAAGCTCCCGCAGTTTTTGCCGCCGGCGGTCAGTTCCCGGGCGTCGGCGTCCACAGCCCAGACGCAGCGATTCCCGAGGTCGGAAACGTACAGCGTTCGGCCATCCTCCGAGAGGGCCAGACCAGCCGCACCGGCCACGCCGCCCAGCACCTGTTCCACCGTCCGGGCCGACGGGTCATACACATAGACGCAGCCCGTGCCGGTGTGGGCGATGAGCTCGGTGCGGAGAGCGCTTTCCAGCCCGTTTTTCGCAGCGGCTTCGGTGGACACGGCGAAATAGACCTTCCCGTCCGGGCCGGTCTCCACCGCCGACAGCACACCCAGCGGTGCGCCGTCGATCTGGGTCACCACCTGTTCCACTGAGGTTCCCCAGCTGTCATGCCGGGCGCGGCAGAGCGTCCCACCGGAGGGCGTCACCACCGTCAGCCACAAGTCGCCGTCGGCGTCGAAGGCAAAGCCGGTCAACTCGCCCTCCACCGACAGGATGGCCGCATAATGTCCGCCGTCGGTGCGGACAAGGTCGCTCTGACGCTTTTTCATGGCCGCACCGTTGTAGGCAGCAGCGTAGACAAGGCCATCCCGGGTGCGGACGCAGTCCACGCCCAGATAGCCGCCCAGCTTCCAGCCGTCCTTGCTGTCGGCGGAGAGGGCCGTCTGCGCGGCACCGGTGTCCTGCCGCACATCCGGGGCGGTGTAGGCTTTCGGCGGCGTGTCGATGGGCCGCAGCAGCAGGCCGTACGCCAGCGCCGCCAGCATCAGCAGGGCAAAGATGTTGCTGGCCACCCGGAAGCGGGTCATCAGGGCTTCCCGCTCGATGGCGGCCTGTGCTTCCAGCTGAGCTTTCCGGCGGGCAGCGGCGGCAGACGTACGCTGGGCGCGGCGGAGCCACCGGTCCACAAAAAGGGCCACGTTCGGCCCCACCGTGACGGATGCAATGAAGAGGAGCAGTACCAGCTCTACGAATCCAATGCGCATGAACAATTTTTCCTTTGTATTTGTCAGATTTCGGGGAAGTCTTTTATCATTGTAGTATAGCACACTTCGGCTTTTCTGCGCAAGATGAGGCCAAGCTTGACAGCCCCCGAAGCGGCCCTTTATAATCAGGGCAGACACGAAACGCACCCACTGGGATGTTTTCCCAAAAAATCTACTCAAACTTCACAAAAATTCCTAATTGATAGGGTATGATAGACTTAAACGCAGTATACAGTTCCGCCGGGCTGGCTCTGAGCAGCCTCCGGCGCTTGGGAGATAGAAGCTTTTAGGAGGAATGCCTTATGGCAAAAATTCTTATCGTTGACGACGAGCCCCGCATCCGGGAGCTCATCCGGGAGAATTTACAGTATTCGGGCTACACCTGCGAGGAGGCAGGGGACGGCTCCGCCGCCCTGTCGCTGCTCACCGGCGGCGGCTACGATTTGGTCATCCTCGATTTGATGATGCCCTTCATGGACGGCATGACCTGCCTGCGGGAGATGCGCACCCGCCGCATCAACACCCCCGTCATCATCCTGACGGCCCGCGGAGAGGAGTACGACAAGCTGGCCGGCCTCGAGGGCGGCGCTGACGACTATGTGGTCAAACCCTTCTCCCCCCGGGAGCTGGTGGCCCGTGTCAAGGCCGTGCTCAACCGCACCATGCCCCGCACCGAGGCTTCTGACAGTACCATGACCTTTGGGGAGCTGTCCATCGACACGGCCAGCCACACCGTCAAGGTGTCGGGCGAGGAAGTGAGCCTCACGCCCAAGGAGTTCGACCTGCTGGTCTTCCTGGCCTCCAACAAGGGCATCGCCCTCAGCCGCGAGAAGATCCTGCAGAAGGTGTGGAACTACGACTACTTCGGCGAGGACCGCACCGTGGACACCC
>ENA-UOOC01003612-UOOC01003612.1-human-gut-metagenome-genome-assembly--contig:-C48old-NODE-3612-length-10474-cov-9.740090_pt1 | contig 10474 bp, 4 predicted proteins | sample MGYA00242469_ERZ724016 | MGnify/ENA metagenome assembly ERZ724016 | reverse complement strand
CACGCCGACGGCGGCGCCCACTGCGACCCCGACCCCCACGCCGACGGCGACGCCCACGGCGACCCCGACGGCGACACCCACCGCGAAACCGACCCCGAAACCGACGCCCACCGTGACGCCGATACCGGACGACGAGGAGAACAGCGAAAGCGAAGAAAAATTTGTAACCTTCGCGGCAGTCAATGCAGTTGCGGAGGGCGGCAGCCCGGTAAAAGGCACGACGTACACCTTCTACTTTGCCCCGCCTGCCGACTGGGGCGAAGAGGTTGAATTCATAGGCAGGCGCGGCGCGGGTAATAATGACGATGATACTGAGATAATCCGCCCAATGAGCCGAGTCCCAGGCTATACGGCCAGTAATAAACGCCCAATTTATGTCGTGAGTCTGCAATACGAGGACAACAAATTGGCGGAATGTACACATGGCGGTTATGTATATATAAAGTTTACATCAGAATCAGGTAAGCATACCATTCAAATGAATGGGCCTAACGCATGGCTGTATGTTGATGCCATGGGGGACCATATCTTTGACGCGGACGGCCTGAAGGATGGCACATACGACACCTGGAACGCCGATTGCCTGAAACCCTACGCCGATGTCGCCCAGCAGATTCCCTACACCAACCAGAAAATCTCGTTTCAAAACAAAACGGGGAGCGAACTCACCGGTATCAAAGTGACGTTCTACGATGATAAATATGTGGCATTCGGCGATCCGCAGACCATCGAATCGCTTGCCGCAGGCGAAGTCTCTAAAGGAATCGAGATTCCGGATGATTCTTGCCGCTATGTCGGCTTCACCGATGCAGGCGGCAAACACATCGGCAAAAAGTACTATAATTTCTACAATGATAACGTTGCTTCGGATGATGTAGGTACATTCCAGTATAACGCCCAAACGAATTACTGCTTTATCTACAAGGGGCTGTCTGACGTCCAGTGGGGCGCGCCCAACGCAACACGCATTTACTTTGACGCGACGTTCTCGGATATGTCGTACCAGAACGATTCCGGAACGAAAGACGGAATGCCGGGAACCGACGGAAAGCTTTACTATATCCTGACCGGGGCCGGCCAAGAGCCGTCGAAAGGTGAGATGACCCGGCTGGAGGATCGTTCCGAGTCAAGACACCTTTGGTATGTAAATGCCCCGAAAGGCTACACGAGCGTACAGTTCTACGATACAGCAATCCTGCCGACGAACAATATCGATGGCATCAATGGTCGTGCAACGGACAAACTGACATGGAATAGTGAACTGACAGAGCCGTGCTTCTATGCGGACACCGGCGATGACATTACCTACGGCGGCAAGTATCGGGAGGGCTATTGGGGTGAAAAATCTGCAATCCGCGACGTGGAAAAGGGCAAGAAGGTTGGTGGCAAGGACGCTGAGATAGTAAAGCTGGATACCACCGGCACCTTTACGCCGCAAAACAATGTGAAGTATATCGACAGTACCCTGTATGACTACTACTCGGATTACGAGCTGAACGGAAAAACACGTGAAGAAAATAAATCCGAAGAAGTTTATACCAATCGTGCATTTGTTGAATTTGAGCAGTTTAACCGCGCGTTGAGCGATTACTACAAAGACTACGCAGAAAAATCAGGCAAGCCTGTTTTGTATCCGTTGTATACAGGGCATTTCCAGCCAAATCAAATAAACGATAAACATTTTAGCGATATTGCTGCTAATCTTGGCCTGTATGGATGGGGTTACGAAAACACTGAAACGGGTGATTTGTATGGGCGGTTTATGGCAGTCAACAATGCAAACGTTGATGTAAACGTTAATACTAACCATAAAACAGTTGATTCGGATACGACCTTCCAAGGCTTGGTAAGCGATAAGCGCGACGGAAATCATAACCCGACCCTGTACGGAACAGATTTGGCAGAACCGCACTTTAATGAAAAATTTCTGACCGGAGAAAACTCTGCAAAGGCTGTGCTGGGCAAGGTCTACAAAGATGTTGCGTTCCCTTTTAAGCAGAGCAACGTTTTTGATGGGACAGACAACGATGAAAAGGAAGGCAAAGCGCAGTATTGGTACTATGATAGCAACGAGACGCCGCTGTATTTGAAAAAAGATAAAAGCGAAAAAGACGGCTATTACCTTGACGGAAACATGACCCCGGGAGAAAAAGAACGCTCCAAGAATCTTACTACAAAAAGTGAATGGACAAACGGCTACGGTTTCTTCCCCTTCAACCAAAATGAAGGCAATCATGTCAACCAGTACAACTACGGTTACGGTGCTAAACTGCAATTTGACTTTACGTTGACAGAGGACGGCCGGGTCGTAGTAGGAAAAGATGAGACAGTCCCCATCAAGTTCTTCTTCTCCGGCGATGATGATGTGTGGGTGTTCATTGATGACCAGCTGGTGCTGGATGTCGGCGGTGCCCATGCAAAAGCGCAAGGTCTGCTGGAGTTTGGCAAGGACGCGAGCGGCGAAAACAACACCGTTACATCCTACGTCAGCAACATCAAAGAGAGCAACAACAAAGAGCGCAACAACAAAGAGAGCAACAACCTATATTATGAGTCGCTGGGCAGCAACACCAAAAACGTAACTTTTAATAAGACAAATTATCAGTTCAACTGGAAGAGCAAAAACCAGATGCTGCTCCCCACGAACACCAAGCACACCCTTACCATGTACTACATGGAGCGCGGTATGTGGGAGTCCAACATGGCGGTGGCGTTCAACTTCCCGGACCATAACGAGCTGCAGGTGGAAAAACAGGTCGATGCAACCGATGTTTGCGACTTGCTGCAATCCTACTTCGCGGATTCCACCCTCCAGTTCAAGGTCGGCATCAAAAACTGGGCGACCCATTATGCCGCACTGGACTCGACGGCAACAACGGATGCAGGCGGCAGCTCCGGCATCGGCTTTACGACCAAGCAGTATACCATCAAGGACTATGGCTCGGTAAATGCGGGCCAACTGATGGACGCAACCGGTGCGCAGTATACCACCAGCGAGGGCGAAAACATCCGCGAGGTGAACGACAAAGGCGAGTTTACCCTGCAAAACGGCGAAACCGTCACCTTTGCGGATCAGTTCCGGCGCGGCAGTTATATCTCGCTGCAAGAGGACCTGCAAGACGACGCCGACCAGAACCTGTATGCCCCCACCTGGGAAATCTACGAGAACGGCAAGCTCGTCATGGAAAGCAAGGACGACGACACAGTTGACCTTGTAGCCAATCACCCGACAAAAATGCAGGGCGATGGCACAACCCCGGATGATGGCCGTATGGAAGTGTACAAAGGGGGCAACGACGAAGACGGACAGCCGTTCGATAACACCGGCTACAAAGTAACCCAAAAGCCGGAAAACTCCATCGTGTTCCGCTCGTACAGTGCCCCGGCGCGTACAGACCAGTTCACCAAGTTGAAGGTGAAATTCATCAACAAAGTCAAAACCGGCTCGCTGAGCATCACCAAACAGGTGCCGCCGGACGAGGAAGAGACTTTGAAGGGTGAAAAGTACACCTTTACCGTGAAGTACACGAACATCGGCGGTATGAATCTGGAATGCGGCGAGGAAGTAACCGAAAAAGTTGAAGTTCAAGTCGGCAAAACCTTTACGCTGGACAGGATACCGATTGGCACGGAGGTTACAATCACAGAAGAGACCCCGGAGAATCAGTATATCAAGAGCATCACCGTGAACGGCAAGTCAGTAGACGGCAAAGAAGCCAGCGACACTATTGTTGCAGACACGACGGGCAAGGACGGCAAAACGATACCCAGCGTTCAGGTGGTGTTCACCAACACGGCACACAAGCCGATCACGATTGATGTAGAAAAGAAATGGCAGGATTCCAAAGGTGGTGATCTTACCACCGGCCTGCCGACATCGATTTGGGTCAAATTGCAGCGCCGCCGTGTGGACAGTTCGGATGAAAACTGGGCAGATGTGCCGGACACGACAGTTAAACTGACGAAGGACGACACTGGAAAGTGGAAACACACGTTCCCCGGCATGGATGCCTATGACATCAGCGACAATATCTATTATGTGTACCGCGTGATGGAATCGGATGCGGAAAATGGCAAGTACATCGCCGACGGCACGCTGAAACTGGGTGACTATAATTACCAAGTTGACAGCGAAACGAAAACCATAAAGGATACCGATAATTCGGTATCGCTTACCCTGATCAACAAACAGGTGCCGCCGGTGTATGAGTTGGCTATCACCAAGCAGGGCCTTGACGAGAACGGCAACAACCCCAAACTGCTGAACGGCGTGGAGTTCAAGCTGGAAAAGCTGAACAACAACGGCGTTGATACGACGTTTGAGGCAGTGACCAGGACGACCGATGGTGTTGGCGGCAACGCGGGCAAGTGTAGTTTTACAAACCTGTCTGATGGCAGCTACCGTTTGACGGAGCTGAAAACCGTGGACGGCTACAACCTGCTGGCCGCACCGATCGAGTTTACCCTGCAAAACGGCCAATGCCTGATAAACCGTATGCCGCAAGACGGTATGGTTACAGGCAACCCCGCCGAGGGCTACAAGGTGAGTTTGATCATCAACAACCGCAAGGGCTTTACGCTGCCGCACACCGGCGCGGACGCCCCCAGCCTGTGGCTGCTGATCGGCCTGCCGCTGCTGGTGGCCGGGCTGCTGGTGCTGGTATTCCGCTACAATCGGAAAGGGGGCAAGCGTTCCTGATATGGCCCCCGATTTCCCCGCTACGATAATCTTAAAAAGAAAGAGGTTATGACAGATGAAACTAAAACGTTTCCTTACCGGCGTCCTCAGCGCCGTAATGGCCCTCAGCGTCTGCGCCCTCCCCGCCGCCGCGGCGGAAGGCAACACTACGGGCGCAACGACGACCAAGACTTCTACTAGCACGATTGATACTGGTAAAAAAGGTTCTATCACGATTCACAAGTATTTGGTGGAAGGCGACGTGACCGGAAGCAGCAACTACGGCGAGAAGCTCACCAAGGAGCCGGAAGCAGAAGCGGCAAAGGATGTTGGCTTCTCGATTTACCAAGTAATGACTGCGAAGGAACTTGTTGCATACTATAATGGCAAAGGCCCCTCGGAGCCGAAAGCAAGCGACTATAAGATCGACGCAGCCGACAAAACAAAGGTGACAAAAGGCAACACGGAATATAAAAGCTTTGGCGTCGAGCAAAAGACTGACGCAACTGGCGTAACGACGTTTAACCAACTGGAAGTCGGCCTTTACCTTGTTGTTGAGACGACGAAACCTGCGGCAGTCACGGAGGCAGTTGAGCCGTTCCTGGTTTCTGTGCCTATGACGAAAGTTGGCGAAAGTGGAAAAGACGACCCGACACAGTGGCTGTATGATATCCATGTCTACCCGAAGAACAGCACACAGACTGGTACGATTTGTCTGAAAAAGCAGGGCCTTGTTGGTGGTGCTGAAATCAGTAATCCCACGGATCTGAATGGTGTTCAGTTTAAGCTGGAGCGTCTGAAAGAGGGCAAAACCGTAGATGAAAACGATGCCTGGGAAATCGTTAAGAACGGAAACAGTGACCTCTATACGACTGGTACAGTTGATAGCCAGAACGGTATCCAGAACGGTATCATTAAGGTTGAAGGACTGCATCCCGGCACATATCGTTTTACCGAGGTTGGCTACGCGGACAGTGCTGCGGACGTAGATAAAAAGTATATCCTTGATACCGCTGCCAGCTACACGTTCAAAATTGAAGCAGGAAATAATGGTACCCAGACGGTAACACCGCTGGATACGGACAACAAGGATTATACAATCGACGGTACGACCATCACTGTTACCAACTATGCCCCTGACGTAGACAAGCAGGTCGTGAACCGTACAGATGGCAAAACCTATCAGGAAGCAGCTGACTATGCAGTCGGTGATAAGATTCCGTATAGAATTGCAGTTACGATTCCCACCAACATTGCGAAGCTGAAAACCTTCTATCTGACGGATACGCCGGAAAACTTGGATGACGATAAGGATTCTATTAAGTTTTATAAAAACGACGCGTGTAATAATCAAATCACGGAATCTTTGGTAAAAGAGACAGGTGGTATCACTTCCACAAGCGCTACAAATGGTACAGGCTTTAAGATTGACTTTGACCTCGCAAAGCTGAAAACCTACGCCGGTAAAACAATTTACATTACCTACGAAGCAACCTTAAAGAAAGGTGCTGACACGACCACTGCGGGCAACCACAACAAGGTTGACCTGACGTACTCTAACAAAATTAAGTCTGACACCGTACCCGAAGATGCAAAAACCGACCATAATCATATTGAGGATACTGCCGTTGTCTATACCTTCCAAATTGATATCACTAAGGTTGGTAAAGATGGCACCGACGAGAAGAATCTGCAAGGCGTAGAGTTTAAACTGTATGAGCAGATTACGCACCAGAAAACACCTGCGAATGATGTGCTGTCCGATGAGGCCGCAAAAGCTCTTGGCTTTGCAGATACTACCAATTTCAGCTATAAAGAAATTGCAAGCGGTGCAACTGATAGCAACGGCAAGCTGACCTTTACCGGCTTAAGCAACAGTGGGGCGGCAACGACTGGCGCAAGCAGATATTGGCTGGTTGAGACCAAGACGAAAGAGGGCTACAACCTGCTGGGTGCTCCTGTGGAAGCAAAGCTGGATATTGTTTACAAGACTACGTGGAAAGAGGAAAATACTTTTGACAACGGCGTACTTGTAAAGCATAGCCATGATGCAAACACAGAAACATTTAAAACGCCGAGCGATAACGATGCAAAGACGAACGGCGGTAAGCAGTTTGGAACGGAAGGCAAGGATACTCGAGGTGAAAATGTAATTTATGGTTCTCTGCCCACCACCATCATCAACAAGAAGGGCTTCCAGCTGCCTGTCACCGGTGGTTTTGGCACACTCCTGTTCAGCGGTATCGGCGTGCTGCTGGTGCTGGCCGGTGTGGCGGTGCTGTTCAGCATGAAAAAGAAGAACGACCGCGCTTAAAACCGCATGATGCAAACACCAAAAGATAATTAGAAGGGTAAACCCATAGGGGAAGGGCCGGGATTGGCTCTTCCCCTATGGTGGTTATGGGGGTATAATATAAGGCGAAGGGGATATGGCGGGGAGAAATCCCTCCGGCCGCCGATGGCGGCCACCTCCCTTTGACAAGGGAGGCGGAATCCCTCCGCCTCGCTATGCTCGGCCACCGCTCCTCTTCTGGCGCTTCGCGCCACCTCCCCCATCCCGGGGGAGTCTGTCTTTGACAAGGGCGGCTTGCGGGCCGATGCAGGCATCGGTCCCTGCAAATTGCCACAGATATTTCCCCCCACGAACAGAAAGGCACACCTATGGATACCACAGGCAAATTAAAACTTGGATTTGCGGCGCTGATGATTCTGTCGGGCATCGGCGTGGCGATGTACCCGGTCGTCAGCAACGCGGTGGCACAGCGCCATGCGTCGGCGGTCATTGACAGCTACGACGATACCGTCCAATCCATGGATACAGAAAAGCTCGATGCTGCAAAAGAAGCGGCCCGCAGCTACAACGAACAACTCAGCAATGCCGTGGGCCGCGACGCGGCGGGCGAAGCTGCCGACACCGGCACAAGCTATGTGGACCTGATGGACGTGGGCGAGAGCCTGGGCTACATAAAAATCCCAAAAATCGACGTCAATCTGCCGATTTATGAAGGCACCAGCGACGAGGTGCTGCTCAAGGGCGTCGGCCATCTGGAAGGGTCGAGCTATCCGCTTGGCGGCGACAGCACCCACAGTGTGCTGACCGGCCACCGCGGCCTGGCCGAGGCCGTCCTGTTTACCGATTTGGACAAAATGCAGGAAGGTGACAAATTTTACCTGCACGTCATGGACGAAGTCCTAGCCTACCAGGTCGACCAGGTCAAGGTCGTGGAGCCGGAACACACCGAGGATTTGGAAATCATCCCCGGCGGGGACTACTGCACCCTTGTCACCTGCACGCCCTATGCCATCAACACCCACCGTATGCTGGTGCGCGGCGTGCGCGTGCCCTACAACGGCGAGGACGAGGACACAGACACCCCGCAGGCCGTGCAGTACCAGGCATTGAACACCGGCAACATCGTCAAGCGCGTGGTGGACGCCTGGCCGTGGATCAGCGTGACCGGCAGTATTATCATAGGCGGCGAGGCACTGCTGCTGCTTTTGCTGCTGCACCGCTGCAAAAAGCGCGAGGAGGAAGACTGATGAAACGCCTGCTGCTGCAAATTTTTGCGTGGCTTGCCATACTGGTGGGCGCGGGGCTGATGCTGCAGCCGACGGTCAGCCAATACCTGACCCGCCGCAAAAGCACCGCCGCCGTGGAAACCTTTGTGCAGTCTGCCGCCGAGTCCGCCGCCGTGGCCGCTGACGACCCGGCTGCAGAAAACACGCGCCCCTACGCAGATTTATACGACGCACTGCAAGCCTACAACGCGGAAATCTACGCCGCGGGGCAAAGCGGGCTGAAGGATCCCTTTGCCTACGAGACGCCCGCCTTTGACCTGACGGCCTACGGCCTGCCCGATGATATGATCGCCGCGCTGTGGGTGCCGCGCCTGGATTTAGATTTGCCGGTGTATCTGGGGGCCAGCACCGAAAACATGGCCCGGGGCGGCGCACTGCTGGGGCAGACCTCGATGCCGCTGGGCGGCGCGAACACAAACACGGTCATTGCCGCCCACCGCGGCTACTACGGCGCGGAGATGCTGCGCAATGTGCAGCAGATACAGATCGGCGACAAAATCACCCTGACCACGCCGTGGGAGACCCTGACCTACCGCGTGTGTGAACTGAAAATTATACAGCCGGACGACATAAATGCGATACTGATACAGCCGGGACGGGATCTGTTGACCTTGACGACCTGCCACCCCTACACCCAGAACACCCAGCGCTACCTGGTCATTGCCGAGCGCGACCCCGACGCCGCCCCCGCCACCCATGAGGAAGATTTGGCCGAGTGCGCGGGCAGCTGGGACGCCGCGCCCCGCCAGGTGACGGTGGAAAGCCCCGACGGCACCGCCGCCGTGGAGGAGATCGCGCCCGAGAGCATCAGCCCGCTGCCGAACGAGGGCAGCGGCGAGGATGCGGGCGGGGCGTACTCCAACTGGATGATATGGCTGGAAAACAACGCCCTGTGGGCAGGAATTGTGCTGATTGCCGCCGTGGTGGGGTGCGGGCTGATCCTGCGCCGCCACAGAAAGGACTGACCGATGCAGACACGAGAAAAAGCGCTGGCCGTGACGGCCGAGGTGGGCAAGGCCGTACTGGGCAAGCCCGAAGCAATTTTGAAAATCATGATGGCAATGCTGGCCCGCGGCCATGTGCTGGTGGAGGATATCCCCGGCGTGGGCAAAACCACACTGGCCCAGGCGTTTGCCCGCGCTATGCAGCTGACCCAGAACCGCGTACAGTTCACACCGGACGTATTACCGTCTGATATTGTGGGGTTTTCACTGTACCAAAAAGAGACCGGCAAGTTCGTTTACCACCCCGGCGCGGTGGCCTGCAACCTGTTTTTGGCCGATGAGATCAACCGTACCAGCGCCCGCACCCAATCCGCCCTGCTGGAAGTCATGGAGGAAGGTGCGGTGACGGTGGACGGCGTGACCCGCAAGCTGCCCCAGCCCTTCACCGTCATGGCGACGGAAAACCCGGTTGGCTCGATCGGTACGCAGATGCTGCCGGAGTCGCAGCTCGACCGTTTTATGGTCTGCGTGGTCATGGGCTACCCCGACACCGAGGCCGAAATGGAGATTTTGACCCGCCAGCCGCGCCACGGTCTGCTGGACCGCGTGCAGCCGGTCATGGATCAGAACGACCTGCTGACCATGCAGGCCGAGGTGGACAACATTTATATGAGTGAGGAAATTTTGCGGTATATCGTAGATCTTTCCCAGGCGACCCGCAAGGACGCACGGCTGGCGCTGGGGCTTAGCCCCCGTGCGTCGCTGGCCGTGGCCGGTATGGCGCGGGCCGCGGCGTACCTCTCGGGGCGGGAGTTTGTCGTGCCCCAGGATGTGACCGCGATTTTTGCCGACACCGCGCACCACCGCCTGAGCCTGACCGAGCAGGCCCGCACCGGCGGGGAGACGGTGGAAAACGTGATCGCCGACGTGCTGCACACTGTGCCGCGCCCCCGCCCGGAGAAACCGACCCATGGCAGGTAAGGTGGGCTGCGGCCTGCTGCTGGCCGTGCTGTTTTGCGCCGCCGCGGTCAGCCGTGCGCCGTTTGTGGTGTTCCTGCTGGCGCTGGCGATGGTGTTCACCGCGTTTTTGTGGTGGGACGCCCGCACGCTGCGGCGGCAGGTGACGGCGGCCTTGCAGCTGCCCGCCAAACCGGTGCGCCCCGGCGAGGCATTTGCCGTGACCGTGCACCTGCAAAACGCCGGGCGGCGCACCGTGCCTGAACTGCGGGCCGTGCTGCGGGCCGAGGATGCCGAGAGCGGTACGGCCATCGAG
>ENA-UOOC01003608-UOOC01003608.1-human-gut-metagenome-genome-assembly--contig:-C48old-NODE-3608-length-10486-cov-5.129805_pt1 | contig 10486 bp, 7 predicted proteins | sample MGYA00242469_ERZ724016 | MGnify/ENA metagenome assembly ERZ724016 | reverse complement strand
ATGGCGCCGCGTTCCGACACCCACAACGCACCATCGCCGCCGAGGCTCACGAGCACATTCTGCGCGCCCATTTCAAGTAGCTCCAGCGCCGCCTGATGCACATCCGCCATCGTCGGCAGCGGACGGTTCATAGCGGCTTGCAGTTCACTGCGGTTCGGCTTGACGAGGAACGGACGCGCTGCCAGCCCCGCCATCAGCGCCGCGCCACTTACATCCAGCACAAACAGGCGCTCCGGCAGGGAGAGCATCAGGTCGCGGTAATACTCCGGCGGACATTCCGGCGGCAGCGAACCTGTCAGGACAACATACTGTCCTGCCGTTGTCTTCTCCACCAGCAAGTCCGAAAACGCCCGCTGATTCGCCGCGTTGACCGGCGCGCCGGGTTCGTTCAGTTCCGTCACGCCCGTGCCGTCCTGCGGGACAATCTTCATGTTCGTGCGCACGTCGCCGTCCACGGGCAGGAAAACATGCGTCACCTGCTCGCCGTCCAGCTTGCGGCGAACCGCGTCAATGCCGTTTTTGCCCGCGCAGCCGAGGACGCAGGACGCAATGCCCAGCCGACGCGCAGTAATGGCGACATTGATGCCCTTGCCGCCCACATCCTGCCGCGCGGACAGGACACGGTTCACATCGCCCACCGTGAAGGAACAGAGCGACACCGTGCGGTCAAACGAGGGATTCAGGCACACACAAGCCAGCATGGGCAAACCTCCCCATCATCAGCAGTCCATCCCATTATATCATGATTCCCCGCATGATGCAACCTGACGCGGAAAGAAAAAGGCTGCCCCGTATTCGCTCGGAGCAGCCAAATGGACTCATTCCTTAATGCTGTAGGCATTCAGCGCGTTCTGCATCGTGATCTGTGCGAACGCTTCCAGCGGAATTTCGCGCAGCGCGGCAATTTTCTCCGCCACATAGCGCACGTTCGTCGGCTCATTTCGGCGGCCGCGGACGGGTTCGGGCGAAAGGTACGGGCTGTCCGTCTCAATCAGGATGCGGTCAAGCGGCACATTCACCGCGGCTTCCTGCAATTTCGGCGCTTTCTTGAAGGTCACAGGCCCCGCAAAGCTGATGAAGTACCCCAGTTTCAGGTACTCCTTCGCAATCTCCCAGCTGCCGGAAAAGCAGTGGATGATGCCGCCGGTCAAATGCTTCCTGTGGCGCTTCATGATGTCCAGCATGTCCTGATGCGCATCGCGGATGTGATATGCCACGGGCATCGATAATTCCCACGCCAGCTCCATCTGCGCTTCGCAGACCGTCATCTGCGTTTCGCGTGGCGACAGGTCATAGTAGTAATCCAGCCCGATTTCGCCAATGGCGACGACTTTCTCTTCCTTCGACCAGTCCGCCAAGCGCTGCAAATCATCCTCCACGAAGCCTTTCGCTTCGTGCGGATGGATGCCGATGGCGGCATAGCAGCCCGGATGTGCCGCTGCGAAATCCGCGCTGTGCCGGGAGGTCGCCATGTCCGAGCCAATCACGGCGTACCGGGTGACGCCCGCTTCCGCCATGCGGGTCAGGACGTCCTCCCGGTCGTCGTCGAATTTCGGCTCATCGACATGGCAATGAGAGTCAAACAGCGCCATCATCCGATGATTGCACCGTCCTCCACGCCCTCGCCGACGCTCATCAGGCGCAGATTATCCTCGTCATCGACGGCGGAGAGAATCATGCCCTGACTTTCGATGCCCGCAATCTTGCGCGGCGCGAGATTCACGACCGCCACGACCTGCTTGCCGACGAGGTCTTCGGGCTTGTAGTACTTCGCGATGCCGGAGAGAATCGTGCGTTCGCCGTCCTTGCCGAAGGAGAGGCGGAATTGCAGGAGCTTGTTGCTCTTCTCCACCTTCTCGCAGGACAGCACGCGCGCCACCTGCATCTTGCACTTGCAGAAATCATCGAAAGCGATTTCCGCCGGGAAATCAGGCGTTTCGTGCTTCTTCTCCGCCTTCTTTTCAGGCTTGGCGGCAGGCTTCTTTTCTTCCTTCTTCGGCTCTTCGGCAGGTGCGTCGCGTTCGATTTCCTTCTGGATGTCCAGACGCGGGAACAGCGCCTCCCCCTTATGCACCGTCAGGCCTTCCGGCAGCACAGCAAACGGCTTGCAGACGGAATCCCACGTCTTGAGCGCGTCGTCGGTCACGCCCAGCTGCTCGAAGATGCGTTCCGGCGTGCGCGGCATAACGAAGCCAATCATCACGGCGACGCGGCGGACGCACTCTGCCAGCGTGTACAGCACCGTCTTCAGACGCGGCTGACCTTCTTCGCTGCGGCCCAGCACCCACGGCTGCGTCATGTCGATATACTTGTTGCAATCGCTGATGAGCTTCCATGTTTCCACCAGCGCGTTGGAGAACTGGAAGGCGTTGACGTAGTTCTCCACCTTGCCGGAAAGCTGCTCCGCCTCGTCCCAGATGGGCTTGTCAACAGCTTCATCCACCGCGTCGATGGCGGGAATCGTGCCGCCAAAGTACTTCTCAATCATCGCGACCGTGCGGGAGACGAGGTTGCCAAGGTCATTCGCAAGGTCGGAATTGATGCGCGTCAGCATGGCTTTGAGCGTGAATTCGCCGTCCGAGCCGAAGGGCATTTCGCGCATGAGGAAATAGCGCACCGCGTCGGAGGAATAGCGGTTGCACAGCACGACCGGGTCAACGACGTTGCCGACGCTCTTGCCCATCTTCTTGCCATTGATGACCAGCCAGCCGTGGCCAAACACCTGCTTGGGCAGCGGCAGCCCCAGCGCGTGGAGCATAATCGGCCAGATAATGGTATGGAAGCGGACAATTTCCTTGCCGACCAGATGGACATCCGCCGGCCAGTACTTCTGGAACAGCGCGTCATTGTCCGTGCCGTAGCCCAGCGCGGAAATGTAGTTGCTCAGCGCGTCAATCCAGACGTACACCGTGTGCTTCTCGTCGAACGTGACCGGGATGCCCCACTTGATGGACGTGCGGCTGACGCACAGGTCTTCCAGCCCCGGACGGAGGAAGTTGTTCAGCATCTCATTGGCGCGGCTGGCGGGCTGGATGAAGTCCGGATGCTCCTCGATGTACTGAATCAGCCATTCGGCGTACTTCTGCAGGCGGAAGAAGTAGGATTCTTCACGCGTCTTTTCAACCGGGCGACCGCAGTCCGGGCAGCAGCCGTCCTTGAGCTGCAATTCCGTCCAGAAGGATTCGCAGGGCGTGCAGTACCAGCCCTCGTATTCAGACTTGTAGATGTCGCCCTGATCGTACAGCTGCTTGAAAATCTTCTGCACGCACTTGACGTGGCGGTCATCGGTCGTGCGGATGAAGTCGCTGTAATCAATGTCCATCAACTTCCACAAATCCTTGATGCCCGCAACAATCTTGTCCACATACTCCTTCGGCGTGACGCCCTGTTCCTTTGCCTTGCGCTCAATCTTCTGGCCATGCTCGTCCGTGCCGGTCAGGAAATAGACGTCATAGCCCGTCAGCTTCTTGAAGCGCGCCATCGAGTCCGCCGCCGTGGAGCAGTAGGCGTGACCGATGTGCAGGTTGCTGCTGGGGTAGTAAATGGGTGTAGTGATGTAAAACGGCTTCTTACACGATTCACACATGAGTTCATTCCTCCAATTGCTGTTTGAGAGAAACGATAAAAAACCGCCCCTCCCGCATTTTTTGCCGAGGGGCGGAGAATTTTCCGCGTTGCCACCCTGATTTATCACTCATCCTGCGGATAACGGCGCGACCCGCCGCACCCTACTTCACCCCAAAGGCGTTCAGGTGCGTGATGCTCCGGAGCCATGTTCCCGCGGATGTCCCGGCTGCTTCTCACCTGCCGCAGCTCTCTTTGCGCATCCATCCCCGGTACTCTTTCCATCATTGCAGAGGATATTATAGCGTCATTTGGGCATGGTTGTCAAGGGCAAATTTCAGCTGTGCTGCTGATACCAGGTGTAGTCGTAGCCGTAATCGCCCTGCTGATTTCTGGCGGACAGCGTAAAGCGCACGACGGCGTTCTGCCGCAAGGTCATTTGCAGCGTGCATTCGCCGTTTTCCGCCGCAAGCACCGCCGTATCCGCCGCCGGCTGACCCGCCTGACGCAAAAGACGCAGCTGATTTGCCGTCAGCGAGCGCGGTTCGCCCAAATCATGCCATACCTTCAGCGGATTGCACGTCACTTCATCCACCGTCTCCGTCGTCAGCGTCTGTTCACCGCCCACAGGCAGGGCAATCGTCACGGTCAGCTCGTCGCGGTCGGTGCGGCAGAGATTCCACAGCACGCCTTCATACGAGCCGTCGTCCTTGCGGACAATCACGCTGTGTTCGTCGCGGTGCACCGGCGTTCCGTGCAGATGGGAGAAGAACGCGAAGCTCCACAGTGTCGGCTTGGCAATCTGCCCATTGGCAATCAAGCCGAATCCACCGTGGAAGGGCATCGGCGGCACACCCTGCTCCTCGAACACATCCCCGAACGTCCAGTAGGAATATGACGCCGCCACATCGCCCATCCGCGCCAGCACACCCGCCATATACGCCGCATTCAGGTTCGTGTCATGAATCGGGCAGAACGGGTTGTATGACGTGTTGAACTCGGTGATGTGCATCTCCATCCCGCGGTATTCCGGGAAGCTGTCGATAATGTCACGCGTCTCCTGCATTTCAGCGAGGAGGCTGTCCACCGTGCGCATTGTATGATAGAGATAGCGCCCGCGGTGTTCCGGCGTTTCGCCCATGTAGGCGTGGCGCGACACGAAATCCAGCGGCAGCTGATTCTCCTTGCAGAATCGCAGGAAGTTGCGCACCCAGTCCTGCGACGTCGCGCCACCGCAGATCGCCGGGCCGCCGACGCGCATGTCCGGCAGCACTTCCTTAACTGCCTTCGCCGTCACCGCATACAGGTGATGATACTTCTCTTCATCCGCATTTTCCCAGAAACCCGACAGGTTCGGCTCGTTCCACACTTCACACGGCCAAGTGGACACTTCGTCTTTCCCGTAGCGCTCCGCCAAATGTGCAAGCGTCGCCTGAACCATCGCCGTCCACTTTGCGTCGTCCTGCGGCGGCGTAACGTTGCCCTTCCAATAGAAGATGGTCTGCGTGCCGCTCGCCATTTTTTCCGGCATGAAGCCCAATTCAAGGAACGGCTTCAAGCCCTGCGCGCGGTAATCATCCATCACGCGATCAAGGTAGGTGAAATTGTAGCCCTCGTGCCAATTTCCTTCCGCATCCTGATACGGCTGGTAAATCGCCATATCGTCGCTGAACAGCCCGTGACCGCGGATGTGCGTGAACGCGCATTCCGCCTGCGCCATCGCCAGCTGCTGCTGATACTCCTGCTGCAATGCCAGCCCCATGCGACCTGTGCCGATGCAGAACGCGGTGTTGTTGTTGAACCTTGCCTGACTGTCCGCTGCTATCCGGATGGAATCCTGCTTCATCGTCTTCGTCTCCTTTATAATCCTGATTTTGCCCAGTCGAATACGAGCACTTGATCATGCGGCAGCGTCGCCTGACAGGTATCAATCTGCTCATACGGCGCGATATTGACCGGTTCCGCCGCGCGGAGGTTGCCATCCGTCAAGGCGTTGAAGAAGTCGTCGAACATCCAGCGGTCATAGAGCGCCTCCCGGTGCGGACAGAGGACTTTCTCGAATGGCAGCTGCTGGATGCCGCGCATGTTGCTGCGGTACTCCCGAAGCCCCAGCGCCTGCGGGAAGAACAGCCATGTGCAGGGGTTCCAGTCGTCGCCGGACAGCAGCAGCTTCCGCTCCGGCACATACACCACCGCCGAACCGGGCGTGTGCCCCGGCGCTTCGATGATTTCCGCTGTTAATCCGCCCAAGTCAATCACACCGGGCTTCATCACCTTCGGCAGTGGGATTTCGCCCGCGAGAAACGTTTTTTCATCCACCGGCAGGTTCTTCCCGATTGCCTGCGTCAGCACCCGGCGCCGCATCTCGTCGTCCGTGAACATGCGCCAGTCCGCCATGTCCGCTTCCAGCATGTACGTTTCCGGGAAGCAGCGTGCCCCCATCGCGTGGTCATGGTGGTTGTGCGTCAGGAACACCGTCAGCGGTAAATCCGTCATGTGGCGCATGAAGTCCGCCACATCCTCAATGCCATAGCCCGTGTCAACCAGCATGGCAGCGTTTTCGCCCTCCAGCAGCGTCATGCAGACGCCCATGCAGTCCACAATATGCCACACTCCCGGCATCACCGCGTGAACCGTAAAGGCCATTTTCGGCTCATCCTTTCCATCTTGCCGCCTGAAAAAACGGCGTTTTTTGCACAATTCGACGCACAGTTGTGTTTTTCCTGTCACCCAGTCAACTTTTCGCCAAATTTCTTCCCCTTTTCTGGTTTTGGGTTGTGCAAGTCGGCGAAATATGCTATACTTTTAGTAAAATACGTTACAGGAGGTATCCTGTTTATGGCAAATCAATGGCTTTCGTGGCTTCCGTTTTTACCGGCTGATGTTCCCGCCGATTTTGCGTCCCCGCGCGAAGTCGCCGCGTTCGAGCTTGCGCAGGCACTGCCGACGCTCTCCCCGAACCTGCACGTTTCGCTTGCCGAGGATGATTCGCTGGGCGAAGGGTTCCATGCCGTGCGCCGCGGCGACGACGTGACGATTTTCGGTGGCAAAACCGGGCTGCTGTATGGCGCTTACTGGCTGCTGATGGCGCTCGCGTCGGGTGCGGCATTGCCGGAGGATCATTCCTCTGCGCCGCAGTACGCGCTGCGCATGATTAACTGCTGGGACAACGCCGACGGCAACGTCGAGCGCGGATATTCCGGGCGCAGTCTGTTCTTCCAGGGCGGCAAGCTGACCTACGACCCCGCGCGGATGCGGCAGCTGGGGCGTATGATGGCGTCCGTCGGGCTGAACGTGCTGTGCATCAACAACGTCAACGTGCACGACCCGGCGCAGCTGCTGATTGAGGACGATCTGCCGGATCTGGCGAAGCTCGCGGCGATTTTCCGCCCGTTCGGCGTGCGGCTGATGGTTTCCATCGACTATTCACAGCCGATGCGCCACGGCATTCCGACGGCTGACCCGCTGGATGAACGCGTGCAGGCGTGGTGGAAGCATCAGGCGGAAGTGGTGTACGCCGCGATTCCCGATTTGGCGGGCTTCCTCGTCAAGGCGGACAGCGAACATCGTCCGGGGCCGTTCACCTACGGGCGCAATCACGCGGAAGGCGCAAACATGCTGGCGCGGGCGCTCAAACCGTTCGGCGGAATGCTGGTCTGGCGCTGTTTCGTCTACAACTGTCAGCAGGACTGGCGCGACGAAAAGACCGACCGTCCGAAGGCAGCGTATGAGCATTACGTCTATCTGGATGGGCAGTTCGACGACAACGTGATTCTGCAGGTCAAGAACGGGCCGTTCGACTTCCAAGTCCGCGAGCCGATTTCCCCGACCCTGCTGGCAATGCCCAAAACGAATCTGGCGCTGGAATGGCAGCTGGCGCAGGAGTACACGGGTCAGCAGATTGACATTTTCGCCATGCCGGTAATGTGGCAGGAGCTCTTTGCGGACATGCCGCGCAACAGCATCATGGCGATGGCGGCGGTGTCGAACCTCGGCAATGACGCGTGCATGACCGGGCATCCCTTCGCGGCGCTGAATTTCTTTGCATATGGCGCGCTGGCGTGGGATCCTGATGCCTGCCAGCCGGACGATATCATCCACCGCTGGATTCGCCTCACCTATTGTTTTGCGCCGGATGATGAGAACGCGCTGGCGGATGTGCTGCTCGGCAGCCGCCACGCTTATGAGCAGTACACCGCGCCGCTTGGCATCTGCTGGATGGTCACGCCGAACCAGCATTACGGGCCGAGTCCCGACGGCTACGAGTATCAGGCGTGGGGCACTTACCACAAGGCCGACCGCAACGCAATCGGCATCGACCGCACGGCGGACGGCACGGGCTATGTCCTGCAATACCCGGAAGCACTGCGCCGCCGCTTTGAATCGACGCAGACCTGCCCGGACGAGCTGCTGCTCTTCTTCCACCGCTTGCCGTACACCTTCAAGATGCGCGACGGGCGGACGCTGATCCAGCGGATTTACGACGACCATTTTGAGGGCTATGAATGGGTGGAGCGCGCCGCGAGCATCCTGAAAGCGCTGCCGCTGCCCGATTTTGACCGTGCATTAGTAGATGAGCGCATCGGGCGGCAGCTGCACAACGCCCGTGAATGGCGCGACATCATCAACACGTTCTTCCACCGTCTTTCCGGCATTGAGGATGTTCACGAGCGGAAAATCTATCGCTGAGGAGGCTTTTCATGGCGGACACAAGCCAGCCGCATTCATCCCGCTGCCCGGCTTGGCTGCGCGAGGGCGGGCTGTACCTGATTGTCTCCGGCGTCGTGACAGTGCTGAAATATGTGCTGCTGCTCTTTCTGCCGCGCGCATTCGCTTTTCTGCCAATGCGCGACTTCGGCTGGCCTGGCATCGAAATGACGCTGCTGGGCGAAACCTTCCGCTGGAACATCTTCGGCTACGACACGGCGCATGGCGGGCTGCCTTACCTGTGCGCGTACATGACGGCGATGGTGCTTGGCGAATGCGTGAACTTTCCGCTTCAGCGCAAGTACGTTTTCCGCGCCAAAGGGCATCTCGCGCGGCAGGTGCTGCTGTATGCGCTTGCGTTCATCGTGATTACCTGCCTGGTGAACTCGATTAACTGCATCTGGGTCGCGGTGGCGGCGAAGTTCGTGCCGGATTGGGTGTACACGCTCGGCACGCTCTTCTTCAACGGCACGATTTCCGCGGTGGTGTTTTTCTTCGTCAACAAGCGCATTTTCCCACAGGCATAAAAATGGAGGCTGTCCATTGCGGGCAGTCTCCTTTCTTTATGGCGTTTGTTCAATGCGGATGACCTGCTGATGCCCGAAATAGTTTGCCAGCGCCTGATTCACCCAGTAACCCGACTGCCCCTCGTCCGCCAGCCCCAGCGGGTTCAGGAACGCCGGACAGACCACAACATCCGGGATTTCGCAAATCTCGCCGGGCTGACGAAGCGTTTGGAGGATTTCGGTGTACTGCTGATGATACGCCTGTGCCTCGCCGCTGATGAGCGCTTTCGCCGCTGCAACGCTCGTCGGACTTGCACCCGCCGTCGGATGCGCAGATGGCAGTGTCAGCACCAGCGCAAGCGACAATATGGCGACGATTCCGGCGGAATGGCGCGTCAGATGCGAAAGCGCCGCGTCGATTTTCGTGCCGATTCGGCTGTTCCGCAGCCAGCCAACCCAGAGGAACGTCCAGCAAAGCAGCAGCCAGCCATACGCATAGTAGTAGATGTCGGTTTGCCGTCCCGGCCCGGCATTCGCCATTGCAAAAAGCGACGGCGTCATTTGCGCCGAAAAGATAGCATACGCCAGCGCGCTTTTCAGCAGTGGAAAGCGGAATTTCAACCCGCACTGCCCGACGAAATCCCACATCAGCAGGGCAAAAAGCGCAATGGCAATTCCCTGCGGCCAGCCAAACCAGCCCGACACGCGCACCCACGCCCGGTCGAAGGAGTAGAGAATCGCGGGAACCGCATCCATCGAGCGCGGGATGGTCGCTGCACGGACGCGGTTGCCGGGCGCGGCGGCGTTGATAGCGAACGCAGTCAGCAGCGCGACCATGACGAGCAATATCTGCCGCCAAGCGGGTTTTTTCCGCACAAGCAGCGCAAGAAGCAGAAGCATCAGCAGAATCAGCGTAACGAGGATGGTCGTGTAGTTGCCGCCGCCGATAAAGAACGCGAGCAATATGCACAATGCAGTCCGCCCGGCGCGGCACTTTCCGTCGGTGCAAATCCGCAGGGTGCCCGTCAGCAGCATCAGCGAAAGCGCGTAATAGAGTGTGTAGTAGCATCCGCCGTTGAACCAGTAAAACGTCTGGTTCAAATCCGGCACAAGCTGGATGCTCAGCGTCATGAGCGCCAAGAAAATCAGCACAACCATTGTGCGCGGCGCATGGAGCATCTTCCCCAGCTGACGCAGGAGCATCCCCGTGCCAAGCAGCAGCGGCAGGAGCGTCAGGGCGGTCGTCAGCCAATAGGCATTGTCGGAAAACACGCCCGGCTGAAGCGTGAACAGCACCACCGCGCTGAACGACCCCTGCCAGCGCGCGTAGGTGCTCCGGACGTAGGCGGCAATAGCTGCGACAGCCTCCGGCAGCCCCTGTCCTGCGTCAATGACCTTGCGCAGCACCGCGCCGTAGGTGTAGTCGTCCGCGCGCGGGTGATTGTAGAACGCGACCGCCATCACCGGCAGCAGCGACAGCACAAACAAAACCGCGAGGATGATGGCAATCCGCTGAAGTGCGCGCGTATTCCGCATGCGTATTCCTCCTTTTCGGTTCTTCACGGAATCTTGGGGGAAGAGCAGCTTGGGGGCGCGTCTGCGGACGCGCAAAGTTACTGGCAGGGACGCTTCGCTGCCTGCACCTTTGTTGAGTGCGTTTGGCATACTGGTCGCCCGTGGAACAGTTGGGGCGTTGCCCCAAACCCCAC
>ENA-UOOC01003606-UOOC01003606.1-human-gut-metagenome-genome-assembly--contig:-C48old-NODE-3606-length-10492-cov-88.962825_pt1 | contig 10492 bp, 9 predicted proteins | sample MGYA00242469_ERZ724016 | MGnify/ENA metagenome assembly ERZ724016 | reverse complement strand
AAGGGCAAAGATGTCGGGGCTTCAAAAGAGATACTATGCAAAGCTATACCGGATAGGAAAGCTGAAAAAGAAGCCATACAGTCAGGTATGGAAGTATAAGGAAGATATCCGTAAGATGCATAAACTGCAGGAGGAGTATTTGTTCCTTGTCAATCATGACATTCATTCAGCAGAGGAGCTTGTCAGTGTAATCAGCTCATTGACAGATAAAAGAAAAGAAGTCTCAGCAGAGAAAAGCCGCATTTATAAGGCTAGGGAGAGAAGTCGAGAACTTTTTGATATAGCAGATGATATGAAAGAGTTAGAACCTGCTGAGAAGTCTTTCCTTCAGGGAGATGAATTTTTTACGGATGAGCATATGCAATGGGAAACTTTGAAACAGAAGCTTTTATCACAAGGATATGGTCTTGAAGAGGTGGAAGCACTGCGTAAACATTATAAAGAGGAGTATTCCAAAGCATGTGCAAAAGAAAGGGCAGTATTCAAAGAGTTGAATATTGGTAAATCTATATGGAAGAGTCTTATTCCAGACAGCGTATCAGATGGAAAAGATGCACAGTACAATAAAGAGACAATACGAGACAGGAAAGAACAGCCAGAACGTTAGGGCTGTTTTTTTAGTAGTTAGGAGGCATATATGGAAGAAAACAGAGAACCGCTTAGTGCGATAGCAATCGAGAAAAAATTGCAGCTTCTCCGAAATAAGCATTTCAGTGAAGATACGATTGCTCTTGTAAAAAGTGATTATGAATATGGACTGAAAGAGGAGGAGATCAGCCTTTATCTCAATAAGTCATACGACATTGAACAGATGAAGATTTTATCGGAATGTCTGCACAAGGATGTTCCAAAAGATGTGATTGATATTATCAAGAATACCAAGTATTCGGTTCATCAGATGCAGGTATCCCTTGAATTTTATGAAAAGGGTGTACCTGTTCAGACAATTAAGGAGGTTATGGACAAAGGGGAAAAACCTATTACCATGCGACGATTATATGAGGAAGTTCTGGAACAGCTGAATAAAGTCAAGAAACAGATTCCGGAAGAGTCTGAGTATGTGAAAGCACTAATTTCTCAGATGGATGAAGTGGTTGCAAAGATCAATCATCAGAATGAAAGGTATGATGCCCTGAATAAGAAGCTTTCTGAAATAGAAACTTCCAAAGATGATGAGGAAGTCAGGGAGCGTCTGGTCAAGGAGAACCAGGATAAGGATGCTCTTATCAACAGTCAGCAGAATGAACTGAATAAGGCAAGCAGTACGATTGCAAGACTCAGGGATGATATTGAGAAAAAGGATAAGGAGATGAAGCGTATGGGAGACAGAATAGAGTCGTTGGAAGATAAGATCATAAGTGTTGCCACAGAGAATAAGAACGAGGCAGAAAGTAAGGCAGAGCCGCAGGAAAGCCAGTCCGTACCACAGGCAGATAAAAAGATGGTTGATACAGTTGCAGTTCCGCAGAATATGCAGGCTGTGGTAAACGGGATTCCGGTCTATTATCAGATTCCGGTAGTTGATGGTACTGGAAATGTGGTGCAGAGACTTCCGATTGAGAGAAGTGTGAGAAAGAGCAGCAACAGCGGAGTGGTGAGCCTTTTTGCAAGACTGTCATTTAAGAAAAAGTCAAGGGCAGACATTGTAAAGCTGGTTGCATCGGGAGACCTTGTTCCGGCGCAGCTTGTGCAGATTAAGAGTGCAATAGAAAAGGGACTTACTGAGTCACAGCTTGTAGAGCTTATAAACAACAACATTTCAGCGGAAAAGATGAAGGAGATCATTGAGATTGCTGTGCTTGAAAACAGCATGGCAGATTAGGAGGAACTTATGAATTTAGCAGTAGTAAATGAAGCAGTAACAGAGATGAATGGTGTGGAGCATCAGTTTACAGAGGAAGAGAAAAACTTTGTTGTCCAGTTCGCATTCAGAAGCGGCAGCAAGGAAGATACGATTTCTCTTATTGAAGCTTTGGCACATTCAGCGGATAAGGCTGAGTCGGACGAGATTATGGTCACATACAGGTCTAAATATGATATGAAGCCTGCATGGGTGGAACAGGTGGAAAACCTGCTTGTGGCACTTGAAATGTATCGTGTCGAGGAGGAGAAAGCAATCAATCATCTGGCAGATATTTTGACTGCTTATGGTATTGATGTATCAGCCGAGGAAATCCGTACTACAGAGACAGAAACGCTTAAAACAACAGTCAGAGAGAAAGTGGAGGTGCGATAATGGCAGAAGAGATTCAGGAAGCGGTGCAGATCATCCGTGTAGCTTATGATGGCATTGAGATTGCCATGAAGGTAGGAAGCGGCGGCATTGCTGCCATGCAGAAGGCAATAGATTTCTTAAAAGGGATGCTTGATTATGAAAAGTCACTTGGCAAGACATCCATGAGAAAGCTGATCTTAAAAGGTGGCGATTTACAGGTGTTACAGTTTAATACCGAAGATATGAAAAAGGTTGAAAAGATGGCAAAGAAGTATGGAATACTCTATTCAGTACTTCCGGACTGCAACAGGAAAGACGGACTGAGTGAGGTAATCTTTCATACAGAGGCAGTTCCACGTGTGAATATGATGATACAGAAACTCAAGTTTGGCAAGATTGCCACATTTGACGATTATCTGAAGAATGGAGATGAAAAATCCCTTGGCAAGCTGATGGATTTTTTGAAGAAACAGCAGGGAAACGAGAAAAGCCACACGATAGAAGGGGATAAGGTAAATTCTGCCATTGACGGACTGATCGAAAAGGTCGGAATGTTTGCAATGGAAAAGAAAGCTATCAGTGTGGATCAGGTCAAGGAGAATTTCAGTATCAATGGTGAGCAGGCTGAAAGTGTTATCAGACAGCTTGAGACAATCGGTGTGCTTGGCAGTAAGAATGAGGATGGCACCCATACAGTCATGATGGACAAGGATGCATTTATCAACCGTGTCAGAGGCTATCAGGACCTTGCTGAGAGAATGAGGGCAGTTGCAGCATCAAAAAATGCGAACCTGTCAGATGTGACAATCAGCAAGAAGCTGATTATCGAAGAAAATGACCATGCTGTTAAGACCAGAGTTCCCGGCACATGGGGAGAAGAGGCAAGATATGTATGGCTCCGTAAGGAAAACATCATGGAGATTCATGGTGGAAAGACAATGCTTACCTTCCTTGATTCAACCAAGGATTATAAGCTTTACGATGAGCAGAATCGTGTGGTGACAACCCAGAAAGGAACCGAGCTTTATACTCACTATGACAAGGTGGAGTCATCTGTCAGGGAGCGTTACGAGAAAGTACAGAAGCAGCAGAAAAAGACAGCACAGAAGAAAACTGTTACCACGAAGAAAGCGAGGTAGCAGCCCATGCAGACAACAAAGAAAAAGCCTTCACTGATATTCATTCTTGTGGGTGCAGTGTTAGCCGGGTATCTTGGTTATCTGATAAATGGTGCGTGGACGGAAGGGATTGCCTTTAATGAATTTATGGACAGATTCAATGAGGTATGTGCTGTTCCCTTTGCCAACTATTACAATTCCAATACAGTAAAAGCAGTAGCCATTGCATTAGGTATCTATGCGATGGCTATTGTCATGTATTATACCAGTCAGAGAAACTATATGCCCGGTAAGGAATTTGGTACGGCAAGATTTGAAAATCCGAAGCAGGTCAACAAGATACTTGCAGATAAGGATGAGAATTTCAACCGGATACTCAGCCAAAATGTGAAGATGTCGCTGGATTTTAGGAGACTCAAGCTCAATGGAAATATACTTATCTGTGGTGGTTCCGGAGCAGGAAAAACATTTTATGAAGTAAAGCCGAATCTTATGCAGATGCCGCATAACTGTTCCTTTATCTGTACCGATCCAAAGGGAGAAATCCTTAGAAGCTGCGGTCAGATGCTAAAGAATAACGGATATAATGTGAAAGTCATAAATCTGTTAGAGATGGATAAATCAGACTGTTACAATCCATTTTCCTATATCAGAGAGGAAACAGATGTGGTCAAGCTGATTACAAACCTTATCAGCAATACGACACCAAAGGGAGCGACACCAAGTGATCCGTTCTGGGAAAAGGCGGAAGGATTGTTCTTACAGGCTATCTTTTATTATGTGTGGCTGGAGGTACAGCCGGCAAAGAGAAACTTTGAGACAGTACTTAAACTTCTTGGAGAAGCAGAGGTTACAGAACAGGGAAAAGCATCAAAGCTGGATGTGCGTATGAAGTTTTTAGAGGAAAGTTCTCCGCTTGGAGCTAATCATCCGGCAGTAAAGCAGTACAACAAATGTATGAGAGGTGCAGGAGATACCGTCCGTTCCATTATCATCAGTGCCAACTCAAGACTTGCATTTCTTGAGAATAAGCAGGTTTTACGATTACTCTCAAAAGATGAGCTTAATCTGTCCGATATCGGTATTGGAGTAAATGGGGATGGTGAGACAAAGACAGCACTGTTTTGTGTAATCCCGGATAGTGATAAATCCTATAACTTTATTATCGGTATGTTATACACGCAGATATTTCAGGAATTGTACTATCAGGCAGACTTTAATTGTGGTGGAAGGCTGCCAATCCATGTGACATTTATGTTAGATGAATTTGCGAATGTCGCATTGCCCGATGACTTCTGTTCCCTGTTATCGACAATGCGAAGCCGTGAGATTTCAAGTATTATCATTATTCAGAACTTTGCCCAGTTAAAAGCACTTTTTAAAGATACCTGGGAGACAATTCCCGGCAACTGCGATACTTTCATATATCTTGGTGGAAATGAGCAGAGTACACATAAGTATGTGTCTGAGTTGCTTGGAAAAGGTACGATTGATAAGAAGTCAAGTGGAGAGACAAAGGGCAGACAGGGAAGCTCATCAAGGAATTATGATGTGTTAGGAAGAGAATTGTTTACACCCGATGAAGTCAGAAAGCTGGATAACAAAAAGTGTATTATCTTTATCCGTGGTTTTGATCCTATCATGGATAATAAGTTTATACCATTCAATCATCCGATGTTTAACCAGACAGCAGATGGCAAGGGAGAGCCTTATGTTCATCAGATAAGGGGAGCAGATAATCTTATCGGTCCGCCATTTGAGATTCTTTCAGACAAGGCAGTTAAGTATTATGAAAAGCTGAAGGATAAGGGCGAGAATGTGTATATAGATTCTCTTACCTATGAGCAGTTTATGATGCTTGGTGATGCGGAATTAAGCAGAAGATTCTCAATGCAGGATGAAGCAGAGCAGAAGGCAAAGATTGACAGGGAGCAAGCAAATGAGCTTGAGTATGTCGATGAATCGCAGAAGTCTGATGCTGCAGAAAGTGCCAATGCGTCTAATGGAAGTACTGGAGCTAAGCCTGTAAGGAATCCTGAGAGGGAAAAGCCTAAGTGGGAGGATACCATCACAAATCGAATGCTGCACTGGTCATATACACCGGAGCAGAAAGAGGAAGTGAAGAAAGCACTTGCCGCAGGCGTTCCGAAAGCAACGATTCTGACGTATTTCTATCCGGAGGTTACTGTGGAGAAGATGAGTTCTTACAGAAAGAAGCAGTAAATGTTATCGCATAGGAACAGAAAATGTGGTATACTGTGTCTATGTGAAATGAATGTGTTTTACAAATCTGAATTTGTAAAGGAGATATACAACATGAAGAAAGTCTGCTTAGCGGTTTTGCCAGCTTTAACAATAGTGTTAGAATTATTACCCTTGGGAGCAGTTTGTATTTTTGCAACATCTCCAACAGAAAGAGTAAAAGAAACATTCTCATACTTTAGCCTTACACCGTTTGGCTATGCAAATTTTGCTCCACTTATTACAGCCACACTTACTGTTGCCATCTTCTTACTTTCATTGTTTTCATTGAAGAAGAAAGGTGTTCTCAAAGCATTGTTTGTCCTTTCCATTATTACGGTAGTTATTTCTCTTTTGCCATTGATGTATGGCTTAAACTACTATACCCTTGTAGGAGCCTTTATAACAGTAACACTTGTAATAGAAAGTATTTTGGCTAAGATACACCAAAAGTAAAGCGATAACTTTCAAGTTTGTCTGACTCATAAATAATTTAATAGCAGGATTATAAGCACTTTAGCCAATAACTGGTTAAGGTGCTTTTTTCATGTCATAAAAGGAGGTGGTTGAAGCACAACACATCGGGGAAAGCCCGATTAATCATTACAACAGGCATTGCCTGATAATCATATAGTAAAAAAACAAAGACAGAGAGGAATGTATATATTCCATTCGGAAATCAGCCGGATTGGAATGTGTACATTCCTTTCTGGCTTTTTCCATATCTGTCACACATCAAGAAAAAGGAGATTTTTATCATGAGAAAAGAACAGATTACAGTAACTAACAATTCAGTCTGCAATAGCACAGAAAACAAGGGTTTGGAGGGAAAAGGCATGAAGAGAAGATTACTTCATTTTAAGAAAAGAATGGTTCCGGCAGTATCCGGAGCACTTATGGGAGTAATGCTTATGAGCACTACTTGTTTTGCAGCAGGTACAGGTACTTCCGCAGTAACACAGCCGCTTGAGAATTTAAAGACACTTATCATTGCAGTCATTGGTGCGGTTGGTGTCATCATTCTTGCAAAGAATGTTATGGAGTTCGCACAAGCCTACCAGCAGCAGGATTCATCTACCATGAACTCTGCACTGAAAGGAATTGTAGCAGGTGTCATGATGGCTGGTATTTCAACAGTACTGACATTCTTAGGCTTCTAAGATGGGGGAAAAAGTTCCCCTTTTAGTAAAAGGAAAGAGGTGAATAACAAGTATGGATATTTTTAAGCTTGGAGACAAGATCCTTGCACTTCTTGAGGCGGTGTTTGGGTTTTGGAACAATCAGATATCCCTGGTCTTTGCAATGCTTGGACAGTCACCGGTCAGTTTCAAGGGCGGAGGTCCTTGGGCAGTTATTGAGGGTATTGAGCCGGTCTTTGTAGCGGTCGGTTCATCCCTCGTTGTGCTGTTCTTTGTTATCGGTTTCTGCTCGGAAAGCATAGATGTAAAAGATGAAATGAGGTTTGAGTCTATATTTCGTATGCTTATCCGACTGGGACTTGCAGAATGGTTTGTTGCAAATAATGTCACGATCATGAAAGCGTTTTTTACTTCCATAGGAAATCTGGTAGGACTTATATCTGCCGGGACAACGACACAGCTTGCTATTGACAGTACACAGGCAGATATCATTAAGGAACTTGGATTTGGTGAAAGTCTAGTAATGCTGATACTTACAGCTTTGCTTGCAATCATCATTATTATCTGTGGATTCTTTATCATCTACACAGTGTATTTCAGGTTCTTAAAGATACTGATTATTGTGCCGCTCGGTGCGATTGCCTGTTCCACGATGGCAGGAAACAGAATGGTCAGTCATACAATGGCTACCTACTGCAAATATTTTCTTTCGTGTGTATTTGAGGCAGTAACGATGGCACTTGCGATTGTGGTATGTAATGCATTTATCAATGCAGGACTTCCGGCATTTACAGGAAGTTACGCTGACTGGGCACAGACGCTTATTTATTTGTGTGAAATGACATTTACGATAGCAATGACTGTTGGAAGTGTGAAGGGTGCACAGACACTTACAAGCAAGGCATTTGGATTATAGAAGGAGGCAGAAATGGATAATGAAAAGAAACAGGTTACTTATAATTCAAGCATAACCGGAGAAACGCAGGTGACATTTGATATCCAGCAGTATATGAATAACAGGGCAATGTTTATTGGTCTTATGTGTAATGAAGATGGATATGAGGAACCTTTTGGGGATGTGACTGTGAATTTGTCGGTTGCAGCACCAAATTACTGCGGATATCTGAATGTGAATGACATGCCGGATATTGAAAAGTTTATTACAGACAATGACATTGGAGAGTTTACAGGATTCACGCAAAGGAGCGGTTTCTGTGAATATCCGCTTTATCTGTTCAATGTAGATAAGCTTAGAGAACTGTGTCCGGATGGAATGGATAAGTATGAGGCAAATATCGGAATGACAAGAAAGCCAGAGATAAAGGATTTATCAAGATAGGAGGCAGGGACAATGGTAATCGAAGTAAACAAGGATATTGACCGCTATCAGGAATCGGTTGCAATGGGACTTACTGCAAGGCAGCTTATATTTTCCATTGCAAGCGTAGTGGTTGGTGGCGGTATCGTCCTTCTTCTTTACAAGTATATCGGTCTTACGGGTTCTGCTTATGTGGCAATTCCCTGTGTGGCACCGATTGCACTTGGTGGTTTCTATTCCTTTAATGGGATGAATTTCTACGAGTATATGGGAAAGAAACTGCATTTTATGTTTGGCAACAGGGCGCTTACCTATGTATCAACAGAAGGAGAGCCTGCAATAAAGCAGTTAGAAGCAGAACAGAATGAACAGGTAAAGAAGAAAGGCAGAAAGGCTGAACCGGAGACTGTAACAGCTGATTCGGCTGTAAAGAAGCAGGAGGAGTTTGAAGCGATGAAGAAAAAGACGAGAAATATGCTGCTTGGACTTGTCGCAGTCATTGTGGCGGCAGTAGCAGGCATTGCAGCATATAAGGCAATGCATTAGAAACGAATAGTATCTGACCGCAAGGTCGGGAACACAGCCCGCAGGGTGAAGTTCCCGGCGGGCTTTCATTATAAGAAAGCGAGGTTAGAGACATGGGTTTATTTACAGACGGATTTAAGTTATTAAAGAAGGCGAGTGAGCCTTTGTATAAGACACCTAAATCCATTCAGGAAACCATAGAGATTATGGCGGTGGCTGAAAACGGCATTTTTGAAGTAAGCAAAAATAAGTATTCCAAATGCTACCGCTTTCAGGACATCAATTACACAACAGCAACGGAGGATGAGCAGATCGGCATATTTGAGAGATACTGCAAGTTCTTAAATTCGCTGGACTGTAATTATAAGATTACGATCAACAATAAGAACAAAAACATGGATGAACTCCGTGACAAGGTTCTGATTGCTGAGAAAAACGATGGCTTCAACAATTATAGAAGAATCTACAATGACATCATTGAGGAGAAGATTATTGAGGGCAGACAGGGGATTGAGCAGGAGAGATACCTGACAATCACGATTGAGAGAAAGAACTTCGAGGAGGCGAAGGCACAGTTTGCAACCCTTGAGGCAACGATACACAAGGCTTTCATTGAGCTTGGTGCGGAGATTGTACCACTTAATGGCAATGAGAGACTGAAAGTGCTCTATGACTATTATCATCTTGGAGATGAGGGCAGCTTTGATTTTGATATCAAAAAGGCAAAGAAGGTCGGGGCAGATTTTAGAAATGATCTGTGCAATGGGATGGTGAAATATTTCCCAGACCATTTTGAGGATGAGAGTAAATTCTGCAAGGCACTTTTTATCAAAAAGTATCCGAGCAGTTTGTCAGACAGATTCATCAATGAGATTACTTCCCTTCCGGTTCATTCCATCACGAGCATTGATGTGGTGCCTGTTCCAAAGGATTTGACAACAAAGGTGCTTCAGAAGAAATACCTTGGTATTGAGTCGGATATCATTAAGCAGCAGAGAGTCCGTAATAAGAATAACGATTTTTCTACGGAAATCTCATATGCCAAGAGAACGGAGAAAAAGGAGATTGAGGAAATCATGGATGATGTCCGTGAGAATGACCAGTGCCTTTTCTTCGTGGGAGTAACCATTATTCTTATGGCAGAAAGCAAGAAGGAGCTTGAGAGTGTATGTGAGACTGTGGAGACTATCGGAAAGCGTAACAGCTGCACGATTGATACACACTACTTAAAGCAGAGGGAGGCACTCAACACAGCGCTTCCGATTGGAGTAAGACAGGTGGAGACAATGCGTACTCTTCTTACCCAGTCGCTTGCGGTGCTTATGCCATTTAATGTGCAGGAATTAAATGACAGCACAGGGAACTATTATGGTATCAATCAGATCAGCAAGAATGTGAATATCGGCAACAGAAAGAAGCTCATTAACGGAAATGGCTTCGTTTTTGGAGTGCCGGGGTCTGGTAAATCCTTCTTCTGCAAGATGGAGATGGGCAGCGTATTTTTGTCGGGAGATGATGAGATAATCGTCATAGATCCAATGAACGAATACTTTGATATTGCTGAGACTTATGGTGGAACAGTGGTAAATATGTCCACCTATACGGATAACTATGTGAATCCGCTGGAGATGGATGTATGGAGCCTTGATCCGAATGATTCCAAGGGAATGGTAAGAGAAAAGGGCGAGTTCATGCTTGGTCTTTGTGAGCAGTGCATCGGTGACAGCTTAAATTCAAGACAGAAGTCAATCATCGACCGCTGTGTGAGAAAACTGTATATCGACATTGCAAGGAGCAAAGAGAAGTATATCCCGGTAATGAGTGATTTTTACGATATTCTCATGGCACAGCCGGAGGACGAGGCAAAAGACATTGCATTGTCTTTGGAACTTTTTGTAAATGGTTCGCTTAACATCTTCAACCACCAGACAAATGT
>ENA-UOOC01003604-UOOC01003604.1-human-gut-metagenome-genome-assembly--contig:-C48old-NODE-3604-length-10494-cov-4.157295_pt1 | contig 10494 bp, 7 predicted proteins | sample MGYA00242469_ERZ724016 | MGnify/ENA metagenome assembly ERZ724016 | reverse complement strand
AAGCTTTTCTCTTGATTTTTTAGAAAGAGGAACATTTACTGAATATCCCTAATTATAAACGGTATATAAAAAAGAGCGATGGACAAGTGTTTGATTACAAACCTGTCCACCGCTCTTTTTATATATTTACAGATACCAACAAATTACATGACCGGAGTCTGGAAAAGGAAAGTAAACGATTGACTGTCTTTCAAATCCTTCACTGCATCACCTGCATAAATCTCTCCCTTTGTCAGAGACAATTTCTTAATCCCTGCTTTCGGACTAAAATCTATTTTCTTCAAGTCCAGCCAAAACATATTCGGTGTCAAAGTAGATTCGAAATAATACACTTTATTCTTCTGATCGGAAACGGAACGCCAACGGGTAGAAGAAATATAAGGCTTCTCCGGCGTGTTAATACCAAATGGTACAGAAACATTACGCATCACACTCAATACACTGGGAACTGCAATTTTTGCATCAGCAGTTTGCGGAATGGCATGAATGTAGAAAGAAGCCCTGACAAAGCGGTCACTCGCACGATTTGTTCCCGGTAGCATCTGTAAGCCACCAATTTCTTTCCAATAATCATTAATAGCCAATTGATAGTCATATCGGGGAGAATTTGTCATCACCCGGTATTCTTTCCCTTCGTGAATACTTAATTTTCCATCCAAATATTCCAATACAGCCGTATTCCCAGTTTCATCGGTTATAGCCAGATGCAAGGTAGATTCCGGTCCCCCATTCGGCATACGGGGAGCATCAATCCGGAAAGTCTCTTTTTTCAGTTCATCCACGGCTTCGCGTACCGTAGCAAAGTTATCAAGCACATACTGTGTCCAAATGCTGATTCCCATTGCCGGACGGGTATCACCGGGAAGAGAGTAAATAGATTCCGGTAAGAAAAGCAGACTCGCCACCAATCCTTTCTCGTTCATTCCATCGCAAGTACCAATATCATATCCTGTGGCAATTACACTTCCGTATTTGGCAGTCCAGTTCACCGTTTTATCCTTGTTATGTCCCGCACGCTGAATACCACGTGGAAACACATAGATATTCGTCATGATATCTTCTTTCCAGTCCATGGTACGCCCCGTTATCACCATCTGGTCAGGACCTATGTATACTGCACGCGTACATGCTTCCACAGGCTGTATACTCCCCAAAGAGACGGCAACCAACACCAATGCAACTCCTGCTAATTGTTTCTTCATATTCTTTCTTTTTAAATAATTGATACTCTTATTTATAAATAACAAATATGACACGATTATTGCCTACAAGAAAGATGATTTTAATGAAAAAAAAGAATTTATTCAGTGAATGAGGAAGTTTTTGGTTTTCGATGCATGACAGTTATCATCGCAGAACTCATTTCTAGCGATAGATATTAAATAAATGAAAAGGATATGCATAAAGTATTACGCGGAGGCAGTTATTACACCTTCGAGAAATACTGTAAAGTCACCAGCCGTTATGGAGTGACCCCACAACGGTGGGATATTGATTACGGGTTGCGGTTAGTAGTGTCTCTCTAACTTATGTATAAATGTTAAGTCGGCTTATTAATCGGCCAATCTATAAAGCTCATATCCTCCCAATGCCAGTATGTAGGGCAGATTATAAATTACATCAGCATCCTTCTCTACCTCTTCGGGATGCTTTTGTAGTAGTTCGCAGAAAGGCATAATAAGAGGATGTTGCAAAAATACCTTATCCTTCACCTTAGCACGTCTCCAGCCGGCCACCGTACGCTCGGCATTCCATCGGTACTTCTCCATGCGTACTAACAGATACAAAACTTGAGCTGGCAGATCTTCATTGAACATAGATTCGGATATGTGTGCCGGTGAGTGGTCACTCCGTCTGATGCCGTAACCCAATGTGCGACAAAATACACTATAGGCATCTAGTTGATAGCGGTTAGCCCAACGCAACGGCTCGCTTAGTTTATTCCACAAATACTGCGCCTGGTGGTTCATCAAAATAAAGTCGGCAGAATGGTTACCATAGGATTCATACATCTTCTTCAATACCTCTTTTTGTTTGAGGCTTTCATCAGCATAACAACAATCGTATAAGTAGTTCACATACAAAGCCAGTTTATCTTGCAAGATGTTTTTCTTTATTCCCCTGTCTACCATACCAAACACCTTGACATAGCGATAGCGTCCCTTCTCGTCGTCCACCATCGACGACAAATCATTATTAAACTCCTGACGGATTAGCACACGACACTGATACTGATAAACTTCATGTGGTAAGTTGAGTCCTAATGAAAGACTCAAATCAGGATCATGCACACAAATGGCCACTGTAAGCATACAATGCTTATTTTGTGCCCACTGCTGCAGGCGGGTACGCATAGCAGTACTGCAAATATCGTCATGGCAATATTCCACCTCAATATCATCTATTTGGCTCTCTATATAGGGGAATTGAGCTTTGAAGTAGTCTTTCTGTGCCTCCATCTCGCGATCCACTAAAGTGATACGGGTACGTATACGTTCATCTGCAGGCAGACGGTCATCATAATTGGCATAATGGCAGATACGCAATGCTTCGAGTAGCAACGAACGTCCCACTCGGTTGAATCCCACGATAACCAGATGCACATAGTCTTGACTGGTAGCACTCCAACTTCCATCAGGTTGTTGTGTAATGCTTATGGGGCGATAATCCAGCGGATCATAACGCCTTTCACAATCAGCTCCATAAAGGCTCCATAGCTGCCGGGCCAAGTTTTCATGGAGATTAAAGGGCCGAAAGAAAATATTAGGCTTGCCTTCTATACAAAAGACTTCGGGCGGCAGATTCATTTTCTGTATGTTAGAATACGAAGGGATGCTATCAAACTGTACATACACAGGCATCATCTTACCATCATAACATTTACCACGCAGAGTACTTACCAAGTGCACAATAGCTATATTTTTAGCATCGCGCCCGTAACGTTCTTCATCACCCAGCACATATACTTCAATAGCACTCTCTATGTTCAACCGCTGAAGTTCTTCGATCGACTCAATGTTGCCAAAGTAAACAAGCACTTGTCGCTCAACTTCAACAGGCAGGGCCGACTGTATACGATGCCGCACCGTTGCCGACTCCATACCGCTCATCAGCAAAATACGTGCCGAAGGACATTCGTCATACAGTTCACGTATCATATTGATAGACAATTCGTTGAATCCGATCAGTACATAATGATTTTTTATATTACGGTAGGTCATTCGCCCCGCGTATACCACTCCCACACGCCGCTCTATAATATTAGAGATAGTAGAGATGAGCACACCGCCCAGTAAAACGGATCCCGAAATGCTGATAAGCCCCACTAATATCCTGTTAGGCCAGGCAGTCTCTTCTATTTGGTTACCGGGATCGACAAAGTTGTTGTACACTGCCCAGAGCCTTTCTCCCCATTCCTCGTGTCCATGCAATTGGATGGAAAAGAGCATCGCGATAATAAAAAAGATAGCCAGCGCCGTAGCAATGGTAACGAGTAGCAAGGTGAGCTGTGACTTGATACCGCCCGAAATGGTGCGATCTATATACTCTTGCGAGAATATCTTCTTGTAGTAGTTTGCAAAACGGTTCATAGTAGTCCATATAGATTTATGTACAAATATAGTGTATTTTTCTATAAATCAAGTAGTTTTCCACTAAACTATTTCAGCCATACACTTTACCTTGTTACTGTGCGGAAAATTAGAAATTCTTCCGGAAAGTACATCCATTTCTCCATTCCGAACACCCGTAAGCAGTCTTCCCTTTAATGATGGTTCCTTTACCACAAAGTGGACAGGGTTGACCTACAAACGCATCTACCTCACCTGCCGCAGAAGGAGTTGAAGCTGCCATGGCCACCGGAGCAGGAGAACCGGGCGAATCAGTCTTCACTTCATTCGTCGTTTTTTCCGCTTTTGGTTTCTTTTCTTTCGGCGTACTCGGTTTTCGTTCACGCTTTTTAGGTTCTTTCTTCTCTTTCTCTTCGGCTTTTGCAGCAACTGCGTCCTGAATAGTTATGCGTCGATTCGTATTATCAGAAAGTACACTCATTACGATCTCTGAAACCATCTGCTTTAGTTCTTCGAGGAACTGGCGGGCATCGTATGTTTTCTTTTCAATCTCACGCAACTTCTTTTCCCAAATACCTGTCAATTCTGCCGATTTCAATAATTCTTCGTGAATAAGCTGCACCAACTCCACTCCTGTCGGGGTGGCAATCAGGTTCTTTCTTTCCTTACGGATATAATTTCGCTTGAACAACGTCTCAATGATTGCAGCACGGGTAGACGGACGGCCGATACCATTCTCTTTCAAGGCATCGCGAAGTTCATCATTGTCCACCAGTTTTCCGGCTGTTTCCATTGCACGAAGCAAGGTTGCTTCAGTATAAGGTCTGGGCGGCTGTGTCCATTTTTCATTCAGGTCCGGAATATGAGGACCACTTTCACCCTTCACAAAAGCAGGAAGTACATTTTCATCCTCTTCCTCTTTTTCTTCAGTAGGGTCTTTTACTTCCTTGGCAAACACGACACGCCATCCCGGTTCCAGAATTTGTTTTCCGGTTACCCGAAACTCTATCTTATCCACTTCTCCCATCACAGTGGTAGTAGAAATTTTACAGTCTGGATAGAACACGGCTATAAAACGACGGGCTATCAAGTCGTAGACACGACGTTCCATATCCGTCAAGTTCTGAGCATAGACTCCGGTCGGGATAATGGCATGGTGATCCGTCACTTTCGAGTTGTCAAATACCTTTTTTGATTTAGGAAGTGTAGTGCCAGCTAACGGAGCTGTCAAGACTTCGTAATCACGGAGTCCTTTCAGGATAGCAGGACATTTCGGATAAATATCATCACTCAAGAAAGTGGTATCCACACGCGGATAGGTAGCCACTTTCTTCTCATAAAGAGACTGGATCAGTTTCAGTGTTTCATCGGCCGAATAAGCGAATTTCTTGTTACATTCTACCTGGAGGGAAGTCAAATCGAACAAACGTGGAGCGTATTCCTTTCCGTCTTTCTTGCCGACATTGGTGACTACAAAAGGTAGGTCTTTCATACGTTCTACCAATGCTTCGCCTTCTTCCCGGTTGGCAATAGGGTCGATACCCGGGTTATCTATTTTCTTTTTTCCGCCGTTCTTTTCCTCTTCCGCGGCAATTTCTTCATCACTTTTGCGAATGAGTGCAGAGAAAGTGGTATTACGATAGTTTGTTTTCAGTTCCCAATATTGTTTGGGTTCAAAATTGGCTATCTCCAATTGACGGTTGACAATCAATGCCAGCGTCGGTGTCTGTACACGACCGATAGAGAGCACCTGTTTGTTTTGACCGTATTTGAGGGTATAAAGACGGGTAGCGTTCATTCCCAACAGCCAGTCACCCATCGCACGGGAAAGACCGGCTTCGTAGAGTGATTGAAATTCAGCTTGGTCTTTCAGTTTCGAGAATCCTTCACGAATAGCTTCTTCCGTCAACGAAGAAATCCACAGGCGCTTCACCGGACAGCGTGCGCCAGCTTTTTGCATCACCCAGCGCTGAATCAATTCTCCCTCCTGCCCGGCATCACCGCAATTGATGATTTCATCCGCATTCTGCATCAGCCACTCTATCACATGAAACTGCTTCTCAATACCCGGATCATGCCCAATCAGCTTGATACCGAAACGTGGCGGAATCATCGGCAGACTGCTCAAGCTCCATGATTTCCAGTTAGGGGTGTATTCATGTGGCTCCTTCAGGGTACAAAGATGCCCGAATGTCCAGGTCACCTGGTATCCGTTTCCTTCTATATATCCTTCTTTTCTGGTATGAGCGCCGAGTACTTCGGCTATATCACGTGCTACAGACGGCTTTTCGGCTATGCAAACTATCATTTTTTCTCTTCTTGTTTTTAAACTATCAATTTGCAAAGTTACACGAATATTTGTCTAAAAGAACAATATCCCACAAAATATGTTACCTTTGCAAGAGTAGAATTCTTATAACAAAGAACAAGTATGATTGATTTAAACCGCAAATTGCCCATCGGAATACAAACTTTCGAGAAAATCCGCAAAGGAAATTATCTGTATGTAGATAAAACCGCCCTTGTCGGAAAAATGGTGTCCACAAGCATCCCCTATTTCCTTAGCCGTCCCCGACGTTTCGGAAAAAGCCTGCTGATTTCCACTTTCGAGGCTTACTTTCTGGGACGCAAGGACTTATTCGAAGGACTAGCCATCTCACAAATGGAAGTTGACTGGCAAGTCTATCCGGTTTTTCATATTGACTTGAATGCACGCAAGTATGATTCTCCGGCAGATCTGATAGCGATGCTCAACCAACATCTGGAAAAATGGGAAGCAATCTACGGAACCGAAAAGCAAGATCGACAACCGGAAGAACGATTCGCCTATATTATAGAACGCGCATGTGTGCAAACCGGAAAGCAAGTAGTCGTATTAGTAGACGAATATGACAAACCTCTTTTGCAAGCTCTGGATAATCTGCCCTTGTTTGAAGAATACCGCAAAATGCTAAAAGCATTCTATGTAGTATTGAAAAGTGCTGACCGCTATCTGCGTTTCGTATTTCTGACAGGTGTTACCAAATTCTCACAAGTCAGTGTATTCAGTGATTTGAATCAACTGAATGATATCAGCATGAAACCGCCTTATGTCACCATTTGCGGCATCACCAAGCAGGAACTGATAGATACATTCACTCCGGAATTGGATAAGCTGGCCTCATACAACCGGATGACACCAGAAGATACAATCCATAAGATGACCTCACTTTACGACGGGTATCATTTCTGTGAATATGCAGAAGGCATGTTCAATCCGTTCAGTGTATTAAATGTGTTCGATGGATATAAATTTGAGAATTACTGGTTTCAGACAGGCACTCCTACTTTCCTTGTCAAGATGCTGATGGATAGCAACTATGACCTGCGAACGCTCATTGACGGAGTGGAAGCAAACGCAGCGTCATTCAACGAGTACCGGGCAGAAAGCAGGAATCCTATTCCGCTGATTTATCAAAGCGGGTATCTGACGATTAAAGAATACGACCCTCGTTTCAAGACTTATCAACTTGCTTTTCCCAATGATGAAGTGAGATATGGCTTTATGAATTTCCTTCTGCCATTCTACTCTAATATTCCCGATAATGAGCAAGATTTCTATATTGGCAAATTTGTCCATGAGTTGGAAAGTGGCAATATCAATGCTTTTCTAACCCGCCTTCAAGCCTTCTTTGCCGATATACCTTACGAACTGAATGACCAGACAGAGCGGCATTACCAGACTGTTTTCTATCTGATATTCAAACTCATGGGACAGTTCACACAAGCAGAAGTACGCAGTGCAAAAGGACGGGCTGATGCAGTTGTCAAAACACCGAAGTATATTTATGTATTCGAATTCAAACTAAATGGCACAGCCGAGCAAGCATTACAGCAAATCGAAGATAAAGGATATCTTATCCCTTATCAGGCAGATGAACGGGAAGTCAAAAAGGTTGGAGTAGAATTCAGTACTGACACACGAAATGTCAGTCGATGGCTACCCGAGGAATAAGAGAGTATAATTACTTCTTCCTCATATTTATCTACAAATGATTCATATTAAACCTCCCAACACTTCCACCCTTTGTTGGCACAGATATACACAATGTACGAACGAACATGGTAATTGGGGAATTTTCTTTTTGTATCTGCGGCATAACCTTTCACTTGCTCTACGTGTTCTACCAGCGGTTCGGTGAGCGCAAGCATACGGTCGGCATCTTTGGAACGATAGTATTTGAATTCCACCACGCGGTCGTCCGTGTAATAATCCGTGCCGGGGATGCCGATCATTTCAAAATCCGAACGACCGACGGAGTTATTTTGTTCGATGGCAAAAGTGTAACAATGGCTCAAATAGCGGGAGACAAGCTCGTAGAAAGAACAACGGATAAAGTTCTCGTTGATCTTATCGAAAACCTGTGCGGGGAATTGTCCCAGATATTGCTCGAAATAGTTCTGCACAAGGGGTTCAAAACTACGATTGGAATCATAAAGTTCATAAACCGGGACGTAACGACTGGCGTTACCTTCGATCTTGTTCAGTTGGTTGTAATAATCCATGTAGATGCTGAGCATGGTCATGTTGGGGAGCACCATGCGGTATGCACTCTTCAGGGTAGTCATACCTAAGTAGAACAGGCTGACGGGATAGAATTCTTTCTCAAAAAATTTCTTCTTGTTGAATTTGCCGGACAGATCTCTGACGTTGTATGACAATTCACCGCCTATCACCAGGGCATCGAGCATCTCTTTGGCGTTGTTCTGCGAAAGAGTCAGGCGGCGAATCCAGTTGATGTCCGTACGCAGGTTCTCATCGATCAGTTCGGAGGGAATACTTCCGGCATTAGCGGCAAATTTCTTAAAAAAATAAGTTAAGATAGTGGAGTTAAAAAGACGTTCACCGACAGGGCTAAAACGATAACCGTCGTAGTTGTTCACAATAAGCTGCCAGATTTCCTCGAAGCGTTCTTCGCTTGCACCGGGAGCATATTTATCAAGTACATAGCGCAAGTATGTTTTCGTTTCTTCATAGGTGAAGCCGAGCATATTCAAAAAAACGGGTTTGAATGTGAGGATTTCCGCAATGTTGTACCCGCTGGTCAGGTCGTCCATGATGACAGGCAATACGCCTGTGCAGAAACAAGTGCGAATCGTGCCTTCGCCGATACCCGCTTTGATAACTTTAAAAAAGGTGAGAAGAAAACTATCACTAGTGGTTACTTCCTCATAAAGTGAGTCATTATAGGAAGTAAGCAGTTGATTGGTGAAGTTATCGTATTCGTCAATCAATATATATGCTTTAGGCAATCCATGTGAGCTGATATAACCCAAAAGTTCCTCCAACATCTGCACAGCATTTCCTCGAGTTGTAAACTGAAAATCACCAAACAGGTCTCGGTTATGTTCTACCGTAACTTCCACGGGTCCACAATTCAGGTCATTGAAGTTCTGTACCACCCCTTCCATATCATCCGCCATCACCATAGCCGAGAAGTCATAACGAATCACCAAATATTGATTATGTTCTTCCGTAGGATGTTCGCCAATCCAGGTGCCGCCAAAAAGTTCTTCAAAACGATTCGCTTTCGTACGGTCGTAGTAGTGGGCCAACATGGAGATGAGCAGACTTTTCCCGAAACGACGGGGACGGAGAAAGATGGGAGCATTATAGTCTTCAAGCCCCGGAATGTAATTTGTCTTATCAACATAATAAAAGCCACGTTCACGCATTTCTGCGAAGTCGGCCACTGCGTATGGAATCGTTATTCTTGCCATAATCGTTGATCTTTTCTTTCGGTAAAGACAAAAGTACTAATAAATTAGTACCATAAAAAAGATAATGCGAAAAAGATAAATAAATACCAAGCTCAATTATGGCTATATACATAAGTCTTTGATGAAAAAGAGGGCAAAACAGAGAAAAAGATCAAAGTTATGCATTTAGCATGTATAGCCCTATACACGAAGGCTGCACAACTCTATACATGATGCGTGTATAGAGCTATGCAGCCTCTCTGCATAAACCTGGCGGGACATTGCTCCGCCAGGCCAAGAGAACATTTATGCCGCAGGATCGGGCGCCTCTCCTCCGCCGCCTTCGCTACCACCGGAACCGGAGCCGCCTCCTGCATCGGGTTTCGTGCCGACGTAGAAAGTAGCGATAGCGGTTCGGGGTGTCTTCAGGAGCGTGCTTCCTGCATACTGTGTAGTGACGGTGAGGGTATATTCGCCATCGGCCAGACCGGCAGGAACAATGAATGTGAGTTGTGACGGGTTGTTGACGGCCAACATATTGAGGTCGACAGGTGTGGTTTGTTCTTTGCTGTCGGTGATAGTGATGCCGACGGAAGAATCCGTACCTGCAATTTTCAACATACGGCCATTGACTGTGAACGGACGGCCTGCAGTGGCGGTGGCAGGTGAGAATCCGGCAACGTACATCACGCTTTGGCGTTCACCCAAAATACTGATAGAGGTTTGGGCGATAGCTTCACGCAGTTCTTTGTCTTGGGTGAAGGAGACGTAGACGGAGTTCTTCTCGGGATTCCATTTTCCGCCATCGATAACACCGCGGAGTTGCGCTACGGCGTGGTAAAGACCGGTGTTGACACTATATCCGCTAAGGATGAGATCGCTCACAACACGGTTGTAGAGCTTCACGACGTGCTCGATGGTTTCGGGACGGATCCCGGTGTCTTCCTTGTGCATCTCGTCGAGGATGTCCTTCAACGAAAGATTACCGGACGATTCGAGCTGACCGATCTTATCGTCTTTGTTGTCGACGGTTACAGTGTTGTCGACTAACCAGATTTTCAATACATTCTTCATTATTCAATTTATTAGTAAAAAAGTTATTTTGTTGTATTCAACTATAAACTACGGACATTTTCGACATCAGCCAGACCAAAATGACTGATAACCGTTTGATTACGAACTCTGA
>ENA-UOOC01003601-UOOC01003601.1-human-gut-metagenome-genome-assembly--contig:-C48old-NODE-3601-length-10499-cov-4.791459_pt1 | contig 10499 bp, 8 predicted proteins | sample MGYA00242469_ERZ724016 | MGnify/ENA metagenome assembly ERZ724016 | reverse complement strand
AACGAGATATTCGGACGGCTTCAATCCATCGACTGCCTGCAATCCAATCGCAGTCTGCCATGTATAACCTTTATACTTTTTATCTGGCTCCTGCTGTTTTAGATATTCTTTAAATGGATCTGTCTGCATGAACACACCTCCAAAAATGATAAAAAATTACGCTTCAAATGTTATTTCTCGTACATAACCTCTACTGCACCGCAGAATTCCTTTGCTTTTTCCATCCACATATCCAGTGACTTGAAATGCTATATTTTCTTCCAATTTTTTTATTCTTTTGTTCTCATTTTACTCCAACGTGCAATATTTTTTGATTGCTGTCTCATACAGATTGTTTCCCTCACTGTCAATGACAACGATCACCGGAAAATCTTTCACTTGAAGCTTACGGATTGCCTCAGCTCCAAGATCTTCATAACATACGATCTCAGATTTTGTGATACATTTGGATAAAAGCGCCCCTGCTCCGCCGACTGCTGCAAAGTAAACTGCATGGTTTCTGACAATCGCGTCAATGACTTCTTTCGAACGTTTTCCTTTTCCGATCATCGCCTTTTCTCCGAGATCTAAAAGAGTTGGCGCATATTTATCCATTCTGGTTGCAGTTGTCGGTCCTGCAGAACCTATTGGACGTCCCTCCCTTGCCGGAGATGGTCCCATGTAATAGATTGTGGAATCTTTGATGTCGATCGGGAGTTCTTCGCCACGCTCCAATGCCTCGATCATTCTTTTGTGTGCAGCATCTCTTGCCACATAAATGGTTCCTGTTATGTAAACGTAATCACCGGACTTTAAATTTTTTGTCACTTCCCCGGTGATCGGTGTTGTAATATGCTTGTCCATATTCTGCGCTCCCATTTCTAAATTTATATTTTCTTCATTTATGACTGTAAAATTAAAAAACTACATTTGTAGTGATATGTTTTTTCTTACACTTCCCTCACCACATGCCGGTTCACATGACAGCAGATATTGACTGCCACCGGAAGTCCTGCAATATGTGTCGCGTAAGTATTAATGTTAACAGCAAGTGCTGTTGTCGTTCCGCCAAGTCCTCCCGGTCCGATTCCGAGCTGATTGATCTTTGTAAGCATTTCTTCTTCCAGTTCCCTCACATATGGGATAGCGGAATGTTCGCCCACCGGTCTGGTCAGTGCCTTTTTTGCTAAAATCGCACATTTTTCAAAAGTACCGCCTACTCCGACTCCAACTACCATTGGAGGGCAGGCGTTTGGTCCTGCATCCTTCACTGCTGTAAGAATTGCATTTTTTACACCCTCAATTCCATCAGCTGGTTTTAGCATGAACACACGGCTCATATTTTCACTTCCGAATCCTTTTGGAGCCATTGTAATTATCACTTTATCTCCCGGAACAATGCTGTAATGAATCACCGCTGGGGTATTATCTTTCGTATTTTCGCGGATGATAGGATCACCAACGACTGATTTTCTTAAATAGCCTTCCGTATATCCCTGACGGACACCTTCGTTTACCGCATCTTCGACTGCCATTCCCTCAAAATGAACATCCTGTCCGACTTCCAGAAAAATAACTGCCATTCCGGTATCCTGACAGATTGGGATCATCTCTTCATCTGCAATTTTCAAGTTCTCCTGAAGCTGATTTAATATTTTTTTACCAAGTTCTGATTTTTCAGAAGCGGTGGCATCTTTCAGGGCTTTATCCATATCTTTGGAAAGATAATGATTTGCCTCGATACACATTTCTTTTATATTTTTTACGATATCATCTGTATTAACTGTTCTGATCATGTTAATTTCTCCCGATAATTGTATTACATTTGTAATTTAATATATATTTTCCTATTCATCTTTCTTATGATCCGGTTTGCGGATGTTAAAGTATTTCTTGTATTTCTCCAGAGATTCATTCTGTTCACGGGAAGTCATATCTGGGAACGCCTTCATCAAACGCTTGAAACCAAAATTCTTCTCTGCAAATAATTCTTTGTACTTTTTCTCGAGCTCTTCTTTTTCTTTCTGTTTTGCAAGTCGGGCTGCTTCTCTGTTTTCTTTGTATGCAGCAATTTTCTCTTTTGCTGCTTCGGTCGATTCAGCAAATCTCTCTCTTGCATTTTCTGCAGACTCTGCAATTCTTTCTTTTCTTTCCTCCGCAGAGAGTACTATTTTTTCTCTGGTGGATGATTTTGTCTCCGCCAGTTTCATCCTTGTTGACTCAGCAGATTCTTCGATCCTTGCTTTCGCATTCGCTGGAATCTCTTTTATATTTTCTTTTTTGTCTGAAATTTTTGTGAGAAGTTCCTCATGTGTTTCCTGGAACTCCTCCGATTTTTCTACTGCAGTTGTCACATTTTCGTAGATATTTTCACCGATTTCATCGGATAATTTATGTATTTTCGCAGCCATTTCATCCATAACTTTTAATCGCTTGTTAAACTTCAAAATTGTAGTAACAGTAACACCGCAGTCAACAGCGAAAGCCGACATGATAATACAGAGCAGCCCAACACCCAGAATATGTGGAATCATGGTGATTCCTTTGTAAATGATTGGATGAATCACATCCATAATAAATGTACATGCGAGTCCCCAGTAGATGGAAAATTTCAAACATATATATCCGTGAAGATTAAACGGCTTATTGCTATAGTCCCACCATTTATTGTGAAATACTTTCTCCAGAATAAATCCTGTAATGTATTCCAAAATGGAAGTCAGTAAGAAAGAACCCGCAAATAATATCAGCAGGTTGTCCTTTAGCGGAGTCAAAGCAGCTACAACAATCACCACTCCACATCCGTAAATTGGACAATACGGTCCATTTAAAAATCCCCGGTTTACAAAAATTCCCCGGTCCAATGCTGCATAAGATACTTCTGTGCACCATCCGATAAATGCATAAATAATAAAAATCCATACTAACTCATAAAAATTTTGCGGCACTTTTCATTCCCCCTGTTGTTCTGCTTTCTATTGGAGTTTTACTACAATTTTAAAACTCATGTATTCTATATTTACGCAAAAGTATAAACGAAAGTTTTTGCTATGACAATGAAATTTTTCCACGGAAGTTGGATTTTCGCAACACGTTATCCACATTTGCACTATGGATTTCTTGATAACATATGTTGTTTTTTATTTTTGTGTTGATATCATTCATTTTTCAAATAATCAAAATTGAACATCCTTTTTTTTCAAATCAGGCTTGTTATCATGAAAAATAATTTGTTTTTAGATAGACAAATCGGCTGCTACATAAAAATGTGGCAGCCTACTGTCCAGACCACAGTGAATTCTTTGTATCACTGCGGTCAAAATATTTTTTTATTCCTCTTCCGAATCAGACTCAGCACGGCTTAATAATTCCTGCATTAATTCATCATCCGTTTCTGTCATCTGACCTGCCGCTTTTTTCGCAGCCTCTGCTGCAGCCGCAGCACTCTTGGCTTCCTCTTCCTCTGTGACAAGTTCAGATTCATCTGTATTTTCCATGAGGGATTTGTCCTCACGTACTTTTGCAATGCTTGCAACTGTGACATCATCCGCAAGATTCATCAGTTTTACACCGGAAGTAACTCTTCCGAGTAATGCCGTATCACTGACTTTGATACGGATAATGATTCCCTCCGTTGTGATCAGCATCATCTCATCATCCTGATTGACTGCTTTCACACCGACGATATTTCCGGTTTTCTCTGTGATCTTATAGCATTTCACACCTTTACCACCACGGTTCTGGGCTGTAAATTCAGATGCAAGTGTGCATTTTCCAAGACCTTTTTCAGATACGATCATCAGTGATTCGCCCTGGGATTCCATCTGCATTCCGACAACTTTATCTCCATCCGTCAAATTCATACCGATCACACCCATAGAGGTTCTTCCGGTACTTCTGACATCTCTCTCATTGAAACGGATACACTGTCCGTATTTTGTCACAAGGAAAATATCCTGTTCGTTATCGGTCTTTTTCACTTCGATCAATTCATCATCTTCACGCAGTGTGATGGCTGCAAGTCCTGTTTTTCTGACATTCGCATAATCGGTGATCGGTGTTTTCTTCACAATACCGTTCTTAGTTGCCATAAACAGATAGTGTCCTTCGGTATATTCCTTGATTGGGATCACTGCGGTAATTTTCTCTCCCGGCTGAAGCTGCAACAGGTTAATGATCGCAGTACCTCTCGCGGTTCTGCCCGCTTCCGGAATTTCGTATGCTTTCATTCTGTATACACGACCGGTATTGGTAAAGAACATCATGTAATGATGGGAAGTTGTCATCAAAAGTTCCTCGATGTAATCTTCATCGATTGTCTCCATTCCCTTGATTCCCTTGCCGCCACGGTTCTGGGCGCGGAAATTATCAAGGCTCATTCTCTTGATGTAGCCAAGTTTTGTCATTGCGATCACAGTGTTGGTTACCGGAATGAGATCCTCCATGGAAATATCATACTCGTCAAATCCGATGGAAGTTCTTCGCTCATCACCGTATTTTTCTGCAATCAAGAGGATTTCCTCACGGATAACACCAAGGAGTTTTTTCTCATCTGCCAGAATTGCTTTTAACTCTGCAATACGATCCATCAACTCTGCATACTCAGCTTCGATTTTCTCGCGTTCCAGACCAGTCAGTGCGCGCAGACGCATATCGACGATCGCCTGTGCCTGGACATCTGTCAGGGAAAATCTCTCGATCAAACGATTTTTTGCTTCCGGTGTATTTGCACTGCTTCGGATAATATTGATCACTTCATCGATATTATCAAGCGCAATGAGTAATCCCTCCAGAATGTGGGCTCGTTCTTCTGCTTTATTTAAGTCATATTTTGTTCTTCTGGTCACAACATCTTTCTGGTGATCCAGATAATAGCCTAACATTTCCTGAAGATTTAATACTTTCGGCTGATTGTCCACAAGGGCTAACATGATAACACCAAACGTATCCTGCATCTGGGTATGTTTGTAAAGCAGATTCAAAACCACATTCGGATTTACATCACGGCGCAGCTCGATACATATACGCATACCCTGACGGTCAGACTCATCACGAAGATCCGTGATTCCATCAATTTTTTTATCTCTTACAAGCTCTGCGATTTTCTCGATCAGTCTTGCTTTGTTGACCATGTATGGAAGTTCAGTCACAACAATACGGTTTTTACCGTTTTGCATTGGTTCGATATTGGTGATCGCACGAACTCTGATTTTTCCACGTCCGGTGCGATAAGCTTCGTTAATTCCGGTTGTTCCAAGAATCATCGCTCCGGTTGGAAAATCCGGACCTTTTACAATACTCAAAAGTTCTTCGATATCTGTCCCCCGGTCCTCTAGCACTTCGTTGTCGATAATTTTTACGACAGCATTAATCACCTCACGCAGATTGTGAGGCGGAATGTTTGTGGCCATACCGACAGCAATACCGGTTGTTCCGTTTACCAGAAGATTCGGATAGCGGGAAGGAAGCACCGTCGGCTCTTTCTCAGTCTCATCAAAGTTTGGTACAAAATCAACGGTATCTTTATTGATGTCCGCGAGCATCTCCATGGAAATTTTACTAAGTCTTGCCTCTGTATATCGCATTGCAGCGGCACCGTCACCGTCGACGGAACCAAAGTTTCCATGACCATCAACAAGCGGATATCTTGTAGACCAGTCCTGTGCCATGTTGACCAATGCTCCGTAGATGGAACTGTCTCCATGTGGATGGTATTTACCCATGGTATCACCGACAATACGCGCACATTTTCTGTGTGGCTTGTCCGGTCCATTATTTAATTCGATCATGGAGTAGAGTACACGACGCTGTAAGGGTTTCAAACGATCTCTTACATCCGGCTATGGACTCTTGGTGATTACGCTCTTCGGATAATCGATGTATGATGTCTCCTTTGTTTTTTTAAGATCGACATCATGGATTTGATCAAAAATTTTGTCATCCATTCTATTTACCTCATTCCTGCAAATTCTTTTTGGTTAAAAATCTGCATTTCTCTAATTAAACTACATTTGCAATTATATTATAAATTAACTTCCTATCACGCTATTAAACTACATTTGCAGTAATATATAGTTTTCTGCACACTTAATCTTAGATATCAAGATTCTGCACATACTTCGCATTTTCTTCAATAAACTCACGTCTCGGTTCTACTTTATCTCCCATGAGAGTTGTAAATGTAATATCAATTTCAGAAGTACTCTCATCATCGATCATGACACGTTTTAAAATTCGTTTCTCCGGATCCATGGTCGTCTCCCAGAGCTGCTCCGCATCCATCTCACCAAGTCCTTTGTAACGCTGGATCTTATTATTTCCATCACGTCCGATTTCCGTTAAGATTGCATTTAACTCATCGTCACTGTAGGCATACCATACATTTTTATTTTTCTCGATCTTGTATAGTGGCGGCTGTGCCAGATATACATGGCCTTCTTTGATCAGATCCGGCATGAACCGATAGAGGAAGGTCAGCATTAACGTACTGATATGGGCACCATCGACATCGGCATCCGTCATAATGATAATCTTGTTGTAACGAAGTTTGCTGATATCAAAGTCTTCATGAATACCTGTACCAAACGCAGTGATCATAGCTTTGATCTCAGCATTTCCATAAATCTTATCCAGTCTTGCCTTCTCGACATTTAAAATCTTACCACGAAGTGGGAGGATTGCCTGGGTTGCACGGCTTCTCGCAGTCTTAGCGGAACCGCCGGCGGAATCTCCCTCGACGATGAAAATCTCACAGTTCTTTGGATCTTTGTCAGAACAGTCTGCCAGTTTTCCCGGAAGAGACATTCCCTCCAGTGCTGTTTTTCTTCTGGTTAAATCTCTCGCTTTTCTTGCAGCCTCTCTCGCACGCTGCGCCAGAAGGGATTTTTCACAGATTGTCTTGGCAACCGTCGGATTCTGCTCTAAAAAGTAAGTAAGCTGCTCGCTCACAATGGAATCCACCGCACCGCGGGCTTCGCTGTTACCCAGTTTCTGCTTGGTCTGTCCCTCAAACTGAGGTTCCTCGATCTTGACACTGATAATGGCGGTCAGTCCTTCACGGATATCATCACCCGTCAATGCCGGTTCACTGTCTTTTAATAATTTATTCGCTCTTGCATAAGCATTAAATGTTTTCGTCAATGCATTACGGAATCCGGCAAGATGTGTACCACCTTCCGGTGTGATAATGTTATTGACAAAACTTAACGTCAACTCATTGTAGGAATCATTATGCTGCATAGCAACTTCCACATAGACACCATTTCCACTGCCCTCACAGTAAATGACTTCCGGGTATAAAGCTTCTTTGCTCTTGTTTAAGTAAGTAACAAATTCCTTGATACCGCCGGCATAATGAAAATCATGAGTTCTCGCCGGGTTTTCTCTTAAATCTGTCAGCACGATTCTTAAACCTTTTGTCAAAAAGGCCGTCTCACGCAGACGCTGTTTTAACGTATCATAATCAAAAACGGTCTCTTCAAAAATCGATCCGTCCGGCCAGAAAGTAACCTTTGTTCCGTGCTTGTCCTCGCCGCATTCTCCGATCACTTTCACCGGTTCATCCGGTTTACCGATCTTGTAACTCTGGAAATAAACCTTTCCTTCACGGTAAACCTCAACTTTTAACTTTGTGGAAAGTGCATTTACAACTGACGCACCTACGCCGTGAAGTCCACCAGATACTTTGTAGCCTCCACCGCCAAATTTTCCACCGGCATGAAGTACAGTGTATACGACTTCCAATGCGGATTTTCCAGCTTTGTGATTGATGTCGACCGGAATACCACGTCCATCATCTTCTACGGTAATAGAGTTATCTTCATTTATGATCACTTCAATATTTTTGCAGTATCCGGCAAGTGCCTCATCTACTGAGTTATCTACAATCTCATATACCAGATGATGTAAGCCCCTGGCTGATGTACTACCGATGTACATACCCGGTCTTTTACGAACAGCCTCAAGTCCTTCCAAAATCTGGATCTGGTCTCCACCATATTCGTTTTCTGTACCCATTTATTCCTCCATTCTGCACATAAAAAAATATGTACAATGCAATTATATTTCTTTTCTCTCTTCCACAGTCCCCTGCACAACTTTAAATATCTTGTTGATATGAAATCTGTTTTTTACAAATTCATCCAGCCCTGTGCAGGTGATCAGCGTCTGTGTGTCATGAATACTGTTGAGCAGATAATTCTGCCGGTTACTGTCAAGTTCCGACAACACATCATCGAGCAACAAAACCGGTGTATCATGAATGGACCGTTTGACCAGTTCGATCTCTGACAATTTTAAGGACAGCGCAGAAGTTCTCTGCTGTCCCTGCGAACCGAACTTCCGGATGTCCACCTCACCGATGGAAAAAAGAAGATCATCCCGGTGCGGTCCCACCGATGTCATACACTGCCGCATATCCCTCTCTTTGACTCTGGAAAGTTCATCCTCGAAAAAAATATCTTCAATACTTGGTTCATACTGCAAAAGCAGATCTTCTTTTTCACCGGAAATCCGATAGTGAATATCATGCACGATCTCATTTAGCTCATCAACAAACTGTTTTCTTCGCCGAATGATTTTCCTGCCAGTTTCTACCAGTTGCATATCCCATACCGGAAGTGTATCCTTTAAATCCGGTCTGTAAACCATATCTTTTAATAATTTGTTACGCTGATTCAAAATTTTATTGTAAGTTGTAAGATCTGACAAATATATTTTATCCAACTGGCATAATTCAGAATCCAGAAATCTGCGGCGCTCCGCCGGACCATTTTTGATAATATTCAGATCCTCCGGCGAAAAAAATACCATATTGAGAATTCCAAAAAGCTCGCTGGCTTTTTTGATCGGAACTTTATTGATTGCTATTCCCTTGGAACGATTGTGTTTTAAATGCATATCAATCTGATATTCTTTATCTTTTTTTACAACAACCGTTCTGATATGGGACTCCTGCTCCCCGAAACGGATCATTTCCTTGTCCTTACTACATTTGTGGGACTTAGTTGTTCCACTTAAGTATGCAGCTTCAAGGATATTCGTTTTTCCCTGCGCATTGTCCCCGTAAAAAATATTGGTTCCCTCATCAAATGAAATATTTAAATCTTCATAATTTCGAAAATTCTGCAATTCAATTGACTTTATGATCATTTTACAATCTGAATTGTCTCGCCGTTAAAGGAAACAACATCTCCATTGTATAATTTTTTTCCACGCTGAAGCTCTGTCTCGCCGTTTAATTTTACCTGTCCATCCTGAATAAAAAACTTTGCATCTACTCCGGATTCTACAAGACCTGCTTTTTTCAAAGCCTGTCCCAGTTTGATAAATTCATCCGTCTCTCTGATATTTACTGTGATCATCTTTCTGCCTTTCTTAGTTAGTGGCTGCGTTAAAGTTTACCGGAAGAATCAGATAAATGAACTTTCCTTCATCATCCTTGATAAAACATGGAGCCTTCGGGTTTACCATATAAAGAGAAACCTCTTCCTCATCGATGACTCTCAGTGCATCGATAAAGAATTTCGGATTAAATCCAATGAGGATATCTTTTCCCTCTTTTGTGATATCAATATCTTCATTCATGGAACCAATAAAAGAATTGATCTTTAATTCCATATTTCCATCTGTGATATTCATGATAATTGGTTTCTTGTCACCCTCTTTTACGAGAAGTGTTGCACGGTCGATACAGTCTAATAATTCACGCTTATTAATCTTAACTTTTGTATCATAATCAGAGGAAAGCATCTGCTCAATCTTGAAATACTCTCCTTCGATCAATCTGGATACAACTGTAGTATCATCAAATTCAAATACAATATGATTCTCTGAAAGGAAAATATTGACTTCTTCCTCTGCACTTCCAGGTAAAATCTTACTTACTTCCTGAAGTGTTTTACCAGGAACAACTACTTTCTTATGATCGTAATTATTCTTTAATTCAATATTACGGATGGAAATTCTATGTCCATCCAGAGAAACTACTTTTAACTGATTCTCTTCAATCTCGAAAAGTTCACCCGTCATCAGTTTATTGTTGTCATTGTCAGCAATTGAGAAGATTGTCTGACGAATCACTTCTTTTAAAGTAAACTGGGAGATTGAAATACATTCATTTCTTTCAATAAATGGAATATAGGAAAAATCATCACCTGATTTTCCAACAATGTTAAACTTTGCTTTCTCACAGGTAATGGTAGTTTTAAAATTGGAATCTGTTTCGATCACAACATCACTGTCCGGTAATTTACGGACAATCTCAGAAAAAATCTTAGCATCTAATGCAATGATTCCCCTCTCTGCAATTTCTCCTTCAATCTTAGTTTCAATTCCAAGTTCCATATCGTTTGCTGTTAATTTGATTTCATTAGCAGAAGCATCAATTAAAATGCATTCAAGGATTGCCATTGTGGTTCTGGTTGGAACAGCCTTGGACACAATGTTAACTCCATGAAGCAGATTTGATTTAGAACAGATTAATTTCATAATGTGAATAACTCCTTCCTGCTTGGCGAAAG
>ENA-UOOC01003596-UOOC01003596.1-human-gut-metagenome-genome-assembly--contig:-C48old-NODE-3596-length-10516-cov-4.097218_pt1 | contig 10516 bp, 10 predicted proteins | sample MGYA00242469_ERZ724016 | MGnify/ENA metagenome assembly ERZ724016 | reverse complement strand
TCATATTATATTTTTTAGTGACGTCACTCAGATGAAATAGACCCATTTCTTTCATTTCAGAAAAAAGAGGAAATTCACTATCCTAATATTTAACATCATTTTTTTTGGGGGGGGAAGAAACGGTGAATATCCTCTAAGTAACAATAATTAATTAGTTTTATTGGTTGAATATTATTTTGTCTCCTGTAGATGTGTAGGGGAGCGTATTGTATATTGGGTATTATTGAGGAATGTCTCATTTAATACCATTCTGTATTTCCTCATAATATATAAACTGGAAAGATAATGGAGGTTAGGTTTTTTTATAAGAAGGAATGATTGGTATATTTCTACGAAGTAAAAATAATGATAAGTTTTAATAAGTAGATACTGTTGTCAGTTTTGAATGTTGGGATGTTTCTATTTGGTATTAATGATGCGATGAATGGTATGATTGAGTTGTGATTTGTTGGCAATTATGTTTTGCTCGTCGGTATACTTGCAAAAGAGATATACCATTTTTCCATTAAATACATCTCTTTTTTATTAAGACAATAGTAATATTGAATTTTCCCGCTTTTAAATATTTCTTAATGTTTCACTTGGCGCTATGCCGAAGTGTTTCTTGTATTTATTGCGGAAGTTCTTTACATCTTTTAGTCCGACCATTTCAGGTATCTCCTGTATGCGATATTTTCCGCTTTCCAATAGTTCGCGTGCTTTTTCCATACGAATCCTGGTCATGAATTCTATGGGAGCTTCCCCTGTCAGGAATTTCCATTTAATGAAAAACTTAGTCCGGCTCATGCCCGTTTCACTGGCAATATGGCTTATCTTTAGTGATTCGTTATCCAAGTTGTCCAATATGAATTTCTTTACCTTGTTGATGAGTTGGTAGTTATCCTCTTCCGGCATTTCTTCGATATCTGTTTCCAGAAACTTTTCTCCGAATATTTTCTGTAAGAATGACTTTCTAAGAAAGCGGTAGTTTTTGATAAGAACAGATATCTCGTTTTTTAAGTTTTCGATATTGAATGGCATATACAAGAATGTATCGGCTAAAGAAGCATTTCTTTTATAGTCTTGGTTCATATCAATAGGAGAGCCATATAGGATAATCGGGATAATAGAAGTGTCACAGGAGGTTTTTAATCTTGATTAATGTTTTAAATTTTATGATAAGGAAGGCTTTCCCTCCAAGTAACGATGATTAATTTGATTTATTCTTTTTGTTTTCAGGCATGATGAATCAGTCTAATATGTGAATATTTGAAGAGGGGGCGGGCTGGGTTTAAATAGAGTGCTATCGGAACATATCTCAATAGCTGTTTGCTTGTGTTTTATCATATACAAATAATCAACTAATATAAATGTCTTTCCTTCTTATGGATAGGAAATTGTATTTATGAAGTAAAGGTACTAAAAAGTAATAATAAATCAATTGATTTATTTGTGTAAATGTTAGGCTTACTGCTAATATACATGTTTTCTATGACTAATCACAAATAAAAGTTGTATAAAATATTTTATTGTTATATATTCTGCTGTATATGGGTGCTGATGATTTAGAGTGTGTGATTTGTGGATGAATTCTAATTGTTAAAATGGAGTGTGAAATATTGGTAATATATTGATGGTATCTTTTTTCTTTGGTAGTTACTTCCAGTCTGTTACTATTGGCTATATATTAAATTACAAACAAGAGTCGTATGATTTTCTCACACGACTCTTGTTTGTAATTTAATATATAGCCTTTGATTGTTTATAACTTTTCAATCTCCTCCGGTGATAGCCCGGTAGCTTTATGGATGGCTGTTATGTCTACTCCTAATGACTTTAAATTATTAGCAATTTCTAATCTTTCTTCCATTTTTCCTTCCATTTTTCCTTCCATGCGTCCCTCCATACGCCCTTCCAGTTTTGCTCCATCTAATACATCATTTTGTATCATGATGGCACTAAGGTGCTCGTCGTAGGCATGTCTTTCTTCCTTGGACATATTGTAATAGATAAGTTTCTGGCGTGCTTCTTCCAGACCAGGGGCTGTTGTATCGGGGCGAATGCAACCGGTTTTCAAGTATTCAATCCACTCTTCCAATGGAGTGACAGCCACTTTATCGAATTCATTCACACGAATCAAGAAATACTCCGGAAAGATTTCTGCCGGAATCTTATGGACGATGGCGTCTTTTTCTTTAGTAGTTACTTCCAGTCTGTCTCCTGTATGTACTCCGATAAAGTGGTTTTGTCCATGATACAAATAATCTTCTCCCTTGCCGATATCGAAGTATAGAATACTGATAGAGTATATTTTTTTCACCGCATAGTAGCGTTCTCCTAAAGAAATATGTTCAGTGATTGCTTTTGCCACTCCGTATAAGATACGTTCCAGATAATAGAGCTCCCGTGTATTTTGGATCTCTACAATAATGATTTCGTCTTTACTGTTTCTGGCTTTAATATCTACCCGGTTGAATTTATCATCGATTGTTTGTTGGTTGCTTTCACTTTCCAATATCTCTATGATTTTCACGTTTTCACCGAGAAGGACAGTCAAGAAACCTTCTAATACGCCGAAATTTGCTTTTTGGCGGAGAAGTCTTTTCACAGCCCAGTCAAAGCGTACATATTTGTCTTGTTGTTCCATATCAATTTAATTTTTAGGTTATTGCAAAGCTACGACTTTTTTTTAGATAATGGCTACTCTTTGAGTTTATATTTTTTGTGAATGAATCTGTGCATATTTGGCAAATTCATCAGAAGGCAATTTAAATTATTCCATAGTAGAGAGTTAATTATTAACGCTGTCATATTTTAGTATTCCCTTTTATGTAACTTAAAGTAGGAGTAAAAATGTGGCAGCGTTTTAGGTTGAAAATTTTAGGTAGTTATTATTCTTTGTTTTTTTGTGTCACTTCAATGTCTTCCGGCCAAATAGCTTTAGTATATGCTTTTGCATCATTGCCGTTTTCTGTATAGTCTTTCGCTATATCCCCTTTGCCTTCATTAAACTTCCAATAGGCTTTTAAACCTGTAGTTTGAGGATCGACATCATACATATTCTTGTAAATTTCTTCTTGTGAACGTATTACGTTCCATATGCGTACTTCGCAGATTTCACCATTTAATTGACGAGTCATATTCTCTGGCTCACCATAGGAGTGTCCTATTTTAAACATAAAGTCTTTTCTTCGGTGTCATAAGTCACGGCTACATGATACCATTCGCTTGGTTGCAACAATTTTCCTTCGTTTGCCTTGGGGAATTATATAAAACTTATAATATTTAGTGTCCAGTATTGCATAATTGGTGCTGAGACGCGCGTTGTAATAACCTAATCAACGAAGGATCTACCTGAAAATTAACATCAATATATTGTTCGGCAGGATATGCCAACACAGCAGAAAGCTATTGCTACCCTGTTTGTTTGAGATTATTAAATGTGAAATTAGCTACATTCTTCACTTTGTCGCATCTATATATGGCATTGTCAAAAGGGAATTTTTTATGAAAAAAAGATGAATGAAATAGTGACGCTATCCACTGCGGATGGCGTCACTATATGGGTGGGATAGTGACGGTATCATGATGGGATGGCGTCACTATTTTTAAGTTTGTTTTTTACCAATTTCTTTTCACTGTACGGTAACCATAACCAATGATTACAAGGAAGCAGATGAAGGGTAGAATGAATGAAACATTGACAGCCGGCAACCAGGCTATTTGTTTCAGGTCAATGATACTTGCCTGTAGCGGTGGAAGAACAGAACCTCCCAGGATAGCCATGATAAGGCCTGCAGCTCCAAACTTAGCATCATCTCCCATGCCTTTCAAGGCAATACCATAGATGGTAGGGAACATCAATGACATGCAAGCCGATACTGCTACAAGGCAATACATTCCGAAGATATTTTGAAGGAAGATTACGCCTAAAGTGAAAATACCTCCGAAGATAGCAGGATCATCAGCAATTTACCAGCATTGAGATAGCGCAGAATGAATGTACAGATGAAACGGCTGATACAAAATATCACCATTGCTATGATATTATATTGTTGTGATAGCACTTCCGCACTTTTCTCGTCCATACCTTGTGACATGAACAAGCGTGTTCCATACTGAATGATGAAAGTCCAGCACATAATTTGCGCGCCTACATAGAAGAATTGAGCAATTACCCCTTCACGATAACGCGTTTGGGTGAAAATGCGTTTCAGTGTAGGAAAGAAATCTATTCTATGATTCTGATCTCCATTTTTCGGCATCTTGACGAATCGTATCAGAAGTAACATAGCCACAATGATAAGTCCGATAATGAGATAAGGAGCAATCAGGACGCTAAGATCACTTTCTTTAATTGCTTGAAATTCACTGTCGTTAAGCAATGCACGGTCTTCGGTACACATCGGATGTAACTTCGCTTGAATGAACTGCATGGCTACATACATTCCGAGAAGTGACCCCATCGGATTGAAAGACTGTGCAAGGTTCAAACGCCGGGTAGCTGTTTCTTCCGTTCCCATAGAAAGAATATACGGGTTACAGCTTGTCTCGAGGAAGGACAATCCGCAGGTCAGGATGAAATAGGCAATCAAAAACGGATAATATTCTCCCGTCATTTTGGCGGGGAAGAATAAAAATGCTCCGAAAGCATACATTCCCAGTCCTAACAAAACACCGGCTTTGTAGGAATATTTGCGGATGAATATGGCAGCCGGGAAAGCCATTGCAAAGTACCCTCCATAGAAGGCAACCTGTACTAATGCTCCGTCGGTGGCACTCATCCGGAAAATCTTGGAGAATGCCTTTACCATCGGATTGGTAATATCATTGGCAAATCCCCATAATGCAAAACATGAGGTAATGAGAACAAAAGGTATAAGATAACTGATGCCATCTTTCGAGAGGATGGACTGTTTGGGGTGTTTCATGGTTGTTTCTGGTATTTTTTAAGTGTTATACAAATGGAACATTCTCTCCATCGGTTTCCATTTCTCTGCGGAACTCATTCCGGGAGCGGCTTGTTGGAAGATGGCCATATATTCTTCCCACTCCTGTTGGCGGGGAAGCGTGTTCAGGCGTTCCATTGCTGTGTCCCAGTCAAAATCAAGGGGAGTTTCGACAATCATGAACAGTCGTGTTCCCAAGATATAAATTTCCATTTCCAGAATACCGACTTCCCGGATTCCGGCTAGGATTTCGGGCCATGCTTCCGCCTGGCTATGTCTTTTCCGATATTCAGCGATCAGTTCCGGAGAATCGCGTAAATCGAGGGTTTGGCAATATCGTTTGACGGGAACGTCATAAGATTGAACCTGATAACCGGTTTTGGGTGTTTCCATATACTTTTATTTTTTAGGGTAATATACTTGTGGTGTAACGCTACGAGTTACAATCTCTCTCAATTCACGGAGATCGGCTATTTCTCCTTTTGCCATAGCCTGTGTCAGAATGTTTCCCATTGCAGTAGCTTCTACCGGACCTGCATAAACGGGAATACCGAGTTCGTCAGCTGTCAGTTGGTTGAGTAATTGGTTTTGTGATCCTCCGCCGATGATGTTTAGCTGACGGATCGGAGAGGGGAGACAATGGTTGAGCTGTTCCACCGCCTGCCGATATTTGAAAGCTAATGACTGGAGTACACATCGCACGGTTTCTGCTTTGTTTTTCGGCACTTGCAAAGCATGATGCCGACAATAATGAATAAGAGCGTTTTCCATATTTTCCGGATTCATGAATGTTGCGTCATCCACAGGGATAATGGTCGCAATCTGTGCTTCGGCAGCTTGCGGGATGATTATATCATAATTTTGTTCTTCGCCACATGCTTTCCATTCACTCATCAAGCGTTGCAAAATCCATAGTCCTGTTATATTCTGTAGGAAACGGATTTTGCCGTCTACGCCTCCTTCATTGGTGAATTGAGCTTTTCTTGCTTCTTCCGTCAATATGGGTTCATCCACTTCCACTCCCAGTAGCGACCAAGTGCCGGAACTAAGGAAAGCGATAGGATTTTCTACAGCAGGAACAGCAGCAACGGCACTGGCTGTGTCGTGTGAACCGACGGCAATAACGTCTACGATACCCAGTCCCGTTTCGCGGGCAATATCCTCTTTCAGAGTCCCCCTGATTGTTCTGGGGAGAATAATCTCACCGAACAGATGTTCGGGAAGACCTAAGGCGCGTATGGTATCCACTGACCAGTTCCGCGATTGGGCATCGAGTAGTTCGGAGGTGGAGGCAATGCAATATTCATTATTGGCTACTCCTGTCAGGAAATAGCTGAAGAGGTCGGGCATAAATAAAAGTTGCCGGGCAACTTCCAACTGTGCATCTTGATGCTGTTTCATGCTGTAAAGTTGAAACAGTGTATTGATAGCCATCACCTGAATACCGGTGTCGGCATAGTGTTGGCGTTCATCCAATAGCTTGAATACTTCTTCCGGTATTCCTTCTGTTCTTGCGTCCCGATAACAGACTGGATTTCCTAACAGGTTTCCATGTTTGTCAATCAGTCCGAAATCCACTCCCCAGGTGTCAATACCAATACTTTTTACGGCATATCCTTTTTGTGCAGCCAGTTTCAGTCCGGTCTTCATATCTTCGAACAGTGCCGGGAAATCCCAGTAGATATGATTTCCTAGTTTGACCTGTCGATTGCAAAAGCGGTATACCTCTTCCAACTCCAGTTTGCCATGGTGAAGGAAGCCGGCGATAATTCGTCCACTTCCGCCTCCGAAGTCTGCTGCTAAATAAGTGTGTTTGATGGTATCTTTCATGGTATATTGCCCGGATATTAGTTGGTTTTCTTTCCTAATACGTAGATTTCCAGGTCTTCAATTTCTGCCGGTGTGAGTACTGAATAATCACCGCCGGATTGAACGATGATGCGGCAAGCCATTTCAAAGAAGGTGGCCCGTTCGTATACTTGGTCGAAGTCTTTTCCGCATACCACTTGCCCGTGGTTGGTCAGTAAAACCGAGTTATGCTTTAACATGGCTTCTACCACAGCTTTTGCCAGTTCCGGTGAGCCGGGACGATAATACGGAATCACAGGTATTTCCGAACCTACATGACAGGGAATTTCTGCTGTTACATTGAAATTTGTCGGTTTGTTCTTCATGCAGGAGACAGCCGTGGCATATTCCGATTGAAAGTGGAGAACGACATTGACGTCCAGACGTTCACGGAGAATCCCTAAATGGAATGTACTTTCCATAGAAGGTTTTACACCATTGGTAGGAGCGCCGCTGGCAATATGGCAGATAGATACTTTTTCTTTGCCAAGTGTGGGAACCCAGGAACCCGTACCGGAAATCAATGCTTCTTCGCCGATTCTCCAGGAAAGGTTACCGCTGCTGCAAAGCATTAACTTTGCATCTCCGTAACGGTGTGCTTGTTCGATGAACTGTTCGATATGTTCGTTGGTAATCATAATTGCAAAGATAAAAAAATTAGAATTAAGTGAGTCGAAATTGCTTTTATTTAGACATAAGAACAAAAGAACATAAGGTCTGCGCTAATAGAATTATTTATAGCTGTTTATTGAAGTTGTTTTATCTTTTGTCCTTATGTTCTTTTGTCTGAATTAAAATTATTTGTAGATAGGACCGTAAGTGGTACAAGCTCTGTAATCCGCTCCTTCCTTATCCATGCCGAAGGCGTTCCAAGCTGCCGGACGGAATATTTCGTTGTCTTCTACATTGTGCATGCATACCGGGATGCGGAGCATGGAAGCAAGAGTGATTAAGTCCTGACCGATGTGTCCATAGCTGATGGCTCCATGATTGGCTCCCCAGTTATTCATTACTGAATATACATCTTTGAAAGCAGGTTTTTCACACAGACGCGGTACAAACCAGGTGGTAGGCCATGTCGGGTCTGTACGCATATTCAGTTTTTGGTGGATTTCCGGGTCTATTTCTACTGTCCATCCTTCTGCGATTTGCAGGACAGGGCCTAAGCCTTTAATCAGGTTGAGGCGCATCATGGTTACGGGCATGCCACCTTTTGACAGGAAGTTGGAAGAGAAACCGCCGCCACGGAAGTAGTCACGGTCTGCCGGATACCAGGTAGTTGCTTTCAAGCAGTTTTCTACATCAGCATCCGTCAGGTTCCATGGTTCTTTCATAACCGGATTGCCTGCCGCGTCTAATGATTGGCCGGAACCGTCGAGAGTTGTTGCGCCGGAATTGATAAGATGAATGATACCATTTGCTGCCAATCCGCTCAATTCTTTGCCGGTTACACGTTTCACGGCTTCAGGACTCCAGTAAGTACGTACGTCGGAGAATATTTGGGCACGGTTGGTCAATAAATGTCCGAACAGCATAGCTACGCCGTTGCAGGCATCGTTCTCGGTAGCTACGACAAATGCTTCACGAATACCGTTCCAGTCAAAAGAAGTGTTGAGCAGAGCTTCCGGATAGTCACCGTTAGGATAGAAGTCTGTCCATTGGCGTTGTCCCTGGAAACCGGCTGCAATGGCATTGTGCCCCAAGGCTTCTTCCTTGAATCCCATTTCTTTTAATTTGGGATTTCCGGTCATCAAGTCGCGCATGATAATCGTCATCTTTACAATGAATTCCCAATCAGCATCTTTCTGTTCACGGGTTTTACGTTTTTCAGGACGGTTCTTGAAGTCTTCACCTTCGTTTGTCTTGCAATTTTTTTCAGTCCAGGCCATGGCTTTGGCGTATTCTTCGTGGTCATAGATGCCTTCGTCCATTCGACGGATGATTTCTGTGAGGTCTATTGACTCATTACGCATTCCCAAATACTCTTGGAAGAAATCAGGATTAACGATAGAACCGGCGATACCCATAGATACACTACCCATTGATAGGTAAGATTTGCCTCTCATCGTAGCTACTGCCTGTGCAGCACGTGCAAAGCGAAGAATCTTTTCCGATACATCTTCAGGGATTGTGTTGTCGTCCAAATCTTGAACGTCGCGTCCGTAGATACCGAATGCGGGAAGGCCTTTTTGTGCGTGTCCGGCAAGTACGGCAGCAAGGTATACAGCTCCCGGACGTTCTGTGCCGTTGAATCCCCAGACAGCTTTCGGATAATGTGGATTCATATCCATTGTTTCTGCACCGTAGCACCAGCAGGAAGTAACAGTAATGGTAGAACCGACCCCTTCTCTTTCAAACTTTTCCGCACAAGCGGCACTTTCGGCTACGCGTCCGATCGTGCTATCGGCTATAACACATTCCACCGGACTGCCATCACCGTTTTTCAGGTTGCTGCTGATTAACTCGGCTACTGCTTTTGCCAAATTCATTGTTTTCTCTTCAAGGCTTTCGCGAACGCCACCCTGGCGACCATCGATTGTGGGACGAATCCCGATTTTCGGATACTTTTTCATGGTTTCTATCTATTAAAGGATTAATTAATATCTGTGCTGAACTGTGCTGATGTCTTCGCAAAAAAAATTAAAGCGACTTTCGAAGTCTTACTTCCGTCGGCAAGAACTTCTGCACCGGTACATTATTGAGAACAAAATTGTCCGCTTCATTTCCCATCATTTCCCAATCAATACTCAATGAGGTTATTCCTTCGTCAATCACTTCATAGGAAGGAATATCATTGTAAGCCAATAGGCGAAAATCTTTTCCGCATTTCAGCCCTTCCAATCTTCCTTGTTTCACCACCTTTACTACGTCTTGTTGTTTGATAGCGATATAGGCAACTCCCTTACGTACAATCAGGTTCTCAATATCCTCCTGTATTTCACAGAGCAATCCCTGTTCCTGGCAGAAACGGGTAAAATATACCTTACTGCTTTGAGGGTGTTTCAGGCTTTTGGGAAACAGAAAAACGAGCTGGTGATAGTTCCTTAACCTTTCCTTGAGCTGATTCAATGCCTGATAGAAAGATTCATCAAAATCCTGGCAGATATATGAATACTTTTCTTTTTCAAATTTACCGAAATCGAGAAGTAATAATCTTGAAGGATTAATTTTATTGAGAACAGTGCTGAATTTCTCGTTATCGAAATTCATCACGATGTATTTGTTGTATTTCCCGATGGATTCCCGGAGGATCGTATTGAACAACCGTTCGTTGTATTGATGAAACAATAAGTCTACCTTATAGTTAATAGGCAGATGTCTGACGAAACTATTGTATAAGGCTTCTTTGAAAGGAGTATATTGGTCGAGCAGCAATAAGACATTGGTCACCTGGCTCGTCACATAATAACCCTTGCCGGGAGTGGAGTCAATCAAGCCTCGTTCGCGTAAATCAAGGAAAGCCTTGAAAACTGTATCACGTGATACTCCGTATTGAGCGCTTAACTGATTGATGGAAGGCAAAGAATCTCCTTCAAGAAATTCTTTCCTGGAAATCGCCTGGCTAAGTGCGTCCGCTAGTTGCGTAACCTTGCTTGCCTGTTGTCCGAATGTTGCCTTTTTATCAGTTCGTTTCATATTCGAAAAATAAGTAATACTATGCTGAACTATGCTGATGCAAAGAAAGGCATTTTATTCTGAACGGAATAAATAATTTGATATGTTTTATAGCAGAAAGTAAT
>ENA-UOOC01003591-UOOC01003591.1-human-gut-metagenome-genome-assembly--contig:-C48old-NODE-3591-length-10533-cov-4.918687_pt1 | contig 10533 bp, 7 predicted proteins | sample MGYA00242469_ERZ724016 | MGnify/ENA metagenome assembly ERZ724016 | reverse complement strand
AGATACGGACAAACCGACATTAACAGCCGGACGCATACCAGCATTAAACAATTCACTTTCCAGGAAGATCTGTCCATCGGTGATGGAGATTACATTGGTCGGAATATAAGCCGATACGTCACCAGCCTGGGTTTCAATGATTGGCAGTGCCGTAATGGAACCGCCGCCGTGCGCTGCATCCAGACGGCTGGAACGTTCCAGCAAACGAGAGTGCAGATAGAATACGTCACCTGGGTACGCTTCACGCCCCGGCGGACGATGCAGCAACAGGGACATTGCACGGTAAGCCACCGCATGCTTGGACAGATCATCATAAATAATCAGAACGTCCTTGCCCTGGCTCATGAAGTACTCTGCCATTGCGGTGCCGGCATACGGTGCAATATATTGTACCGGTGCAGGATCACTGGCAGAAGATGTTACAACAATGGAGTAATCCATTGCATCATATTTTTTCAAAGTCGAAACGATCTGTGCAACAGTTGAGGACTTCTGTCCGATTGCAACATAAATACAGATCATATTCTGACCCTTTTGATTAATCATCGTGTCGACTGCAATGGCTGTTTTACCGGTCTGCCGGTCTCCGATGATCAATTCACGCTGACCCCGTCCAATCGGGAACATTGCGTCAATTGCCAGGATACCGGTTTGCAGCGGCTGGGTAACGGACTGCCGCTCTGCGACACCCGGCGCCTCCCGTTCGATCGGAAAATAATCTTCCGCTTCGATCGGTGCACCGCCGTCAATCGGCTTTCCCAGTGCGTCTACCACACGGCCAACCAATCCAGGGCCTACACCGATTCCGGCACGTTTTCCGGAACGAACCACCTGGGAACCTTCTACAATTCCATAATCGGAACCCAACAGAACAACGCCTACCGTCTTGGTTTCCAGATTCTGTACAATTCCTCGTACACCGTTTTCAAATTCGACCAGCTCGCCATACATTGCGTGCTGCATGCCGTAAACGGTTGCAATTCCATCGCCGACCCGAACGACCGTACCGGTTTCCAGTTCGCCGGTCTTGCGGTCGAAGTCATCGATTTCGCTTTTTAAGATCGAGATAATCTCGCTTGCATGCATGGTACTCATTCCTCTATTGTCACCTCCGTACAAGATTCTGCCGCAGATTTTTCAGGGTACGCCGTACACTGCGATCATATTCGAAATCGCCAATGTGCAGGATAAAACCGCCTAAAATTTCCGGACGCTGTACCAATTCCAGCTCCACATTGTTTTGTCCGGTTTTCTTCTGTACCACTCGAATCATCCCGTCCTTTTGCTGCTGTGTCAGCGGCGTGACGTATTCTACGACAGCGTGCACCCGCTTTCTGCGGGCACGATCCAATGCATAAAATGCATCAAAAATCGTTTGAAGCTGTTCGATGCGCCCATTGCGCACCATTACTTTTAAGGCATTCTGCAGCGGCGGGGCAAACAACCGCTCAATGACAGCGAAGCGCTGCTGTTCCGGAATAGTCGGATTGGACAGCACATCGGGAAGCGGCGGATATGCACGCAGCACCGCTTCTGCCTCTGCAATTTCCTCTTTGGTTCTGCCTTGCTCTAGGAGCACTGCTGCATAGGATTCCTCCACTTGCGTCATCATTCCGTAGCTCCCTCCTCGGTCAAGAATGCATCTACCAGATCCCGGTTCGCAGCATCATCCAAGTTGGCGCCAACCACCTTGGAGGCAGCAGCCATTGCAAGATCTGCGATGGCAGACTGTGCGCTTTCCAAGGAGCGCTGCTGCTCCAGAACAATTTCCTTCTTGGCATTCGCCATAATGCGGTCTGCATCCCGCTGTGCCTGCTGGGTAATCTGATCCCGCTGTTCGTTGGCAATTTTCTGTGCCTTTGCAATCAGTTCCTTTGCCTCACTCTGCGCACCGGACATGGTTTCCAGATAATTGGTTTTGAGTTGTTCTGCTTCTGCAACCGTTTCCTTGGCATGATCCAGATCGGCTTGTACCATCTGGGCACGTTTTTCCATAATGGCATTGACACGACCGAACAGGAACTTCTTGAGAAACAGGAACAGCACCAGGATATTGATAACCGTAAACAAAATCGTAGGAATACTAAAGTCTAACATATCATCATTCCGGCATCTGTCTTTTTATGACAAAAAAGCAAATACCCGCTCCTTTCCATTGAATTTGCAACGCATCCTGCTTTACTTCAGCAGTACCACCAGCAGAGCGATAACAAAGCCGTAAATAGCGGTTGCTTCTGCCAGCGCACAGCCCAGCAGCAGTGCCTTGTTGATATCACCCTTAGCTTCCGGCTGTCTGGCAATGGCTTCTGTTGCTTTTCCTGTTGCAAGACCGATGCCGATGCCGGCACCCAAGCCTGTTAAAACCGCAATACCCGCAGCAATCATCATCATACTCTTTTTCCTCCTCAATTTGTCAAAGCACTAATTTTCTTCTCGTTCCAACCCCTCTGACATAAACAGAGCGGTTAAGAAAACAAATACATAAGCCTGTATCAATCCGTCGAAGACATCAAAATACATGCTAAATGCAACTGGAACCACTGCCGGAACGACCATTTTAATCAATTCCATTACAATGAATGCACCCAATACGTTACCGAACAGTCGCATGCAAAGCGACAGCGGACGGATTCCAAGTTCCATAATGTTAATTGGAATCAGCAACGGCATTGGTTTGGCAAACGACTTCAAGAATCCCTTGATGCCGCCCTGTGCCCGGAAGGTAGAAGCTTCTATGAGGATGATGCTCATAATCGCCAGTGCAGCGGTTACGTTGATGTCCTTGGTTGGCGGAACAAATCCAAACAATCCAATCAAATTGGAGAACCCAAGGTACAGCAAAACCGTTGCCAGGTAAGGAAAATAGCGTTTTCCTGCCTTGCCGGTGCAGCCTTCCAGGAAATGATTGACCCAAGAGACTGCCAGTTCCAGTAAGGCCTGCGGTTTTGATGGGACGATTTTCAGATTCCTCGTCATCAGCAAAACCAGAAGCATAATGATGCCCATAATGATCCAAGTAACCACAACGGACTCATTCACAGAAATGCCGCCGAACAACGGAATGGTAAAAGCAACCTTGTTTTCCAATGCTTTTGCCAGCTCTTCGCCCATATCACCACCACCTTATGATAAATTTTCCTGTTTGACAGGAATTTGCAAGCGATTCTGCCTGTTTTTGCAGGAATCTGTTTGCTTGGTCTTATTATAGAACCATTTTTCAAAAAAGTCAACGCCTTTCCATTTCCAGAAAATCGTTATTTTTATAACAAGCACGCAAATTTAAATGAAAAATAAGGATTTTGACCTTATTTTCTTTTGTTTCATCATCTATTTTTTTAGATTTCATTGAAAATGAAATTTTTTTCTTTTTTCATCAGTATTATTCTATTATAAATTCATAATTTTTAGCCTATCAAACGAAAAGAAGCCCGGGATATTTTCCCAGGCCTCTTTGCCAGTTTTCAAGATACAAATTCATTTAAGCATTGGTTGGTGGAAGTGTTTTCTCCAGCCGAACCAGATACTGAACCAGTAAGGTCAAATCTTCTTCATCGACAACTCCGTCCAGAGAGCAATCTGCACTGCTCAATGCTGCATCCGACAGCGTAACGGTTCCTGCCAGATATTTTGCAAGCCGTACGGCATCTGCCAAAGAGATCACGCCATCCTCATTGATGTCTCCGCACTGCGGCAGCGGTGTTACGCCTGTTTGCTTGGTTGTTGTTGTCGTAGCCGGTACGTTGCTGGCAGTTGTCGTGGTCGTTTTAGCAGTGGTGGTAACGGGTTCCGTTCCCGTTGTGGTTGCTTCCGTTGTAGTAATCGGTTTCGTTACGGTTGTGGTTGTTTCAGTCGTTGTGGTAATCGGTTCTGTTGCGGTTGTGGTTGCTTCGGTTGTTGTGGTGATCGGTTCTGTTACGGTTGTGGTTGCTTCGGTTGTTGTGGTGATCGGCTCTGTTACCGTTGTAGTTGCTTCGGTTGTTGTGGTGATCGGTTCTGTTACCGTTGTAGTTGCTTCGGTCGTTGTGGTAACGGGTTCTGTTTCCGTTGTAGTAGTGGTTGTAGTAAGTTCCTCGGTTGTGGTTGTAGTTGCTTCAGTAGTTGTAGTCGGTTCTTCGGTTGTGGTTGTAGTCGTGGTAGTAGTTGTGGTGGTAGTCGTTGCAGCTGTTGTAGTTGTTTCAGAAGGATCGGTATCATAGATGGTAATATATCCATCAAAGATCAGCGTCACTTCATCGCCAAAGCTGAAATCAACAGTTCCATTTGCCGGATCGGTCCAATCATACCACTTTTCAATTTTCAGGAAGTCCATGCTAAGCGGCCCGGAATATTCACCCGTTATGTTTTCAGCATCATCCTTTTCGACTACCTTGGAAGTTTTCGGAATGGAAACATTTACAGTATCCGTACCGCCGGACAAGGTAAAGCTTTGCGATGCCCAGTGCGTTTTACCATCTTCTGTTGCATCGATGTTGTAGCCAACACCGCCGCCACCGCCATAGTTGGCAGCAGTAGAGGACATCGTATAATCAAAAATAACTGCGGAAACGCTGACGCCCTGATTCTTATACGGTTTCAGATCAATCATCAGGGAACCCTTTTCATCGATCAAATCAGATGTTTGAAAGGTAAGACGATCCACCTTTTTGCCAGACGGCGTATCACTGCCGCCGCCATTTTTAATATTGGTAAAGATGCTGACTACATCAGAATCATACCAGCTCATATTTTTTCGGCTAAAGTACTTAATGGTACCGGAGTCGGAGTCATCCCATACCACCGGACACATACCGTCTTTCTGATAAGCGGTAGAAGCAACGGCTTTCAGGAATTTTTTAATGGATTCCTCATCCTTATTATAGGTCTGATCACTCTGACCATACTTATCGGAATTGACAACGCCATACTCACCGATCACAACCGGAATGCCATTGTCTAAGAATTTGGTTTCCAGTGCATTGAAGTCACTGTTCAAAGTGGTATAATCTGCGGAAGTACCCCAAGTTTCCCGGTGACCCCAGGAAGCATTGGCATCTGCCACACAGAACTGCGGCGGTTCATAGTAGTGTACGGAAACTGCTACCATGTTGGCAGCGTCTGTCGGTGCGGAGAAATCGCTCGACAGTGCTTTTGCCGTATTATTGGAAACAGCCGGTACAATCAGCAAACGATTTGCATTGTTGCCGCCGGTTGCACGAACAGTATCTACAAATGCCTGGTTGAATTCCATTGCCTGGCTGTTGCTATTGAAGGAAACTTCGTTCATTCCTTCAAAGACCAGGTGATTGTCATAGTCTGCAAAGTAATTGGCAATCTGTGTCCAGAGTGTCTTGAATTTTTCCAGTGTAGTGGAATCGGCACTCTTGATCCAATCTTCATCGTGGTGCGTATCCACAATGGCATACATACCATTGTCCACACAGTAATTGACAACTTCCTTGACTCTGGCAAGGAAAGCAGTATTTACCTGATTGTTTGAATCCATCATCTGTCCCCAGGTGACTGGAATTCGAACGGTATCAAAGCCAGCCTTCTGCACTTCTTTGATCATAGCTTCTGTTGTTACAATGTTTCCATAGGCTGTTTCAAGACCCTCTGGTGTCAATGGATTCAGCCAAGTAATATTCGCACAATCCAGCGCATTCCCCAAGTTCCAGCCAAGTCCCATTTCTTCTACCAGCGAAATAGCGGCAGAATCTGCTGCGCTTACACTGACACTGCCAACCGGAACAATTGTTACCGCAGCCGTAGCGGCCAATGCACCAGCCGTCAGGAAAGACAGCAATCTTCTCATCATCTTCATGCTACAATCAAACTCCTTTGCAATCCATGTTTTTATTTTCTGATCGTTTCTCCACAATATTCCATATTGTTTTCACACAGTTCTTATAGTTTACCATATTTATTTGGCAATGTCAATAAGCTTCTCTGAAATTTGTGCATGTCTTTTGGTAAAAGCGCAAAGCGCACAAAAATAGGATTTTCAATTTGTGCACAACGCAAACAGCTCAGCATGTTCGAGAAAGAAAAGCTTCTATACCATTATATAAAGCTGCTACATTATAATAATATAAAACAACGCCGCAGCGAAAGTCGTCTCCTTCCGCTGCGGCGCTGTTTCGTTTTGTTGTCCGGCTTGTAATACCCAATCTGGTGTCGAAAGGGGCTTTAGCCTTGCCAATCACTGGTGTACGCAGAATTCACACCAAGATATTCCTCCAAAGTCACGCCCAAAGCAGTGATCTCCTTTGCAACATCTTTTCCAACATAACGTATATGCCACGGTTCATACTTGTAACCGGTGATTGCTTCCTTCCCCTCCGGGAATCGCACAATAAATCCATACTCTGCACAATGCTTTGCCAACCAATCCGATTCCGGTGTTTCTCCGAATGCATCGTCAATGGTATTGCAGTCAATGGTGTAACCGCTTTGATGCTCGGAATACCCCGGCCGTGCAGAAAAGGTGTCTGCTGTCTCCCAGCCATAAAGATCCACATAACTTTGATAAACTTCTACCTGATAGGCATAATCCCGATAGGAAGAGCCAATATAAATATCCAGCCCTTCTTTTGCAGCATCCGCCGAAAGCTGGTCGAATGCCTGCTGCACTTCGTCATACATACCCGGATCGTAGCTCTCCGGCAAAGAATATGTTTTGTTGACAATTAAAATGCCGTCCACATAGGTACAACCATCTTTTGTCTCCAGGTGCCGAACGGTAACCGGAATCGTTGCACACACTTCATCCCGATCCTTTGCGCTAACCGTTACCTGTGTAGAACCCTTGCTGACACCGGTAATGGTGCCGGTTTCATCTACCGTTGCAACGCTTTCATCCGCACTGCTCCAGGTTAAATCGTCTGCACTGGCAGCACCCGTCGTTTCCATCGAAACATTTACATGAACATGGTTTCCTTCCAGAACTGCAACAAAATTGGTTTCCGGCGTCAGGTTCAAAATATGCTGACTGGTTGCCTCGCTGCTTCCAGAAGCTGTCGTTGCCTGGGATCCTTCCTGCGCGGAAACGATTTGATTTTGATTCATGTTGGCATGCTCCTTCTGCTTGGAAAAGAATAATAGCCGAACCGTAAACCCTAAAATAATCAATAGGATATAAATTGCGGCCATAATCACGCCTGTCTTAGAAAACGCTTCCCATCCGGAGCGTTTTCGCTTCGTTTGATCCGCCATCGGATTGCTCCTCCTGTTTTTTACTTCTCTGTATCCGTTTTTGCGACATTTTTCTTCAGATTGTAACTTTTACTACAAATCGATATCAGAATTCTTACATAACGGTTACAACATGTATTATTATATCACAAAAGAACCACCCTGTCATCTGGCAATTTCAACAAAATTTTGCTGTTGATATTATATCATTCTTGCAAAAATAAGCAAACTATGGTATAATAAAAAGGAGAATTTGTAACCGTTCTCAAATCATGAATTTTATTTTGATGCAGCAAGAAAGTGAGGAGTTTTTATGATGCACTTCAAATCCACCCTAGCGGTTCTGACTGCCGGATGCCTGCTCTGCACAGCAGCAGCCATTCCGTCCGCACAGGGTACCGCTTCGCTGACTGCGCAAGCAGCCACCTCAGATTCCATCGAGAACCAGATGGATTGGGGCACGGTTGAAATTGGCGGCGGCGGGTTCGTTTCCGGTATCATCACCGGAAAGAAAATCATGCTGGCACGTACCGACGTTGGCGGTGCATACAAGTACAACTATGAAACCAAGCGCTGGGAACAGCTGATGGCATTCCTGAATGAAGAAGATCGTGGCATGCTCAGTGTCGATGCATTCTGTATCGACCCGACTGACGACAACACCTTCTATCTGCTGGCAGGCTGCGCATACTTCAGCGATGCCCGCACCGAAATCTTCAAGACAACAGACGGCGGCGAAACCTTCACCCGGATTGATGTAACCGACCTGATTCAGGTACACGCAAACGGCTACGGCAGACAGTGCGGCGAAGCCATTGCAGTTGACCCCGATAACCCGAATATCCTCTACTGCGGCGGCGATGTTACCGCTGGTGATTCCTGCCTGATTATGAGTAAAGACGGCGGCGAGACCTGGAGCCCGGTAAAGGGTTACGATGACTTGGGACTCTTTAAGAACACCCTGAAATGGCCAACCTGGACCGAGCATGTGGTTCGTGCCGCAACTACTGCGGAATATGGCTCTCAAAATGGTGTAGCCACTATTCATATTCAGGGCGGTAAAGTTTATGTCGGTACTTCCGTACAGGCAGAAGGCAACATGGTCGTAGCAGACGTTGGATCCGATGATTTCACCGTACTCAGCAAAGATCTGCCAACAAATTCCTACCCGTCCAGAATCAATGTGGATGCAGACGGAAACCTCTTGCTCTGCTACATTGGCGGCTTGACCTTTAACGGAACCGGCGGCGGCATCTACCGCTACAATCCGACCGATCAAACTGTAACCGATATTTCTCCGAGCGGCAATAGCTTCAGTGCCTGCATGACGCAGCCGGACAATGCCAATGCTCTGATTGCAACTACCTGCGGCGTTTGGAGCACACAGTCCTGGTCTAAGAATGATTCTCCTTACGGTGACTGGCTGTATCGTTCCATGGATGGCGGTAAAACCTGGACCACCATTTACCCTGGTAAAATGGGCGACTACGTTTGGGATCCGGACTCCGGCGAAATGCATCAGAATCAGCTGTACGGCTACTTGCAGAATGGCGGCTTTGATTGGATCTATGGCAAAGCCATCCACTGGACCGGCGCTCTGGTGCTGAATCCAGAAGATTCCTCTCAGATTTTTGTTACTTCCGGTAACGGTGTTTTCGAATGGGACAACATCTGGCCGGATGGAGATACTGACAATCCGGTAGCAACTTTCCATCCAAACGGCATTGAAGAAGTCGTTGCATTGGATATGGTCAGCGTACCGGGCGGTGCAGCTTACTCCGCAATCGGCGACTATGACGGTTTCAAGCACACCGATACCACGGTATCCGGTGAACAGCATCAGCCGAATATGGGCTCCACCGCTGCCATTGCATACTGTCCGCAGAATCCGGATGTTATGATCCGAATTGCAGAACACCAAAATGATATTGCACCGGGTTATTACACACTGGATGGCGGTAAAACCTGGACCAAGATGGCAAACTCCCCGGGCGGACGTGCAGCCATCACACAGCTGGAAGACGGCACCTATCGGTTCTTCAAGAGTGATTCCAGCAGCGATCAGAGCGCAGGTGTTTCCTACTCCGATGACTTTGGTCAGACTTGGAGTTCCTGCACGGGCATTCCATCTTCCTATGGTTCCAAGCCAACCAACATGTTTGTAGACCCGGATCAGCCGAACCTGGTTTATGCATATGTTACCTATTACAACTCCAGCTGGGGCTATTCCAAGCCAGCAGCAGAACTTTCTGATGCACAGTATGATCTCTGTGTCAGCACCGACTACGGTAAGACCTTTACTTCAACCACTGTTTGCATGTATGACCAGTGCGACAGTGCCGGCAGAATCGCTTATCTGGGCGATGGCAAGCTGGCATTGGCAGCAGGCTGGTATGGTGCATACCGTGTTTCCGATTCTGGTAAGACCATTGAAAAAATGGAAAACGTTTCCTACTGCAAGACCATGGGTTACGGTGCACCAGAAAAAGAAGGCGGCATGAATACCCTGTTTATGTATGGTAAGCCAGACGAATCCGATCCGGAAGGCATCTATCGTTCCACCGACGGCGGTGACACTTGGGTTTGCATCAACACCCAGAAGCTTTACGGCGGTACCGGTAACGGAAACTTCCTGGTTGGCGATATGAACGAATTCGGTAAGGTTTATATGTCCACCGTTGGTTGTGGCATCGTTGTTGGCAGCCTTTCTGACAACCCGAAGCCGCCTGTTACAACCACAACCACCACAGCAACCACCACCACGACAACTACTACAACAGCAGCTGGCACCACAACCACCGATCTGGGAACTACGACCGGCAAGGTAACCACAACTGGCAAGGTAACCACGACTGGTGCTGAAACAACCACAACCGGTAAGGTGACCGGCACAACCGCTGCTCCAAACCCGACTGCATTCTATGGTGATGTCAACCTGGATAATACCGTTTCTCTGGCAGACCTCATTACCTTCCAGAAGCAGCAGCGTGGTGCATTGGATTTCAATGCCCAGCAGACAATCAACGCAAACTGTGACCTGACCGATTCGGAAATCACCCCACAGGATGTAACCACCCTACTGAGCTTCCTGATTGGTAAGATCAATACACTGCCGGTTCAGTAAGAAATTCTCTACTATTCTATCACTTTATAAAAAATGCCCTGATTCCTTGGAACCAGGGCATTTTTCATTGTTTGCGAAACAAGTCGCGATTCTGCTTTACAAAGCGTAAAAAATATGATATAATAAAAAAGATTATAAAATCAATTGCATGCGAAAGGAGCCTCAAAACAGTATGAAAGATCGTATGATTTTATATTTGGTTATTCCCTGCTATAATGAAGAAGCGGTGCTGCACGAAA
>ENA-UOOC01003582-UOOC01003582.1-human-gut-metagenome-genome-assembly--contig:-C48old-NODE-3582-length-10545-cov-4.255767_pt1 | contig 10545 bp, 8 predicted proteins | sample MGYA00242469_ERZ724016 | MGnify/ENA metagenome assembly ERZ724016 | reverse complement strand
GTATAATACCATAGGTGATGGTTATGAATATTAAGGTTACCGATTATTGCACTGCATCTAATTCAAGCATGGGTGTAAATGAGGCAATTAAAAATATGCAAAGCGGAGATACACTTTTGTTTCCGACAGGGGAGTATCATTTTTATAAGGATTTCAGTATTCATAAGGTGTGCTATATGACTAATACTGATTCATTTAAAGCGCCTGATAAATACTTTGCAATTGATATTGAAAATAAAGACGACATCACTGTTGATGGCTGTGGTTCAACATTTGTAATTCACGGTGATATGTGCTCTTTTGCTATGTTTAATTGCAGTAATATTAAGCTTAAGAATTTTACTGTTAAATATAATTCACCTACGAATTATGAGATGAAAGTTATCAAAAAATCAATTAATAAGATAACTTATAAAATCCCGTTGAAAAGCCCTTTTTATATTAAGGATAATAAACTTACATTTTTTGAACAAAGTCCTTTTACAAAGAAAAATTATTATTCATACACAGCTAACGGGCAATGTTACTGCAATGTTGTTCACAGAGGCAATTCTGTTTTCAGAACTGCCCTTTCACCAACTAAAACAGCGATTAAGATAAAAAAAGTCGACAACGATACGGTTGAATGTAAATATTTGATATCGCCTAAGTTTAAGGTAGGCGATGTTGTAACTATGTCACATAATAAGCTTCGTGATAATTCAGGCTTGTTTTTTGATGAATGTTCAAACGTTGACTGTGAAAATATAACGGTTAATTATATGCATGGCTTTGGCTGGCTTTCACAAATGTGCGAAAATTTGAATTTTAAGAATATTACATTTACTCCTGCAAAAGGCTATACTGTTTCTTCTTTTGCCGATTTGATTCATATTTGCGGCTGCAAGGGATATGTAAATATTATTGATTCGTATTTTGAACATCCGCACGATGACGCAATCAATGTTCACGGCGCTTTTTTAAGGCTTAAGAAAATCATTGATACAAATACTGCCGAGTTAGAGTTTGTTCATCATCAGCAGGGCGGATATAAAGCATTTTTCCCTGAAAATGAAGTGAAAATTTACAGGAGAGCGGATTTGTCGGAGCTTAAAGATGTTTATACCGTCGAAAGTACAGAAGATGATATTGATAATAAATGCGTTAAGGTTAAATTTAAAGAAGCATTGCCTCCGTTAAAGCCCGAACAGTTTGTTTTTGAAAACATTACATATAATCCTGAACTTACGATAAGCGGTTGCACATTTAATGCTATCCCTACACGTGGCATTTTATGCACTACTGACAGACCGTCTAAGATTTTTAATAATACATTTAAAAATATCTTAATGCCTGATATTTTTATTTCCTGCGACTGCAAGGATTGGTACGAAAGCGGTCCGTGCAGAAATCTTGAAATATTTAATAATACATTTTCAAAAAAGAACGCAGTTAAGCTTGAACCTATTTGCGTAAATAAACCTGTAAAAGATGTTCACAGAAACATTAAAATATATGATAATGAAATCGGAGAATAATTTATGAGCAAAAATATGATTATCGGTCAATCCGGCGGACCTACGGCTGTTATTAATTCGAGTCTTGCCGGGGCAATCGAATATGCTTTTTCAAGCAACAAAATTGACACAGTTTACGGTATGATTAACGGTATTCAAGGTCTTTTGGAAGACAATATTATTGACCTTAAAGAACGTTTTTACGGTAAGCCTTATGATATAAACAGACTTCGCTTAACTCCTGCAATGTTCCTTGGCTCTTGCAGATATAAGCTTGGTGATGATGAAAAAATATTTGCTGAAATTTTTAATGTTTTAGACAAATATAATATCGGGTATTTTCTTTATATCGGTGGTAACGATTCTATGGATACTGTTGATAAGCTTTCAAAGTATGCGGCAAGTCATAATATTGATATCAAAATTGTCGGTGTACCTAAAACTATCGACAATGACCTTGTGGGTATTGATCATTCACCGGGATTCGGCTCGGCTGCCAAGTATATTGCACTTGCAGTTAAAAATGTTGCTTATGATACAAGTATATATAGTATTAAAAGCGTTCATATTATTGAGGCAATGGGTCGTAATGCCGGTTGGCTTACAGCTGCATCCGCACTTGCACGTGACGGTGACAGCGTTGCACCTCATCTTATTTACTTGCCTGAAATACCGTTTTCTGTTGATAAATTTGTTGAGGATGTTAAGGGTAAGCTTAATGAATTTAACTCGGTTATTGTTGTTGTAAGCGAGGGAATTAAGGATGAAAACGGTAATTATATCAGCGCAAGGGGAGATAATGTTGACAAATTCGGTCACGTTATGCTCAGTGGAACAGGAGCTTATCTTAAAAGCGTTGTAGAAGAAAAAATAGGATGTAAAGTTCGTGCTTTAGAGCCAAGCGTTCTTCAAAGAAGTGCAGGTCATACTGCTTCAATGACTGATATTACCGAAGCATACAATTTAGGTGTTGTTGCTGTTAAAGCGGCGCTTGACGGTAAGACAGGCGTATTTTCTACTCTTCGCAGAATAAGCGATTTGCCTTATACGGTTGATTATTATACCGAGCAGGTTAGCGTGGTTGCAAATAATGAAAAATTAGTACCGAGAAGCTGGATAAACGAGCAGGGTAACGATGTTACTCAAAAGATGATTGATTATCTTTCCCCCCTTGTTAAGGGTGTTCCGCAAGTTCCTTACAGAAACGGCTTGCCTGATTATATCGGTCTTTCACACCTTGATATTAAAAAGCAAAAATATAAAGACTAAAATAAAACGGAGTTGTCATTCGACAGCTCCGTTTAGACTTTCGATAAAGTGGCTAAACCGTGCCGTGCTTAAATTATCATAAAGTGATGACGTTGGACAAGGATTTGCTCTTGCCGAAATAAAATCAAAAATACATTTATAGAAAAGTGGCTTGAACACAACGTTCAAGCCACTTTTGGCACTTTCCGTCTTTTGCGAGTGGGCAGTACACACGTACAGCACCCGCTCACAAAATACGGAATTTATCTCACTTTCTCGAAGTCTGACAGCGTGTAGAAATTTGTAATTTGACTTTTTCTACACGCTGAACGGAGCTGTCATTCGACAGCTCCGTTAATTTTTTAGTATTCTACTTTTAAGCCTTCCTCGGCTTCTGCAACCTTTAGCATAATTGCACATTCAATGCGCTTTCTGTGAAGCTCACAACCGAAGTCGTAAACGCCGTTTACGCTTCCTGTTGTGTGATAAGCATTTGCGGCGCAACCGCCGGAACAATAAAGCTTTGCAAAGCAATCTTTGCACTCTTTGTGCGAATAAACATTGCATTCTTCAAATTGTTCAAGAACTTTTTTGTTTGTAACTCCTTTCCAAATGTCACCGAGCAAGAATTTTTCGTCACCAACGAATTGGTGGCAAGGGTAAAGTTCACCTGTAGGAGTGACAGCCATATATTCTGTGCCTACCCCGCAGCCTGAAACTCTTTTTACAATGCAGGGACCTGCATCAAGGTCAATCATATAATGATAAAAAGTAAACCCTTTGCCGTTTCTGTAACGCCTAAGCATTTCGTCAGCTAAGATTTGATATTGTTCTTTAAGAATAGGTAAATCTTCTTCCCTGAGCGCATAAGGCTCTTTTGGGTCAGACACAACCGGCTCAATAGAAAGTTCTTTAAATCCTAAATCTGCCATATGAATGATATCGTTTGCAAAGTCAAGATTATTTCTTGTATAAGTGCCTCTCATATAATAATCCTTTTGATTACGTGAATCGGCAAATTTTTTGAATTTATCAACTATTAAATCATATGAGCCTTTTCCGTTTCTTGAAACCCTCATGGCGTCATTGGTAGATTTTCTTCCGTCAAGGGATAAAACAACATTTCCCATTTCCTTGTTGCAAAAATCAATAACATCATCGTTAATTAAAATTCCGTTTGTAGTGAGAGTAAAACGAAAATTCTTATTGTATTTCTTTTCCTGTTCACGTCCGTATTTAACAAGTTCTTTGCAAACCTCCCAATTAAGAAGCGGCTCGCCGCCGAAAAAGTCGACTTCAAGATTTCTTCTTGTGCCCGATTGCTCAATGAGAAAATCAAGTGCTCTTTTGCCTGTTTCAAGGCTCATTAAGCCTTTGGGACCGTCGTATTCGCCCTTGCCTGCAAAACAATATTTGCAAGCTAAATTGCAGTCGTGAGCAACATGAAGGCAAATAGCTTTTATAACGCCCTGTCTTTTTTTAAACTGTTTTGCCGTAGCTTCAAAGGTATCCTGCGCAAAAAGCCTGCCGTCAGCCTTAAGCGCCTCTATATCATCAAAGCAAAGCTCAATATCCTTTTCGGTTACGTCATCATCGTTTTTGTATTTATTTAGTATGTATTTTTTTATTTCGTCTTTTGTGTGTGATTCATACATAGTTATAATATCATACGTTGCTTCGTCAACCGAGTGAACGCAACCGCTGTTTTGGTCAAGAATGATATTATAGCCGTTCATTTTATAAGCGTGTATCATTAAATTACTCCGTAGTTTTATTTCAATGAAAAAGGTGGGACAAAAGCCCACCTTGGTTTCATCTATTTACTTCTTAAGCTGTTCGCATTTCTGGTTAGCTACTGAACAAGAAGTCTTGCTTGCTGATTGGCAAGATGTCTGACATTCGCCGCAGCCGCCTTTTTTAGCTGATTCGCAAAGATTGCGTGAGCTTAAAGTGTTGATTCTCTTCAAAAGAAACACCTCTTTCTTAAATTTATATTGTTATTTTACATTAATATTGCGTCTTTGTCAATATTTTTAACGGCAGTAAATTGCTGTCTGATAATATATTTACTCCGTTTTCGTATAATTCCTTAATTTGAGCAATTAATTCCTTGCTTATAACCTCTCCCGGGGCAATAATCGGACTTCCCGGTGGATAGGCATAAACATATTCTCCCGAAATTTTGTTTTCCGCCGAATTTAAGTCTGTTTCTGTTGTGCTTTCAATTTCGAAAATTTCGCATTTCTTTATCTGCAGTCTTGGTTTTTGTAACTCTTTTTTCTTTGCCTTTCTTTTTTCTAAGCTCGATAGTGCGTTTATTAATTTTTCAAAGCCGCTTTTTGTATCACATACTGTTGAAATTAAAATCACATATTTAAGGCTGTCACTCTCAACCTCAATGCCGTATTTTCTTAAATGATTTGAAAGTTCAAAACCGTTGTAACCGTCAACGCTTAAAACTATGCGTGTTATGTCATCATTTTTCAATACGTTAATGTTTTTTAAATTATTTGCTTTATTATAAAAATCGTCAAGTAATATTTTGTATTTTTCAAAATCACTTTTGCTGTTTGACAAAAAATCAATGCACTTGTCAATTGATGCCATAATTACATAGCTCGGCGAACTTGTTTCATATATATCCATATATTTTTTTACCTTGCCGTAAATACTTGGGTTGTCAATATGAATAACGGCACTTTGAGTAAGCGCAGGCAATGTTTTGTGTAGTGATTCAATAACAATGTCGGCTTTTGGCTGCTTGGGTAAATAACTTGAAAAGCCGAAATGTGCACCGTGTGCCGCATCGATTATAAGAGGAATAGGGCTGGTGATATTGCTTACATATCCCTCATATGTCGGCGAGGTTATAACAATGGCGCAGGCATTCGGCGTTTTCTTGATGGCTTTGTCAACCGTTGCTTGTGTAATTTGTTTATAACAGCCGAATTCATTATTGTATTCAGGCTCGATATATTCAATTTTAAGCCTGTTGATAAAACAAGCATTGTATACCGACTTGTGGCAATTGCGTGCAATTATTATTGTGCTGTTTTCTTTTGCAACTGCGCTTATTGCCGCCAAAATGCAACAGGTTGAACCGTTTACGCTTATAATGCTTTTTTTATAGCCGTAAAGCGTTGCTAAGCTTTCCTGCAAATTCTTTATGATGCCGGTAGGGGAGTGCAGATTGTCGAAACCTGATATTTCCGTTATGTCTATGTTGCTTGACGGTATGCAAAACTTGATATTTCTTTTGTGCCCCGGCATATGAAACGGATATAAATTGTTATCTTTTAATTTATTGTATAACTCCAACTTTTTCTTTTCCTTCTTTTAAATTATTGATTGTCAGCATTATGTATCCTGCAAATATCGGCACAATCTCAATTAATGCAGTTTCCTTGAATATGATGAGCATTATTAAATCTAAAACCAAAATAACGGCACTTATCAAGGCAAATAAATATTTCTTAGTAAGAAAAAATGATAAAAAAACATTTATCCCCATTATAACGGAAAAAGCAAGAGAGCCTATGCAATGTGCTAAATATTGCGGATATTTGTTATAATCAAAATCGCACGTTAACGTCAGCGCCATTCCTATAGCGGAAAGAAACAGCAGTATAATGTAAAATTTGTATTTCGTTTTTAAAAATGTAATTGATATATTGGTTGCAAGGGCAATGTATGTAGAAATTCCCCAAAGAGTAAATATAGTATGGTGCTCAAGACCGACGGTTGACAGTGCACTCTCGTTTCCTCTAACCCCACATATTGTTAAATAATAAACAGTGATTATAACTGCTGTGATTACAGTTATTATGCCTATTGCTTTTCTCATCTTTTAATTACCTTATTAATATATCTATTACTTTTCTCATCTTTTAATTACCTTATTAATATATCTATTACTTTATTAAAATTATAACATATATATGATTGACAATTCAACCAAGTTGTGATATTATTTAATCAGTTTTTGAATATTTAAGGTGAAAAAATTGTCTGAATATAGGTTCTGCTCAGGATGTCCTCGCCATGTAAAATCAGAGGGCTTTTTTTATTTCACTTTTTAATTTAAAAATAGATATTTGAATTTACACAACAAAGGTTAATGCATTGCGTAACTGACAATTTTATATGCGGATGTGGCGGAACTGGCAGACGCGCAGGTCTCAGACTCCTGTGGATATTGCTTCCTTGTGGGTTCAAGTCCCATCGTCCGCACCAATATTGTGAGTTTATGTTAAATGTTTATGGCTTTGCTGTGTTTTTTGCTTTTGATTGTTAATTACACAAAATCGCAATGTTTAATATATCTGCTTAAAGTTTATCGTGTTGAAAAAATTAATTTATTTATATTTACTCAAATTTTCAAATTGGTGTAAAATATTGAATATTAATATTATTAGGAGTGAGAAACAATGGAATTCGAATTGATTTCAACCAGAGACCTGTTTGAAGATGACGATATTGTTATAATCAGCCGTATCGGAAAGGTGTTTAACGCCAAGGTTGAAATTATCGACGTTGCAATTAAAGATGAAAACGGCGATATTACAAGTATCATGGAAGTGAAGCACAAGATTTTAGGCTATTTATAATTGCTTAGTGATGAAAAGGGTTGGAATACTATCAACTTCTTTGATACTTTTTGTTATATGTTTGTTTTCATTTTCTGTTAATGCATTTGCTTTTAACAATAAGTATATAACAGATTCGGGCAGTTGGTATAAAAATGGAAATCTGATAAATATAAATAATGATGTTTTGTCAGGTCAGCTTCGTTATGTCCTTGATGAGAACGATGCTTGTGCTTATTTTTACTTTTTATACAGTAATTGCGACGGCGATTATAAGGATGAGGACGTATCTCTTGAATTTAAAATTTCAAATAGCACAAATAAATATTCGTTTTCCGTTTCAAAATCAGGTGTAAAAAACGGCAACAAAAATATTTATATTAATTATGATTTTGATGATGTGAATTCTGAGTTTGGCAATGGGCAATTATTGGTTGGATTTGAAATGAAAAATAAAACTGATAGGTCTTCGCTCAATCAAATCACCTGCACATTCAGTGCTGATTCAAAAAACAGTTGTGTAATTCTTGACGATTGCGTTTTTGATATGTGTGTTTCACCTAATAATCTATCGCAAAAGAAATCCGGTTCTAAGTCAAGGAGTGAAAGAAAAGGCACAAATTCACTTCTATAAGTGCGCCCAAAAACGATAATAAGAAAGCATCTAAGAGTGATACAACAAAATTTGTTACGAAGCATAAGATTAATAATCATAACAACAGTGACAGGCAAAATAAGAATGATAATAATTCGACTAAGTTTTCCGGCACAGGTACGACGTATGATATAAATTCGCCTTCTTCGGCGTTAGAATCAGACGGCGGTACAACTCAAAGCGAAACTGTAACGTCCGATTTCTCAAAAAATAACGGCGGCAGTAATTTGTTGTACCCCAAGAAAAGCAAAATTGCTTTTAGAATGGCAATCTTTTTCGCTGTTTTAGGAATTGTAGCACTTGGTTGCGGTCTGTTTTTAAAAGATAATAATTTATCTGATAAAAATAACGATAATGAAAACTCTGATGGTAATGAATAATCTTTGCTACATATTTTATGAATAAAAGTGTTGACAATCAAGCGGTTTAGTGATATTATATCTAAGTCGCTTGATAAAGCACATTGAGTCTATGGGCCATTAGCTCAGTTGGTCAGAGCAACCGGCTCATAACCGGTCGGTCCGGGGTTCGAGTCCCTGATGGCCCACCATATATAGGGGTATAGCTCAGTTGGTAGAGCAGCGGTCTCCAAAACCGCGTGCCGAGGGTTCAAGTCCTTCTGCCCCTGCCAAAAAGAAACAGTCACCGTTTGGGTGACTGTTTCTTTTTTGTTAGACAAAACTTGTCCGAGGCAAGCGCGTGCCGGGCTTCGTCGCCGAGCGCTGCCGGTGGCAGATGCAGCGAGGCGAGGATGGCGCAGCGGTCAAAATATGGCGAAATATCGCCATATTTTGGGCACCGCAAGAGGGGTTGCGAAGCAACTTCAAGTCCGTTTGTATATCTTAGGCAATCTTGTGGGGATAATTATTGCTTTTGTTTTACGGCGATTTTACTTGCTTTTTCCATATAGATAAAACTACGGCGCACGTTTTTTTTCGTACGCCGCTTTTTCATTTTCACACCGTTTTTTGTTCACTTTGTGCCACACAATCCACCCAATCCGTTTGGTACATCATCAAAAAAGCATCAATCACAATTCAAACCCGTTTGTAACGCCCATCAGCATATCCGTGTTTCGCTTGACATAATACATTTCGGTTATCTCAGAAGTTGTGTGCCCAAGTAAGTCTGCCACCTGCCTTGGTGTTAATGCTTTTACCGTTCCGTCCTCTGCTCGCACTCCTGTTACAAGCTTGGTTGCGAAGGTGTGTCGCAAACTGTGTAAGCCTTTTTTCTCGATTCCTGCCGCATCGAGTATGGAATAAAACCGTTTTCTTAAATTCAACGGTCTTGTAAAGTTTCCGTCTGCATCGGGTATCAACGGTGCATCCTCACCGAAATACCGCTCGTTGCGTAATTCGATAATCGCTTGAATAGCTGTTTCGTTTAAGGGTACGATACGCTTGCTTGAAGCGGTTTTCAGCTTGCCTACAACAATTTCTCGTCCGCTTTTTCGCTCTGTTCCGTCACGCTTTTGCGCTTCTTTAACACCTCTTTGAATGTGCATCACTTTCTTTTCAAGGTCTATGTCGCTGTTGATTAAACCTAATGCTTCAGCGGTTCTGAGTCCCGTGTTCAGCATAAGAATATATGCTGATGCTTGATTGTGTTTCGGCTTGCCTGAGGGGTACTTCTTGTATGCTTCCGATTTGAATTTTTCAATTTCCTCATCGGTAAATACGGTTATCGTTTCGCATACGGGAAGCACTTCTTTGTTTTGCTTTGCAAGATAATTTGACTTTTTTATCGTTGGCACAGCGTTCATCGGATTCTTTTTTATGAACTCTTCACGCATAAGATAATCAAAGTATTCGTTGAGCAGATTGTATGTTTGCTTGACTGTTGAGAATGAATATCCCTTGTCGGTCAGCGTACTAATCAGCCTTTTAATGTCTGCACCTGTTATGTTAGATACAATGAGTTTACCCATGTAAGGGACGATTTGATTTTTGTAAATCTGCTCGTTGCGGTCATAGGTTACTCGCTCAACATTCGGGTACTTAAACACTTGCAGGTAATTAAGCAGGCTGTCTTTTACAGTCTTGTTACCCTCAATGGCATCAATGATTTCTTCTTCAAACTTGGTTATGTAGTCCGTCATTTTTTTGTTGACTTCGGCTTTGGTTGTGCCGGAAAAGCTCTTGCGTTTTCGCTCGCCTTTCTCATCTTTGTACCAAACTACGCCACCCCATCTGCCGTCTGTTCGTTTGAATGCGTTGCCGTTTGTCAGCAGTTGTTTTTGCATTTTATCACTCCTTTCGCACACACAATATCACAAACCTTTTTCAATATCCAGACCAAAGATTGTGTGTTCGCTTTTGTTGTTTTAGCTTCAAAAAGCCGTCACAAATCGCCCACAAGCCGTTTTTAGTTTTAGTACGACGAGTTACTCTATTTTAGAGCAAACTCGTCAATTTTTGCTCACAGCGTTGCCTATTTTTTCTAAAACAGGTTTATCATACCGCAACGCTCAAGTGAATACGCAAAAGCCTTGATTTTCTGCGAAAAACAGCCTTTACTGCATACGAATTTGGAATCATACGCAAAAGTATTACGAATT
>ENA-UOOC01003577-UOOC01003577.1-human-gut-metagenome-genome-assembly--contig:-C48old-NODE-3577-length-10551-cov-5.370522_pt1 | contig 10551 bp, 4 predicted proteins | sample MGYA00242469_ERZ724016 | MGnify/ENA metagenome assembly ERZ724016 | reverse complement strand
GTGGATCCCGGAAAACCAGGTGCTCAGTCACGACCAGCTGGAAGGCTGCTTTTTGCGGGCGGGGCTGGTGGAGGATGTGACCCTCTACGATTGCGAGCCTGCGGGGTTTATCGCCTGGTGGAAGCGGCAGCATCGATGGACCCGGGGGGATTGGCAGCTGCTGCCCTATTTGGCAGAGGGGGTGCGGGACGGGGCCGGAGTCCTTCGGGACAACCCCCTTTCCAGCTTGTCCCGGTATAAGATCTTCGATAACCTGCGCCGCAGCCTCACTCCCCTGGGAGCCCTGGCCTGCCTGGCGGCTCTGCCCTATCTGGGGTGGGGCTGGTATGGGGCGCTAGCCTTGCTATGCATTCTGGAAGGGCCGGTGCTGGAGGCGGTGTGCCTGCCGGTACAGCTGCTGCGTTCCCGCCGGCCGGTGCGCTTCGGGGGCGCGTTGCTGGACCGTATGCCCGGGGCGGCTCGGGCGGCGTTGGACCTGATGGTCCTTCCCTATGGGACCGCCCGGCTGGCGGACGCCCAGGTGCGCACTCTGTATCGGGTGGGCCATTCCCATAAGCACATGCTGCAATGGCAGACCGCCGCCCAAACCAGAGGCAAGCCCGGCAGCCTGGGCGCCTATTACAGCGCCATGTGGCCCCAGACGGCTGTAGGCCTTCTGATGCTGGCGGGGATGGCCCTTGGCCATGCCCCTTGGATAAGCGGGCTGTTAGGCGTCCTTTGGCTGGCGGCGCCCTGGGGGATAGAACGGCTGGACCGGGGGAAAGCCCCGCAACCCCTATCTCCCAGGGCCAGGGAATTGTTGCTGGATATCGCCCGGCGGACGTGGGCCTTTTTCGATGGGTTTGCCGGGCCGGAGACCGGCTGGCTGCCGCCGGACAATTATCAGCAAGCGCCGGCCCGCCCTGTGGTGGCCAATACCTCCCCTACGAACATCGGCATGGGGATGATAGCCTGCGTATGCGCCATGGATCTGGGGTTCCTGACGGGGGAACAGCTGTGCCGGCGGATCGGGAATATGCTGGATACCCTGGAGGGCTTGGAGACCTGGCGGGGGCACTTTTATAATTGGTACAGCCTGTGGGACCGGCGGGTGCTATCGCCCCGGTATGTATCCACGGTGGATAGCGGCAACCTGGCCGCCTGCCTGCTGACGACGGCGGCGGCCCTGGAGGCGTTGCCGGGGGAGACGGGGCGAGCCCAGGGGAAGCGCTGCCGGGCCATGGCCAAGGCCATGGATTTTTGCGCCCTGTACGACCAGGAACGGGGTCTGTTCCACATCGGGTTTGACGAGGGGGCGGGCAGGCTTTCCAGGGCCTGGTACGACCTGATGGCCAGCGAATCCCGCCTTACCAGCCTGGTGGCGGTGGCCCTGGGCCAGGTGGAAGCTGAACATTGGTTTCACTTGGGCCGGCTGTTGGTGCCGGCCGGCGGGGGCAGGGCGTTGCTCTCCTGGAGCGGCACCATGTTCGAATACCTGATGCCGGTGCTCTTTACCGGCTTGGTACCCGGCACCCTGCTCCACGAAAGCTGCGTCAACGCCTTGCAGGCCCAGATCCGCTATGGCCAGGTTCAGGGCTTTCCCTGGGGGATCTCCGAATCCGGCTACTATGCCTTTGACCGGGCCATGTACTATCAATACCGGGCCTTTGGGGTGCCCCAATTGGGCTTGATGGCCCAGCGGGAGCCCAGCCGGGTGGTGTCCCCCTATTCCACCCTATTGGCCCTGGGGGTACCGGGCTGGGAGGAAAAGGTCCTGGCCAATCTGGAACGCCTTGTAGACGAGGGGGCCCTGGGGGAATATGGGATGCTGGAGGCGCTGGATTATACCGGCAGCCGGGTGGCTGCCGGAAAGGAACGGGAGATGGTGCAAAGCTATATGGCCCATCACCAGGGTATGGGCTTGTGCGCCCTGACCAACTGTTTGTGCGGGGACAGCATACGGCGGCGGTTCATGGCCCTGCCGGAGATCCGGGCGGTGGAGATTTTATTGGAAGAAAAGCCGCCTGCCCACGGTATTGTAATTCGGGAATTTGAAAGCGCGGCGCTTCAAGGAAAGGCTCCGGAAAAAAAACCTCACCGGCCCCGCCGGGTGACCGGGCCCAAAGCAGTGCCGGAAACACAGCTGCTTTCCAATGGGGACTATACCCTTTTTCTCACGGATAGCGGGTTGGGGTTTTCCAAATGGAGGGACGTGCTGTTGACCCGCTGGCGGCCGGACCCTTTGCGGGGGGACGGGGGCATCCATTTGATGGCCCGGTTGGGAGAGGAAACCTGGGAGCTGACCTGGGGCGCGGAGACCATCCTCCATCCCCATAAGGTGGAGTTTCACGGGCGGCGCGGGCCGCTTTCCACCCACGTGGAGACCTACGTGTGCCCACCATTGGATGGGGAGATCCGGGAGATCACGTTGGGGAACCATGGGGAGGAAAAGCTGGAGGTGGAGCTTGGGGTATTCGGGGAAGTGTGCCTGGCCACCGCTGAGGAGGATATGGCCCATCCGGCCTTTGTCCGGCTGACGGTGGAGGCTGCCCAGCAGGAAGGGATGTTGCTTTTTTGGCGCAGGCAGGGGGGCGGGGCAAAGCCCAAAGGGGTACTCTATGCCCAGCTATACGCCCAGGGGTTGCATCCCCGGTATTGTACCGACCGGCTTTCCGCCAGGGGCCGGGGGGCGACCCTGGGGGAATCCATGCGGCGGCCCCTGGGAGGCGGGCCGGCGGAAGCTCCTGTGGACCCCTGCATCGCGGCCCGGGCCACGGTATCCTTGGAGGCGGGCCAAAGCCAAACCCTGTGGTTTTTGATGGGCTATGCCCTCAATGGGGAGAAGGCCTTGGCCCAGGCAAAAGACCTGCGGGCAGGGCTGGGGGAATGGGAGGAATTGGCCTGGGCCCATGCCTTGAGCGATCTTCGGATGGCCGGCCTGTCGGAAGGCAAGGCGGAACTGTTCCAGCGGATGGCTGCCCGGTTGCTTTTGCAGATCCCCCTAAAACCCCAAAGGCCAAAAGACGCCCCTTTGGGGCCTGGACTGGAAGGCCTTTGGCAGCTGGGCGTGTCCGGGGATCTACCCATGCTGCTCATGGAGGTGGAAAGCCTACAGGGGCTGCGCATGGCCCGTACCCTGTTGGAATTTTCCAGCTACATGTCTGCTCAGAATTGTCCCGTGGACCTGGTGCTGGTGGGGTGTTATCCCCATGCATACCGGGGGGAATTGCAGCTGCGGCTGGGGGAATTATGCAGCCGGCATCCCCAGGCCAAGCTCCTGCACGGCTATGCCTTGACCCAGGAGCAACGGCAGCTGCTGCGGGACATGGCCCTGGTGGTGGCGGACGGCAGGCCCGGCCGGAGCCTGGATAAGCAATTCGCCCAGGAGGAAGCCCCCAGCTGGCCGCCCCAGGTATTGACGCCGGGGTTGGAGCCCATGGGGGAAGCGGCTCTGCCGCCCTTGCCACCCCTGGCCTTTGCCAACGGTTTTGGGGGATTGGACATGGCCACTGGGGCGTATGTGATCCAACTGGGCCCCGGGGAAAAGACCCCTATGCCCTGGTGCAATATCCTGACCAACGGCAGCTTTGGCGCCCTGGTAAGCGAATCCGGCGGAGGCTATACCTTTGGGAAGAATAGCCGCACGGATAAGCTGACCCCTTGGCAAAACGAACCATTGTCAGACCGGCGGGGGGAGATCCTCTTGCTGTGGGACGGCCAGGAAGGCCACCGGCCCTTTACCATAGAGCCGGGGCGGCTACAGCGGGAGCCTGCCCGGGTGCGGCACGGCTATGGTTATACGGCCTTTTCCACCACCGCCTATGGCTTAAACTGCGAGGCGGTGACGTTTATCGATCCAACGGCCCCGGTAAAATATACCCTGTTGACCCTGGAAAACCCAGGGGAGCAGGAACGGAGGTTACAGCTTCTATACCAGGCGGAGTGGGTGCTGGGGGAACGGGGGGACCCGGCCAGCATTTACGCCTATACCTATGGGGAGGCGGCGTTTGCAAGAAGCCTGCGGACCCCCCAAAGCCCGCCTGGCTATCTGGCTTGCCCTACCTTGCAAGTACAGGTATGCCACGACCGGGAAGCTTTGCTCAAGGGCGGCTGGTGGGCGGAATCCCTGCCGGAAGCCCCCCGGCATTACGGCGGGGCCATGAGCGGCCTGCGAGGGGATATGCAGATCCCGGCCGGCGGCAGGGTGCAGGTGGTGCTGATGCTGGGACAGGAAGCGGAGGCGGAAGCGGCGGAGCGCATAAGCCGGTCCACGCCGTCCTATGTGGCGGAGCGGCTGCAACGCGTGGAAGCGGATTGGCAGGCCCGGCTGGGCAAGATCCGGGTGCAGACGCCCGATCCCGCCTTTGACGCCCTAATCAACGGCAGGCTGCTGTATCAGGTGTACGCGGCCCGGCTCATGGCCCGGACGGGATACTATCAATGCAGCGGCGCCATGGGCTTCCGGGATCAGCTCCAGGATATGCTGGCCCTGCTTCAGGTGGAGCCGGCGCGGGTGCGGGAGCAGCTGCTCCTGTGCGCGGGGCGGCAGTTCCCGGCGGGGGACGTGCTCCATTGGTGGCATATGCCCATGCGGGGGGTACGGACCCGCATCGTGGACGATAGGCTGTTTTTGCCCTATGTGCTGTCCTATTACTTGGAGACCACCCAGGACATGGACATATTGGATGTGCCGGTGGCATATCTGGCGGACCGGCCCCTGGCGGAAGGGCAGCGGGACCTGTATGACCGGATGGAGCCGGGGGAGGCGGCGGAGCCCCTGTACGGCCATTGTATGCGGGCCATCCGCAGCGCGTCTCGGTTCGGCGCCCATGGATTGCCCTATATGGAGGGGGGCGACTGGAACGACGGCATGGACCAGGTCGGACAGGGGGGCGGGGAAAGCGTATGGCTGGGCTGGTTCCTGCTGGCGGTATACCGGCGCTTTGCGCCCATCGCCAGGGCCTATGGCCGGGAGGCGGACGCAGAAGCGTTGGAAGGCGCCATTCCCAGCCTCCAAACGGCATTGGAAGCCGCCTGGGACGGGGCCTGGTACCGGCGGGCGTATTTTGCCGATGGCACGCCCCTGGGCTCTGCCTCCAACCATAGCTGCCGGATCGATTGCATCTCCCAGGCATGGGCGGCTATCTGTGGCGGGGAACACGGGGCCGAGGCCATGGACGCCCTAATGGAAATGCTGCTGGATTCCCAAAGCGGCATTCTGCGGCTGCTGACCCCAGCTTTTCGGGAACCGATGGAACAGGGGAACCCGGTGGGCTACATCACCGCCTATGTGCCGGGGGTGCGGGAAAACGGCGGCCAATACACCCACGGGGCGGCCTGGGCCGTATGGGCCTGCTGCCGCCTGGGCCGGAGCGAGGAGGCGTTCCGCCTGTTTGAGACTCTTAATCCCCTGGTGCATACCAGCACCCGCACCGGGGCTGTACGCTATGGGGTGGAGCCCTATGCCTTGGCAGGGGACGTATACGCCCCGCCCAACGGCGGCCGGGGCGGGTGGAGCTGGTATACCGGCGCTGCGGCCTGGCTGTATAAGATCGGCCTGGAGGATATGCTGGGCATCCGGCGGCAGGGCCAGGAGCTTTGCTTTGCGCCCTGCGTCCCCTTTGACAGCTTTGCGGTGACCTATGCCTTTGGCAGCGCCACCTATATATTGCGCTTTCAGCGGGGGGAAAAGAAAGGGCCAAAGCGCATCGCCCTGCTGGACGATGGAAAACGCCACACGGTGAAGGTGGTGTTCTAGCCGCAGCTGGCTATTGCCCATACAAAGCGTCCCCGCATGTCGCAAAATCCGATTATCGCCTCGGGGGGCTGCGGCCCCCGACCCCCCCGGGGTTTCTCCACACGCTGCGCGTCCCCGGGGGCAAGGCCCCCGGGGACGCGGCGTTGTTATGGGGATGCCCTGGCCGGATCAGCTCAGAACGATGGCATAGAGGGCTTCCATCAGGTCCACCACCTGGGTGCGGGGCACCAGGGAAACCGGCGACCCATCCACCACTGCCAGGCAGCTTTCGCCATCGTAGCGATAGAGGACCACCTCCACGGTGGGGAAGTTTTGGTTATCCAGGTGGGCGGTAAAGCGGATTTCCTCCTTTTGGGTGGGCTGTTCATCGGTGAAGCTATCCGCGGACAGGGCTTCGATGGCGCTTTGCAGGGCGCTGATATCCAGCTCCTCCCCCTGATACGTATAGACCAGGACCGGATCCTCCTCGTCCTCGGTGGCATCCTCGTCCACCTGGGCGGTGATGGTATACCGGCCGTCCTCCAGGGTGAAGTCCAGCTGCTGGATGGTTGAGAAATCCGCGCTGAGCACCTGGGTATGCCGGAGGGCGTCATAGGAAACGTCCATGAGGGCCTGGTAATCGTAGCTGTCCAACAGGTATACGATCTGGGAATCCCCCACCCGGGCATAGGCGGTGATCTCCTCTTCTTCCTCCAGGTCCGTTTCCGCAGCCGCCTCTTCGGCGGCCTCCGCCTCCACGGTCTCCGCTTCCCCGTCGTTCTCCTCCTCCAGCTGCGCCTCCGCCTGGGCGGCCGCTTCCGCTTCCTCCGCTTCCTGGGCTGCCAGGGCTTCCAGCTGGGCCGGATCCCGGCTGATGTGGAGCACAAAGGTCTCCTGGCTGCTCTCGCCGCTATCCTCGTCCTCCACCGTATACTCCGCCTGGATGGAAAGTTCCGGCGTATCCAAGCCATAGTTTTCCAGCTCCTCCTGGGTGGCGTTGTAGGTGGCATATTCCGAAAGCCCCAGGTATGTGATGGTATCCAGATAGCTTTCCACCCGCTGGGTATCCAGGGGCAGATCCCCCTCCTCGCCCTGTAGGAAATAGATATCCTGGGAACAGTAGGTGTCCGGGCTATCCTCTATGTATTGGACGGTGCCGGCAAAGGCTCCGCTGAATTGGAGCTGCTGGACATCCTGCAAAATAGGCAGGTCGTTGTCTAAAATCATATCGGAAAGCACCGCGTCAAAATCCTCCAAGGGGTCCTCCGCCACCAAATAGGCGTTTCCGTCCCCAATGGACACATACCGCTGGGAATCCATGGTGCTAAAATCCCCTAAGGTAATGGTATATTCCGTATCCCCGGCGGTAATCTGGATGGTGCAAAGGGGTTCCTCCAAACCGTATGGATCATAGTCCTCCACGTCTTGGATCTCAAAGGTGACCCCAAAGGCAGCGAACCGCTCCAGGAACCCTTCGATTTTCTCCGGGTCCACAGGGAAAGCCTCGTCCTGGTCATAGAGCCAGGTATCCTCCTCCTTGTGGAAGGCCAGGGCTTCCTCCTGGTATTCCCAGGAAAGGGCGGTTACCTCTTCCGGGGGGATCTCCAAGATGACCGCGTCGCTGGTGCGGATCTGTTCCTTATATTCCTCCACCCCTAGGGCGATCACGGTAGCCAGGCAAGCTGCCGCCAATACCCCCAGGAGGATATAGAGCTTTTTAGCGCGCTTCATTCTGCCGCCTCCTTCTATAGAGCACCACGCCGATGCCTATGCCAAGATATGCCAGGGGGAATACGCCGATAAGGAGCACCTTGATGGTGGAAGCGGCGGATTCGCTGATGGTCAGATAGTTGTAGTTGAGGGATTTGCTGCGGATGGAAATGGCCTCCCGTTCCCCGATGAGGGCGGAAAGGATGTTCATGCCCATATCCACATTGGCCCCGGAGGAATAGGCGTTGTACATATCATCCAGGAAGTAGGAGGAGGTGAGCCATACCATCTGCCCCTCCCCGTCCTGGATGGAGACCCCCAGGGTAAAGGGGCCGTCCAGGTCCCCTTCCTCCTTCTCATAGGTTTCCAACCCATAGCCGGCGATCTTGCTGAAGGCCGCCTCCGAGGTGGTCAACAGGGGGGTCACCGTGGCGCCGCCGGCCTCCTCCGGCAGGGTCAAGCCAGTGGAGATCGGCATAAATACAAAGTACCCAGCCTCCGCAAGGGGCGCGGTGATGTCGCTCTCTCCCAGATCCGGCAGGAGCACATAGGGCATCTGGAACGCGTAATAGTTCCGGTCCCCCTCCACCACGATGCCTTCGTTGGCGGTGACGCCGTAATTTGCCAGGAGGCTATAGAGGGTATCCAGGCTTGCGTCCTCCACGGGCCCGGCCATCACCACCAGCTTGCCCCCATCGGAAACGTAGGCGGCCAGCATTTCCGCTTCCGCTTCGGAGATATCGCTTTCCGGGGCGTAGAGCATGACGCAATCCGCTTCCTCCGGCACCTCGTCCACCGTAAGCAGGGAGAAGGTGGTCACCTCGATGTTCTCCTTTTCCACCTGATCCAAGAAGGTGGCGGGCAATTCCGTTTCCCCGTGGCCCTCCAACACATACAGCTGGGGCAGCTCCTCGCTGACCACATAGTCGATGGCTGAGGTGATGGCCCCCTCTCCATCGAAGGAGGTGGTGTAGGTATAGGAGTAGATGTCCGTCTCCTGAAGGTAGATGTCATCGTAGCTGATGTAGCGGCTGCGATCCCCGCATTCCACCACCAGGCTGTTGTTGTAAACGGTCTCGTCCGTATACTGTTGGGCAAAGGTGGGATATACGTCCGGGTTGCGCTTGACCACGGAGATGTGTTCCGATAGGCTTTCGTATTTGCCCAGCAAGTTTTCGATCACCTGGTCTTCCTCCCCGGATTGGACGATCCAGTAGATGGTTACGTCGTCTTCCAGGCCATTGACCACCACTTTGGTGTTGCTGGTGATGGAATAGAGCTTGCTGGAGCTGATGTCATATTTGGTCAGGTTGGTAGGCAGGGCGGAAACGAACGCGTTGACCACGATCAGGATGGCCAGCACCACCAGGGAGATCAGGAGGGAATAGGAACCGCCTCGAAAGGCCACGCGGCCAGCCTCCCGCTGGGTGCTTTTCTTTTTTTCGGGCAGGTGGGTATCCGGCTTTTCCATCAATTGTACCTCCTTTTCTCAAGGGATTGTACGGCCAGGAACAGGAAGAAAACGATCGCCGTCAGGTAATATACGATGGCGGTCATGTCGAAGACCCCGTTGACGAACACATAGAACCGCTCAAACAGGGAAAGGTCTGCCATGACCTGTGGCAACAGCCCTTCAAATTTGGTTGGGTCGTACATATAGAAGCCCATGATCAGCACCAATAACCCGCCGGCGCCAAAATAGGCTAGGGTTTCGTTTTTGGTCAGGTATTTCACCAGCATGGCCAATAGCACCACCAGCACGCACAGGGCGGCCAAGGAGCCAAAGGCGGTGGAGGAAATATATTCCGAAAGGCTTACGCTGTAGTAGTTGAGCAAAATGGCGGCGATGCCGATGCCGGCAGCAAAGCCCTGGTTGTCTGTGAGGGAAGAGATGAACACCCCCAGGGCGATGAGGGCAGCCCCCAGGACAAAAAAGGCCAGGATAGAACCATAGGAGGTGGGCGGATATACCTCGCCAAACTGGGCGAACAGCAGGGGATACAGGCTGATCAAAGCCAAGGGGATCAGGTATACCACCAGCAGGGCCAAATATTTGCCCAGGATCACCTGGGTGGTGGTGATGGGCAGGGCATAGAGGAGCTGGTCGGTTTTTTGCTTGCGCTCCTCGGCGATGACCCGCATGGTAAGGATGGGAACGATCACCACAAAGACCAGGCTGCCGAAGCTGAGGACGAATTCAAAATTGCTCACTGCCGCCTGGATGTTGTACAGCATGGCGCCGATCCCGACAAAGGCCAGCAAAAAGGCGCCGAATACATAGGCGGTGAGGGAATGGAAATACAAGCGCAGCTCGTGCTTCAACACGGCGATCATATGGGCTTCGCCTCCTTTTGCTTAGTGCCATCCCCGGCTTCTTGGGGCGATGCTTCCTGGACGCTTTCGGTAAGCTGCAAGAACACCTGCTCTAGGCTGGCTTTTTCCAGCCGCAGCTCCAATAGGGGTTTTTTCGCCTGGGCAAAGGTCAAAAAGATGGCGCGGGAAAGGTCGTAGAGATCTCCAACGTCCGTGCGGATGCGAAGGGTCGGGTGCACACCTTCTTCTTCCGCCTGGATATGGGTGATGTGCGGGAGGCTTTCCAGGATGGCCATGGCTTCCTTCTGGGGGGCGTCGGGCACCACCAGGATCTCGTTGGGGGCCAGCAGGCGTTTTTCCAAGGCCTCCGGCCGGTCGAAGGCCGCCAGTTTGCCGTTGGCAATGATGAGCACCTGGTCGCAGATGGTTTGCACCTCGGAAAGGATGTGGGAGCTGAAGATCACCGTATGCTGCTTGCCCAGCTCCTTGATCAGCTCCCGGATCTCGATGATCTGGATGGGATCTAGGCCCACCGTGGGCTCATCCAGGATAATGGCTTTGGGGCTGCCCAGCAGGGCCTGGGCAATGCCCACCCGCTGGCGATAGCCCTTGGATAAGCCCCCGATGCGCCGGCCCTTTACGGCCTCTATGCCGGTCTGCTGGATCACATCCTGGATCTGTTCCTGGAGCGCCGGCCCGTGAAGGCCTTTAGCTTCCCCCACAAAGCGCAAATATTCCTCCGGGGATTCGCTTAAATACAGCTTGTCGAAAAACCTCTGGCGAATGGAAGATCGCGGCCCTTTTAGGCTTTA
>ENA-UOOC01003576-UOOC01003576.1-human-gut-metagenome-genome-assembly--contig:-C48old-NODE-3576-length-10554-cov-6.541194_pt1 | contig 10554 bp, 9 predicted proteins | sample MGYA00242469_ERZ724016 | MGnify/ENA metagenome assembly ERZ724016 | reverse complement strand
GGCGATTTTACGCGGGTTGCCAAAGCAACCCCTGTACACTTTTACGGAAAATTAGTATTACGCAAAGAAAAAGCCGAAAGGCGGTATAATTACACCTTTCAGCCAATCTCTTATCCCAAAAAATACATTGGTTTTGCCGTTTCTACTTTAACAAATCCACAGGTCTCATAAAACTTAATAGCGTCACTCTCTGCGATAAGGCATATCTTTTTGTAGTCCGCGTATCTCTCCTTAATCATCTCCATAAGCTTTCTGCCGATTCCATGCTTCTGGTAATCGGGGTCTACAAGCAGATAGTGGACGTATGCGGTGAGAACGCCGTCGTCCATCGCGCTTACAAGTCCAACAAGCTTTTCGCCGTCCCATGCGGTAAACACGGATTTATAATTTTTCATGGCAAGCGAGAGCTTTTCGGGGTACTTTCCCGACTCCCAGCCGATGGACAAAAACAGCCTTTCCAAAGCCTGCGGGGAAAGCTCCTGCGTGGAGGAATATGTAATTAAATCGCTCATAATGTTTAGTCCTTTCTGAAAGTTTTTATAGTAATGGCGCACATGAGCAGTGCGCCATCCAGAGCGTGTTCACACTCTAATCATATTCGTATTCTGCAAGGCAAAGAATCAGCTTTTTGCAAGAATACCGTCGATAAACTGCCTTGCAAGCCTTGCCGACCGTCCGCCGCGCTCCAAGGCGAAGCGTTCTGCCAGCAGCTCAAGCTCGTCATGCGGCATATCTATGCCAAACTGTGCCGCAAGCTTGCTGACGATATCCAAATAAGTCTTCTTGTCAGGCTTCTGGAAGGAGATGTGCAAACCGAATCTGTCCGAAAGGGAAATCATCTCCTGCATCGCGTCGTTGCGGTGAACCTCGTCGCCCTCCCTGTCCTCAAACCGCTCCTTAACGATGTGGCGGCGGTTGCTGGTTGCGTAGACTACAACGTTTCGCGATCTCGCCGAAACCGAGCCTTCAAGCACAGCCTTTAAGCCGTTGAAGTCGTCGTCGTCGCTCAAAAACGACAGATCGTCGATGAACAGTATGAATTTAAGCGGATTCAGGGCAAGGTCGTCCAGTATTTTCGGGATAACCGCCAGCTGATCCTTTCTCACCTCGATAATGCGCAGACCCTGCGAATAAAGCTCGTTCACAACCGCCTTTATGGTGGAGGACTTGCCTGTTCCGGCATCGCCGGTTAAAAGAATGTTCGCCGCCGGCTTGCCCTCAAGCAGGGCTTTGGTGTTGTCTATAATCTTGTTGCGCTGAAGCTCATAGTCAACAAGCTCGCTGATGCTGATTTTATCGGGATTGCGCACCGGCACTATCTCATTGCCCTCGATATAGAACATTCTGTTTGCGGCATATTTGCCGTAGCCGTATTTCGAGATGTTCTTAACGCGGTGGTCGTACATCTCGGCAAGGGCGATTTTTCGGGATTCAAACTGCGGAAGGCTGCCATCCCAACGCAAAGGCTCGCAAAGCTCCTGCGGTGTCAGAGACGCGATTCTTGCAAGAATGTCTATCTCCCGCGCGACGCTTTGCGCTATTACTCCGCTTGGCTTCTCGCCCGCTCCTATCGCCTTTACATATACGTTTTCGCTGGCAAAGGTTATGCTTTCGATATGCGCGCTGAGGTCGCCGCCGTTTTCGGAATATAGCGCTGAGACAAACTCCGCATAGCTGTAAACCCGATACTCTTCTTCAAAGCATTCAAGATATCCGAGCAGTGCCGAAATAACCTTATCCGAAAGCACAGAGCGGAAAACTGCGAGCGATGAAAGCTCGGTTCTTAACTTATATAATTCTCTACTTGTCATATCAGTTGAGTATCGCTCCGTATGCGCCGCCCGAAACCAGCTTGGCATAGCGCTTTAGGTAGCCGCTGAGTTCCTTCTGCTTGGGCTTGAAGTTGGCAAGACGCTTGTCGATAATCTCCTGCGGAACCTTAAGCTCGATGGTGTTTGCGGGGATATCTATGCGGATGATGTCGCCCTCTTCAACTATGCCGATAAGTCCGCCCGAAGCTGCTTCGGGGGTGATGTGTCCTACGCATGCGCCTCTTGTCGCGCCGCTGAATCTGCCGTCGGTAATGAGTGCTACACTGTTGCCAAGACCCATGCCCATGATCGCCGAGGTGGGATTGAGCATCTCTCTCATGCCGGGACCGCCCTTGGGACCCTCGTAGCGGATAACAACAACATCTCCGGGCTTTATGCTTCCCGCGTTGATAGCCGCCTGAGCGTCCTCCTCGCTGTCGTAAACTCGTGCAGGACCCTCGTGAACAAGCATTTCGGGAGCGACCGCCGAGCGCTTTACAACGCTTCCTTCGGGCGCAAGATTGCCCCGCAGCACCGCAATTCCGCCGGTCTCGCTGAACGGGTTGTCAATCGAGCGTATTACAGATGTATTCAGATTCGGGCAGGCGGCAATGTTCTCGCCGATGGTCTTGCCGGTGACTGTCATGCACTCGCCGTGAATTAGGTTCTTCTTGGAAAGCTCGTTCATAACGGCGTAGACTCCGCCCGCTTCGTTGAGGTCTTCAACATAGGTCTTGCCCGCAGGGGCTAAGTGGCAGAGATTCGGAGTTTTTGCGCTTATCTCGTTGGCAATGTCGAGGTTGATTTCTATTCCGCACTCGTGCGCAATGGCAGGGAGATGAAGCATACTGTTGGTCGAACAGCCGATAGCCATGTCAACCGTGAGAGCGTTCATAAATGCTTCGCGGGTCATGATGTCGCGCGGGCGGATACCCTTCTTAACCATATCCATAACCGCCATACCCGCCTTTTTGGCAAGAATTATTCTGTCGGAATAAACAGCGGGGATGGTGCCGTTTCCGGCAAGACCCATGCCCAAAGCCTCGGTAAGGCAGTTCATGGAGTTGGCGGTGTACATTCCGGAGCAGGAGCCGCAGGTGGGGCAGGTTCTGCACTCGAAATCACGGAGCTTATCCTCGTCGATGAGTCCGGCGTTAAACTTGCCGACAGCCTCGGATATGGTGGAAAAGCTTGCCCGCTCGCCGTCGATGTGTCCGGCAAGCATGGGTCCCCCGCTTACAAAAACGGTTGGGATGTTAAGCCGAGCCGCAGCCATAAGAAGTCCCGGGACGTTCTTGTCGCAGTTTGGAACCATAACAAGCCCGTCAAATCCGTGAGCCATTGCCATAGCCTCGGTGGAATCGGCAATAAGGTCGCGGGTGACAAGAGAATACTTCATTCCGACATGCCCCATTGCAATGCCGTCGCAAACGGCGATAGCAGGAAAGACTATGGGAGTGCCTCCAGCCATGGCAACACCTGTTCTTACCGCTTCGACAATCTTGTCGATGTTCATGTGACCGGGTACGATTTCATTGTATGAGCTTACAATGCCTATAAGCGGACGATTGATTTCCTCGTCGGTAAGACCTAAGGCATGGTATAGCGCACGGTGAGGAGCATTCTGCGCTCCGCACTTGATTGCATCGCTTTTCATGTTATCATCCTTTCCAATAAAATATCACAAACTTTCAAAAACAAAAAACTAAAAGCTTTCCGCCCGCCCTTTCTCGAAAGGGCGGCAGGGTCGAGGGGCAGCGCCCTCGCAGGGTCTTGGGGCAGCGCCCTCCTCCTAAACAAAAGTTGGGCGTTTCCGTCCGACAATTGCAGACAATTGCGTGAAATATTCAAAAGCCTTTAATACTAACAGATGAAGCGCTAACGACGGAGGAAACGCGATGTGCGGCGGCAAACAAAAGTACGACGATTACAAATGATATGCCGCCGTCTCTCCGCAGTGAGCGAAATCCCCAGCGAAGCGAAACGCAGGATGGGTAGTTTAAAAACAGTCCGGTGGACTGTTTTTTCGTAGGGAAACCCTCGTCGGGGGTTTCCCTATGGGCGTGCGGAGCACGTCCATCCCTGCACAAACTATCCTATACAACAAACTATGATATATAGCCGCACTTCCCAATCACGTCGCTCAACCATCTATCAAAAGCCCACAAATATACAGAAATCCGCCCCGCAGACGAAAACCGCCCGTGAAGCGGACTCCACTAACTCAAAATCAATTTCCGATTATCAGTTGTTGATCAGCTTGTCCTCGCCGTTCCAAGCGTAAAGCTTTCTGATATCCTCACCGACGATCTCGCTGGGATGCTCGCTTGCAAGCTTTCTCATAGCGTTGAAGTGAACCTGTGCGCCCGCGTCGGACATGTCAAGCAGGAACTCCTTGGCAAAGGTGCCGTCCTGAATGTCCTTCAAAATCTTGCGCATGGTCTTCTTGGTTTCCTCGGTGATTATCTTGGGACCGGTGATGTAGTCGCCGTACTCGGCAGTGTTGGAAATGGAGTATCTCATTCCCTTAAAGCCTGACTGGTAGATAAGGTCAACTATAAGCTTCATCTCGTGGATGCACTCGAAGTATGCGTTTCTGGGGTCGTATCCAGCCTCAACAAGAGTCTCAAAGCCTGCCTGCATAAGTGCGCATACGCCGCCGCACAAAACTGCCTGCTCGCCGAAGAGGTCGGTTTCGGTTTCGGTGCGGAAGGTGGTTTCCAAAACGCCCGCTCTTGCGCCGCCGATGCCCAGAGCGTAGGCAAGTCCGATGTCCCAAGCGTCGCCGGTGGCATCCTGCTCAACGGCTATAAGGCAGGGAACACCCTTGCCCGCCTGATACTCGCTTCTTACGGTGTGACCGGGTCCCTTGGGGGCGATCATGATGACGTTGACATTCTTAGGCGGCTTGATGCATCCGAAGTGGATGTTAAAGCCGTGTGCAAATGCCAGGGTCTTGCCCTCGGTGAGGTTCGGCTCGATGGATTCCTTGTAAAGCTTAGCCTGCTTTTCGTCGTTGATTAAAATCATGATGACGTCGGCAATCTTGGCAGCTTCAAAGGAGGTCATAACCTTCAAGCCCTGAGCCTCAGCCTTAGCCCAGCTCTTGGAGCCTTCATACAAACCTACAACAACATTAACTCCGCTGTCCTTGAGGTTAAGCGCATGAGCGTGTCCCTGTGAACCGTAACCAATGATTGCTACTGTTTTGCCCGCGAGCTTTGAAAGGTCGCAGTCCTGCTGATAGAAAATTCTTGCCATAATAATTATCTCCTTTTTATATAGTGTTAATAATTGGTAACCTTTCTTATAGTAGAGCTGCCGCGCTCGAGGGATATTATTCCGGTGCGGCAAATCTCTAATATCTTGTAATCCTTCATCAGATTTACAAAATCGTCTATCCGCCTTGTGTCGGCGGTGAGCTGTAGAATGATGGAGTTGCGCGAGTAATCAACCGTCTTCGCTCCGAACGCCTGCGAAGCCGCAAGGATTTCGTCCCGCGTTTCGGGGTCGTTTTCGAGCTTTATAAGCATAAGCTCGGCAGTAACCGATTCCTCGCTCTTAAGCTCGCTTATTGAGCAGACGTCGGGCAGCTTGTAAAGCTGGTTTATAAGCTGCTGCTTGTTAACCTCCTCGCCCTCGAACAGCACCGTGATACGTGAAAGCTCGGGCGATTCGGTTTCGCTGACGGTCAGCGCGCCTATGTTGAACTGGCGGCGTCTGAACATACTTGTAACGCGGTTTAAAACGCCGAACTGGTTTTTAACGAGTACCGCAACCGTGTATCTTTGCATATCAGTCACCCACCTTAACTATAATATCGTCCATCGAGCCGCCGGGAGGAAGCATGGGCAGAACCATCTCGTCCTTGTCTATCCGGCAGTCTATCAGGTATGGAGAGCTTGCCGAGAAAGCCGTTTTCAGGGCGGAATCAAGCTCTTCAACCGTGTTAACGGTCACGCCGTCCGCACCAAAGGCTTTTGCAAGCGCAACAAAATCGGTTTTTCTGTTGAGAACGGTGTTTGAGTAGTGCTTTTCAAAGAACAGCGTCTGCCACTGGCGAACCATTCCCAGAACGCCGTTGTTCATAAGCAGTATGACAAGCGGAACGTTGTAGGTTACGGCTGTTGCAAGCTCGTTCAGGCACATTCCAAAGCTGCCGTCGCCGGTGATAAGAACGGTCTTTTCGCCTGTGCCGTATGCAGAGCCGATTGCCGCGCCCATGCCGAAGCCCATTGTTCCCAAGCCGCCGCTTGAAATAAACCGCCTGCTTTTCTTAAAGACAAGCTCCTGCGCAGCCCACATCTGGTGCTGACCTACGTCTGTCGCAACCGGTGTGTTCTCGCCGAGATACTTATTCAGCGTCCTTATGGCGTTTTTGGGAGTCAGACCCTCGCGCTTGTCCTCGTGCCCGCGCTCTAATGCGCGCAGCCGCGCGATTTTCTCACGCCACTCGGGGTGGGATACGCTCTTTAACATCGGCAAAAGCTTTTCAAGAGTCTTCTTGATGTCCCCGCGCAGACCAACGCTGTCGGCAGTGGTTTTGGAAAGCTCCGAGCCGTCTATATCTATGTGGACGATTCGCGATTTCGTCGCAAACTTGTGCCTGTTGCCGGTTGAGCGGTCGTTGAATCTTACACCAAGAGCGATTATGCAGTCGGCATTGTGCATGGCTGTCGAACAGGCGTAATGACCGTGCATTCCCTGCATTCCCAAAAATCTGGGATGCTCGGTGGGAACTCCCGAAATGCCCATCATCGAGCAGCCTATCGGGGAGTCGATCTTATCCGCAAGAGCCAAAACCTCCTCCTGTGCGCCGCTTGAAAGCATGCCGCCGCCGAAGTAGATAAACGGTCTTTCACTGTCGTTGATGACCTCCGCCGCCTGAGCTATCCGCAAGTCCTTTGCGGGCTGAGGCTCTGCCGGCTTAACAGGCGGCTGGGGGCGATACTCCCACAATGAAATCTGAACGTCCTTTGGAACGTCGATAAGCACCGGTCCCGGGCGACCCGAGGTTGCAAGCTCGATAGCCTCCCTGATGGTGTCGGCGAGGTTTGCAACGTCCGAAACAAAGTAGTTGTGCTTGGTTATAGGCAGGGTGATACCGGTTATGTCAATCTCCTGAAAGCTGTCGTAGCCAATTTGGGTGGTGGGGACGTTTCCGGTGATGGCTATAAGCGGAACGGAGTCCAGAAAAGCCGTTGCTATGCCGGTTACAAGATTTGTAGCACCCGGACCGGAGGTTGCAAATACAACTCCAGGCTTGCCGGTGGAACGGGCGTAACCGTCCGCCGCGTGAACCGCTCCCTGCTCGTGCGCTGTCAAGATATGCTCGATTTCGTCCTGATATTTATACAAAGAGTCGTAAACGTTGATTATCTGCCCGCCCGGGTATCCGAAAATAACCTTTACGCCCTGCTCAACAAGCGTCTTAACAATTATATCTGCGCCTGACAAGAGCATTGATTATCACTTCCTTGCAATAGTTAGTTTTGCGTAACAATGCGTCGCGCAACATTACTCTTTGCCGCTTCAGAGATTTGCAAGTATCAAATCTCCCATTTCGGTGCAGCCTACCTTGCGGCACTTGGCGGCTTCGTTGGGGTCGGCAGGCATTATATCCGCAGTTCTTATGCCCATATCCAGAACCTTGGAGACGGCAGACTCGATGCAGTCCGCCTCCGCAGCCATATCAAAGCTGTAGCGAAGCATCATCGCCGCTGAAAGAATGGTTCCTATGGGGTTTGCAATGTCCATTCCAGCAATGTCGGGGGCAGAGCCATGAATAGGCTCGTACAGTCCCACACTTGTTGCACCGAGGCTGGAGGAGGGTATCATGCCGATAGAGCCGGTTATCATGGAGGCTTCGTCCGAAAGAATGTCGCCAAACATGTTTTCGGTGACGATAACGTCAAACTGGGCGGGATTCTTGACTATCTGCATAGCGCAGTTGTCGACAAGCATGTCGCTAAGCTCGACATCGGGGTATTCCTCGGCAAGACGGTGCATTACCGACTTCCAAAGACGGCTGGTGTCCAGAACGTTTGACTTTTCCACCGAGCAGAGCTTGTGGTTTCTCTTGCGCGCAGTCTCAAAGCCGATTCTGCCGATTCTTTCTATTTCGCTTTCGGAGTATTTCATGATATCGCGGGAGACCTTTTCGCCACTCTCCTCGGAGGTGGTATGCTCGCCGAAGTATATGCCGCCGATAAGCTCGCGGACTATTATGAAATCGATTCCCTTTTCAACGATAGACGGGCGCAGAGGAGACGCACTGGCAAGCTGCTGCCAGATTTTTGCGGGGCGGTTGTTTGAATATACACCCATGCCCGCTCTCAGACGGAGCAACCCCTTTTCGGGGCGCTTGTCGCCGGGCATGGAGTTCCATTTTGTTCCGCCGACCGCGCCTAAAAGAACGCTGTCAGATTCGAGACACTTTTTAAGCATGTCTGCGGGAAGAGGGTCTCCCCACTTGTCGATGGCAATGCCGCCCATGTCAACGTCTGTATAATTAAATGTGTGGGAGAAACGGGCAGCAATGCCACCAAGCACTTTTACAGCCTGATTCACTATTTCGGGACCAATGCCGTCGCCCCTGATCAGAGCTATATTTTTAACCATTGTTATCATTCCTTTCACGAAAAATAGGATAAATCAAAACTATCTATCAAAAGCAAAGACTTAAAAGTTTCGTCCACCTTTTCAAAGGTGGCAGGGTCGAGGGGCAGAGCCCTCGCAGGGTCAAGGGACAGAGTCCCTTGCGAGGTCAAGGGCGAGGAGCCCTTGTCGCTCCCCGCAGGGAGCGAAATCCCCAGCGAAGCGAAACGCAGGAGAGGGAGCAAAAAGAGTCCGGTGGACTCTTTTTGCGTGGGAGACGGTAGGCGAAGCCTAACGCTACCCTCAGTCGGGGGTCCTCCTATGGGCGCATGAAATGCGTCCATGACTGCACAAACTCGCAGTCAAATCAAACCTTAGATATATATTCAAACCTTATAATACATCAATCAAACCCGAACATTAACCCCATTTTCAGCAAGAAACTTTTTCAGCTCCCCAATCTCAACCTGCCCGAAATGAAACACCGAAGCCGCAAGCCCGGCGTCCACCTTTGGCAGCGTGGTGAACAGCTCCAAAAAGTCCTCCATCTTTCCCGCACCGCCCGAAGCGATAACCGGAATAGATACACTTTGCGAAACGGCTCTGAGCATTTCAAGGTCAAATCCCTGCTTAACGCCGTCAGCGTCCATCGAGTTCAGAACGATTTCGCCCGCGCCTTCGCCTTCGCCGCGCTTTATCCATTCAACGGCGTCCATGCCGGTGTCAACCCGTCCGCCCTTGGCGAAAACGTGGTATCCGCCGCCGACACGCTTTGCGTCAACGCTTAGAACTACACACTGCGAGCCGTATACCTTGGCAGCGTCGCGGATGATACCGCGGTTGGCTATAGCCCCCGAATTGACGCTTACCTTGTCCGCTCCGCATTTAAGCACCCTGTCAAAATCATTTAAAGTGCTTATTCCTCCGCCGACCGTTAAGGGAATGAACACCTGCGAAGCCGCGCGCTCTAAAATGTCGGTGAAAATCTTTCTGCCGTCAGACGAGGCGGTTATGTCGTAGAAAACAAGCTCGTCCGCGCCGCAGCGACTGTAAAAGTCAGCCATCTCAACAGGGTCGGCGATGTCCTTGTTCTCTAAAAACCGCACGCCCTTTGTAACCTTGCCGTCGCGGACATCAAGGCAGGGAATGATTCTTTTGGTTATCATTGAAGCTTCAACGCCTCCTCAAGCTTTATTGCGCCGGTGTAGTAAGCCTTGCCGATTATCGCGCAGTCCATGCCGATTTTGTTCAGCTTTATAAGATCGCCCATGCAGGATATCCCGCCGGACGCTGTAAATTCAAGACTATATCTCTTTTTCAGATCTTTGTATAAATCAATGTTGGGACCCACCATCGCGCCGTCTCGGGAGATGTCGGTGCAGATGACCGCCTTGACCCCTGATCTGACGATTCCGCCCAAAAACTCATCCAAACCAAGACCGCTGTCGTCTATCCAACCCTTTATCTTTACCTTTCCGTCGAGGACGTCTGCCCCAACGGCTATTCGTTCACCGTAGAGCGATACAGCTTCGTTCAGAAGAATCGGGTCCGTAACCGCCGCTGTGCCTAAAATCACCCTTGAAACGCCTGCTTCTAAATACTTTTTTATGACGGCGAGCGAGCGTATCCCTCCGCCGACCTCTACAAACATTCCGGTTTCGGCGGCGATTTGGGAGATAAGCTTTATGTTTGGCGTTTCGCCCGACTTCGCGCCGTCTAAATCCACAATGTGGATGTATTCGGCACCTGCCGCTTTAAAAACGCGGGCTATCTCCAACGGGCTGCCGTATTCGGTCTTCTTACTGTAGTCGCCCTTGAATAGACGGACTGCGCGCCCCTCGATAATGTCAATTGCAGGAAAAATTTTCATAGTCTTATCTGCCTTTCAGCTAATTTCGGCGAACGCCCTGAGTATTTTCAGACCGGTCTCCGAGCTTTTTTCGGGGTGGAACTGGCAGCCGAAAACGTTGCCCTTCCATACAGCCGCCGTCACCTCTTTGCCGTATTCGCAGCTTGCAGCCATGTCGCCGCTGTTCTCGCAGCAGCCGTAATAGGAGTGGACGAAGTAGACAAAGTCGCCCTCGCTGGAGTATTTGAATATGGGACAGTCGGGCTGCGCAATTTTCAGCGCGTTCCAGCCCATCTG
>ENA-UOOC01003575-UOOC01003575.1-human-gut-metagenome-genome-assembly--contig:-C48old-NODE-3575-length-10556-cov-3.849538_pt1 | contig 10556 bp, 8 predicted proteins | sample MGYA00242469_ERZ724016 | MGnify/ENA metagenome assembly ERZ724016 | reverse complement strand
GACTTATCCGCCAGAAGCGAGACGCCCCTTTCCACGGGGCGTCGTCTTTTTGCCACGTCTCTTGTCCTATGGTCGCCGCAATCCGCAATGGCTCGCGAAACCTTCCGTCCTCTTTTCTTTAATTTTTTGTGAAGGTCCCCTTTGTTGGGGTATCGTTTCATTTGGTACGAAACGCATGTCAAACGCAGCCATTCCCATAGAGAGGGCAGACCCGTGTCTCAATTGGATTTCGTCCGAGTCAAGGAACCGGAGCGCATCGCCGAGCTCGCCATCTTCGCCGAAGACATCTTCAGGGAGTACTTCTCGACGCTGCATGGGCCCGAGAAGGTCGATTACCTGGTCAATCACCTGTTGTCCATCGAGACGCTCACCACGGCAATCGCCGACGAGGGCTACGAATACTACTTCGTCGATGATGGGGATTCGGCAGAGCACGTCGGCTTCATCGGCATCAGGCCCGATGACGGCTTTCTATATCTCAGCAAGCTCTATCTCGTCAAGGATGCCCGCGGCAAGGGGCTGGGGCGTGCGGAATTCGAGTTCGTGAAGCAACGCGCGGAAGAACTCGGTCTCGAGCGCATCAGGCTCACGTGCGCACGCGACAACGTTGCGAGTCTTGATCGCTACGACCATATGGGATTCAAGAGAATCGCCTGCGTCAACAACGACATAGGCGGTGGTTTTGAGATGAACGACTACCTCATGGAGTACGCGTTCGAGGACGCCTCCTAGTCCTCGTCGACCTCGATGGCGCCGAGCGGGCATTCTTCCATGCACTCGCCGCATCCATCGCAGCTGTCCTCGTTCATAACCGAAGCGACGCTTCCGACGATGTCGATTACGCCGTTGGGGCAGGTATCAACGCAGATACCGCATCCCGAACATTCGTCGATGTCAATCGTTGGCTGGGGCATGTGCAAGCCTTTCGTCTTGGTAACATCACGTATGCAAAATAGCGGTATCAACCGCATATGGCAATAGCCTATTTTCCCGTGCGTCCGATTATTCCTCCCACGTAGGCCAGCAGCATACGTCCCGCTCCGATACTTAAGATATCTGAGTATGACGTATTGGTAACAGGTATTAAAAAAGGCTTATAAAACTTGACAATAGGGCACTTAGATTTCATAATATGTAGCGTAAACCTACAAGGGAATCCATACAGAAAGGTATAGGTAATAGATATGAGCAAGATTATTGGTATTGACCTTGGCACGACCAACTCGGCCATGGCGGTTCTCGAGGGCGGCGAGCCCACGATCATCGTCAACGCGGAAGGTGACCGCACCACTCCGTCCGTTGTCGGTTTCCGCAAGGATGGCGAGCGAGTCGTCGGCAAGGCGGCTAAGAACCAGGCCGTCACCAACCCCGAGAACACCGTCGCGTCCATCAAGCGCTTCATCGGTCGCAACTATGACGAGACCGAGTCCGAGCGCGCGACCGTCGCCTACAACGTGGTCAAGGGCAAGGATGGCCGCAACATGGTCCAGATCGACGGGCACGACTACACGCCCGAGGAGATTTCGGCCATGGTGCTCCAGAAGCTCAAGGCCGACGCCGAGAAGTACCTGGGCGAGCCGGTGACCGAGGCTGTCATCACCGTTCCGGCCTACTTCAACGACGCGCAGCGCCAGGCGACCAAGGACGCCGGCAAGATCGCCGGTCTCGAAGTCAAGCGCATCATCAACGAGCCCACCGCAGCGGCCCTGGCCTACGGCCTGGACAAGAAGGGCATCGACGAGAAGATTCTCGTCTTCGACCTTGGCGGCGGTACTTTCGACGTCTCCATCCTCGAGATGGGCGACGGCGTCTTCGAGGTCCTCGCGACCGCAGGCGACAACCACCTCGGTGGTGATGACTGGGATCAGCGCATCATCGATTGGCTGGCGGACAAGTTCAAGGCCGACCAGGGCGTCGATCTGCGCAAGGACAAGATGGCCCTCCAGCGCCTCAAGGAGGCTGCCGAGAAGGCCAAGATGGAGCTCTCCAACACGCAGCAGGCTGCCATCAACCTGCCGTTCATCACGGCCGTCGATGGTAATCCGGTTCACCTGGACTATTCGCTCACGCGTGCAGAGTTCGAGCGCATCACCGCAGACCTGCTCGAGCGTTGCAAGACGCCGGTCGAGACCGCGATGAAGGACGCCGGGCTCTCCAGTGGCCAGATTGACGAGGTCATCCTGGTCGGTGGTTCCACGCGCATGCCGGCGGTGCAGGAAGAGGTCAAGAAGATCACGGGCAAGGACCCGCACATGGGCGTCAACCCCGACGAGGTCGTTTCCATTGGCGCGGCCATCCAGGGTGGCGTGCTCGGCGGCGACGTCGAGGGTATCCTGCTGCTCGACGTGACCCCGCTTTCGCTGGGCGTCGAGACCATGGGCGGCGTCATGACCAAGATGATCGACCGTAACACGACCATCCCGACCCGCAAGACCGAGGTGTACTCCACGGCGGCCGATAACCAGACCTCCGTCGAGATCCACGTCTTGCAGGGCGAGCGCGAGTTCGCACGCGACAACAAGACGCTGGGCCGCTTCCAGCTGACGGGCATTCCGGCGGCGCCGCGCGGCATCCCGCAGATCGAGGTCACCTTTGACATCGACGCCAACGGCATCGTCAACGTGTCCGCGAAGGACCTGGGCACTGGCCAGGAGCAGAAGATCACGATTTCCGGCTCCACGGCACTATCCGACGAGGAAGTCGACCGCATGGTCGCCGACGCCCAGGATCACGCAGCCGAGGACGAAGCTCGCAAGGCCGAGGTCGAGGCTCGCAACCAGGCCGACTCGATCGTGTACGCGACCGAGAAGACCCTCAAGGACCTTGGCGACAAGGTTCCGCAGGCCTCCAAGGACGAGGTCGAGGCAGCCATCGCGGCCGTCAAGACGGCGCTCGAGGGCAACGATATCGATAATATCAAGGCCAAGACCGAGGCTTTGCAGCAGGCCAGCTACAAGCTCGCGGAGATCGCGTATGGCAATGGCCAGCAGGCCGATGCCCAGGCGGGTAACACCGCAAGCGGTTCGTACGACACCAACGCCGGCGGCGATGAGGTAGTCGACGCCGACTACGAGGTCGTCGATGACGACAAGGACAACTAGTCATGACCGCGCCAGAGAAAGACGATGTGCTCGGAGGGGCTGCCGACGGCAGCCCCGAGGGCAATGATGCCACGAGCGAGAAGGTCGACGAGGCCATCGAGGCGGAGGTCATCGAGGAGCAGGGTGAGGTCCAGGAGGACACGCCCAATCTCTTCGAGGCCATCACCGCCGAGGTGACCGAGTTGCGTGATCGCTATGCGAGGCTCCAGGCCGAGTGGGACAACTATCGCAAGCGCACGCAGGCGGAACGCGCCTCGGAGCGCGTGCGTGCCTCGGAGGGCCTCGTCATGGACTTGCTTCCCGTGCTCGATGACCTCGAGCGTGCCATCAAGCACGCCAGGGAGACGGGCGAGGGCGGCACCCTGACGGACGGCGTCGAGGCCATCCAGAACAAGTTCTTGCAGATTCTGGAAAAGCACAAGGTCACGCAAATTGCCGCGTTGGGAGAGCCGTTCGATGCGATGCAGCATCAAGCGGTCGGTACCGAGGAGGACCCAAGCGTTCCCGAGGAAACGGTCGCCAAGGTATTCCAGCAAGGCTACAGGATGGGCGATCGCGTCATACGTCCTGCAATGGTCGTGACAAGCACCGGAGGCCCCGCAAGGGAGCCGGACGGAGCTACTAACGAATCATAGTCGGGGACACGCGTTCGCAAGGACGCGTTTCTTCTTGTAGATAGAAAGGTGGAAGACATGTCAAAGAGTTACTACGACATACTCGGCGTGAAGAAGACCGCTTCCGCCGATGAGATAAAGAAGGCGTTTCGCAAGCTCGCTCAGAAGCATCATCCTGATGCGGGCGGCGACGAGGAGACCTTCAAGGAGATAAACGAGGCCTACGAGGTCCTTTCCGATCCCGAGAAGAAGGAGCAGTACGACACGTACGGAACCGTCGGGAACTTTGCCGACCAGGCAGGCGCCTGGGGTGGTGGCGGTAGCTGGCCCGGTGGCGGTCGCACCTACACCTACACTTCGAATGGTGATGGCGCGGGGTTCGATTGGGCCGACATCTTCAGCAATATCCGCGGCGGTGACGGAGCGTTTGGCAGCGATTGGGATTTTAACGTGAACCGGGCCCACAAGGGCCAGGACCTTCAGACCTCCATCGAGCTCACCTTCGACGAGGCCTTCAAGGGCACGACGAAGAAGGTGTCGATCAGGATACCGAGCACGGGCGAGTCCGAGACGGTCACGGTCAAGGTGCCCGAGGGTGCCGTTGACGGCGGTAGGCTGCGTTTTCGCGGCAAAGGCGAGTTTGGCACCAACGGTGGCGAGCGAGGGGACCTGCTCATCGTCACGAAGATTGCCGAGCATCCCGTCTACCGACGCGAGAAGGCGGACGTCGTGATGGACTTACCGGTCAGCATCGACGAGGCGATTCTCGGGGCGAGCATCGTCATTCCCGCTCCGGATGGCACGCGCGTCAAACTGCGCGTCCCCGCAGGCACGCAGGATGGAAAGGTCCTGCGCGTCAAGGGCAAGGGCGCCAAGGACGTGAAGGGCAAGAAGGGCACGGGGGACCTGCGCATCAAGGTGCATGTCGAGATACCCAAGAACCTTGACGCCGAGCAGAAGAAGGCCATCGAGGACTTTCGCGCCGCGTCTCCTTCGCCGGATACGTTGCGAAGCGCCATGAATGACCAGATGAAGGCAGCCAAGGTATAAGACGGAGGAGTGCGTCATGGCAAAGACAGATAGGAACAAGCCGCTCTACATGATAAGCGTCGCCGCCGACCTCGCCGGCCTTCATCCGCAGACGCTGCGCATCTACGAGGCAAAGGGCCTCGTGTCACCCCAGCGCACGAGCGGTAACACGCGTATGTACTCGCAAGCCGACGTCGATCGTCTGGAGCTCATCGGAAGACTCACTGACGAGGGCATCAACCTTGCGGGCGTCATGCGCATCCTCGACCAGAGGGAGCGCATGCGCGAAATGCAGGAAGAGGCCGACAGGTTACGCGAGGAGGTGGAGCGTTTGCACGAGGCAATGCACGAGCTCGAGCTGCGTCGCACCATCACGACGCTCATGAGCAGGCCGGATCACTCCAAGCTGCTAAGCGGGGGGCTTTCCGACATTTGATGCGCCCATGCGCATCTCGCGAAATTCGAAAACGAACGTGGTGCGGCCCCAAGGGCCGTCACTGCGCGTATACACAGATAACGGAGGAACACGAAATGAGAATAGACAAGTTGGCGGTCACGGCCCAGGAGGCGTTGCAAAACGCGATCTCCATCGCGGCCGACGAACAGGCCGCAGCGGTCGAACCGGAGCATCTGCTCAAGGCGTTGCTCGATTCCAACGAGGGCAACCTGACCGCAATCATAGAAAGGGTGGGTGCTGACCCACGGGCCATCGACATGGCAATAACCGAAGATTTGAACAAGGCTCCGAAGGTCTCGGGTTCGACATCGGTCGGCAACGCGAGTCCGCGCCTCGCCGAGGTGGTTGACGATGCCGTCAAGATTGCCGGGCAGATGGGCGATTCGTTTGCCACGACCGAGCACTTGCTCATCGCGCTCACCGAGGACAAAGGCGACGCGGGCAAGGAGCTCAAGCTCGCTGGCGTGACACGCAAGCGCGTCGAGCAGGTCTACGAGGAGCTGCGTGGTGACACGCGCGTGACCAACCGCGATTCCAAGACGCAGTTCGAGGCGCTCGAGCAGTATGGGCAAAACCTCACGCAACAGGCGCGCGACGGTAAACTCGATCCGGTCATCGGCCGTAACGACGAGATCCGCCACACCATCCAGGTGCTGGCACGTCGTACCAAGAACAATCCGTGCCTCATCGGCGAACCCGGCGTTGGCAAGACCGCCATCGTCGAGGGTCTAGCTCAGCGCATCGTTTCCGGCGACGTCCCCTCGACGTTGCAGAACAAGGAGATCGTGGCGCTCGATCTGGGCTCCATGGTGGCCGGTGCAAAGTACCGCGGCGAATTCGAGGATCGTCTCAAGGCGGTTCTACGCGAGGTCGAGCAGTCGAACGGCAACATCATCCTGTTCATCGACGAGCTGCATACGATCGTGGGCGCCGGCGCGAGCGAGGGATCGCTCGATGCGGGCAACATGCTCAAGCCGGCACTCGCGCGCGGGGAGCTTCATGCCATCGGCGCGACCACGCTCAACGAGTACCGCAAGTACATCGAAAAGGATTCCGCGCTCGAGCGCAGGTTCCAACCCGTCATGGTCAGCGAGCCCTCCGTCGAGGAGACGGTCTCGATTCTGCGTGGCATCAAGGAGAAGTACGAGATCCATCACGGCGTGCGCATCCAGGATGCTGCCATCGTGGCGGCGGCCCAGCTCTCCAACCGCTACATCACGGACCGATTCCTACCCGACAAGGCCATCGACCTGGTAGACGAGGCAGGAAGCCGCTTGCGCATGGAGATCGACTCGAGCCCCGAGGAGATCGACCTGCTCGATCGCGTGCTCACGCAGATGCAGATCGAGGAGCAGGCGCTCATGAAGGAAGACGACGAGCTCTCCAAGCAGCGTCTCGAGGAGCTGCGCGGACAGATCGCCGAGCAGCAGCAAGAGCTCGACAAGCTGCGCGCCGAATGGTCCAACCAGAAAGACGCCATCAACCGCGTTCGCGAGATAAAGGCCCAGATCGACCAGGCCCAGGTGGACGAGGACCGTTGCACGCGCGAGGGTGACCTCGTGGCGGCATCCGAAATTCGCTTTGGCAGGATCCCCCAGCTCAAGTCCGAGCTCGAGGAGGCCATGGGCGTGCTCGAGGCGGCGCAGGAAGAGGATGGTCTGCTCAAGGAGGAGGTCACCGCGGAGGATATCGCCGACGTCGTGAGCAGCTGGACGGGCGTGCCCGTCAGCAAGATGATGGAAGGCGAGATGGCCAAGCTCGTCAACCTGGAGGACACGCTGCATGGTCGCGTCATCGGCCAGGAAGAGGCGGTGCACGCGGTGGCCGGCGCCATCAGGCGCAGCCGCAGCGGCCTTGCCGATCCGGACAGGCCCATTGGCAGCTTCCTGTTCCTGGGCCCCACGGGTGTGGGCAAGACCGAGCTCACCAAGGCGCTTGCCGAGTCGCTCTTCGACGACGAACGCTCGATGGTGCGCATCGACATGTCCGAGTACATGGAGAAGTTCAGTGTGCAGCGCCTCATCGGCGCGCCTCCGGGATACGTCGGTTACGAGGAAGGCGGTCAGCTCACCGAGGCCGTGCGCAGGCATCCCTACTCGGTCATCTTGCTCGACGAGATCGAGAAGGCGCACCCGGACGTATTCAACGTCCTGCTGCAAGTGCTCGATGACGGGCGGCTGACTGACGGCCAGGGACGCGTCGTGAGCTTCAAGAACTCGATCATAATCATGACGAGCAACCTCGGGTCGCAGTTCATCCAGGAGTTCATGGAAACGGGTGACAAGGACGCGATGGACAACGCCATCCAGGCGGCCCTGCGGCAGTCCTTCAGGCCCGAGTTCCTCAACCGCATCGACGAGATCATCACGTTTACGTCGCTTGACATGGAGCATCTCGAGAAGATCGTCGACCTGCAGCTCGAGAAGGTGCGCGAGCGCCTAGCCGAGCGCCGTATAGCACTCGAGCTCACGCCCGCAGTGCTGGAGCGCCTGTCGCTCGACGGATTCGACCCGCTTTTCGGGGCGCGTCCGCTCAAGAGGCTCATCCAGCACGAGATCGTCGACCGCGTGGCCAACGAGATGGTCGGTGGCAACCTGCAAGAGGGTGACACCATCACCATCGACCTCGACGAGAACGGCGACTACACCGTAACGGTTGGGGAATAGCGCAGCGCGAAGATGTGCGCAATCTATGAAGAAGGGGGCCAGTTTTTGTGACTGACCCCCTTCTGCGCGTTCGGCTGGTCTTTACTGCTATTATCGAGTGCATGGAAGATACGCAGCAACAGCCACAGCCTATACAGGGTCTGAGCACGGCAGAGGTCAACGAGCGCATCGCCGCCGGCAAGATTAACGAAAACGCCGACGTGCACACCCGCAGCATTCCGCGCATTGTGCGCGACAACATCTGCACGCTCTTCAATCTCGTCAACATCGTCCTCGCCATCGCGATCTTCTGGACGGGGTCATATCGCAACCTGCTGTTCATGGCGATCATCATCTGCAATATCGCCATCGGCATCTACCAGGAGGTGCGAAGCAAGCTCACTATCGACCGCCTCTCGGTCATCACCTCGTCCAAGGCGCATGTCATTCGCGACGGCAAGCGCGCGAACATCATGCTCGACCAGATCGTGCTCGATGACGTCATCGTGCTCGAGCGTGGTGACCAGGTCCCCTCGGATTGCGAAGTCATCGAAGGGTCGTGCAGCGCCAACGAGAGCCTACTCACCGGCGAGGCCGATCTCGTGCCCAAGAAGGCCGGCGATGAGCTCTACTCGGGTAGCTTCATCAGCTCCGGTTCTTGCGTGGCACGCGTCACGGCCGTGGGTGCCGACAACTACGCGACCAAGATCAATAACGAGGCTAAGGTCTATCGCAAGGTGCGGTCCGACATCATGGAGTCGCTGCGCAAGATCATCAAGTTCGTCACCGTGCTCATCGTTCCCCTGGGTGCCGCGCTCATCATCAAGGAATGCTGGCTCGGCGGTGGGACGATAGATTCGGCCATCTTGCACACCTCCGCGGCGCTCGTCGGCATGATTCCGCAGGGCCTCATCCTCCTTACCTCGGCAGTGCTCGCCGTGAGCGTGATTCGCCTCGCGCAGCACAAGGTGCTCGTTCAGGAACTCTATTGCGTCGAGACGCTCGCCCGTGTCGATGTCGTGTGTCTCGACAAGACGGGCACCATCACCACGGGCGAGATGGACGTCGACGAGGTCATCCCCTTCGATGGCGTGCCCTATGACGAGGCGCTGCACGCGCTCGTCGCGCTTGATTCGCTCTCGAAGGACGATAACGAGACTGCCAAGGCCATCAAGGCCTATCTCACGGGGCTCGAGGAGCGTCCCGATGCTCCCAAAGCTGTGCAGGGCGCGACGCGCTACGTGCCGTTTTCGTCCGAGCGCAAGTATTCGGGCGTCTGCTATGGAAGCGATGCGGGCAACTACGCCATGGGCGCCGCGGAATTCGTCTTGAAGGGATCCGACGAATTACCCGAGGTCCTCGAGACCATCGAACGCCTCGCGGGCGTGCGCCGCGTGCTCGTGCTCGCCAAGGTCGCCGATTTCGACAAGGAAGATGAAATCGTCGGCCCGGTCGAACCGCTGGCCCTCATCTTCATTCGCGACCGCGTGCGTCCGACGGCCGCCCAGACGCTTGACTATTTCAAGCAGCAGGGCGTGCGCATCAACATCATCAGCGGCGATGCCGTCGAAACCGTCTCGAACATTGCCGCATCCGTGGGTGTGCCCGATGCCGACAAGTGCATCGACATGAGCACCGTGACGACTGACGAGGAGCTGCGCGAGGTGGCGCGCACGTGCCGCGTCTTCGGGCGCGTGAGCCCCGCACAGAAAAAGCAGCTCGTCGTGGCGCTGCAAGACCAGGGTCATACCGTAGCCATGACGGGCGACGGCGTGAACGACGTGCTCGCCTTGCATGCGGCGGATTGCTCCGTTGCCATGGGCACGGGATCGGATGCCGCGCGCAGTGTCGCGCAGCTCGTGCTCCTGGACGATGACTTCGCCTCGATGCCCCCCGTGGTCGCCGAAGGACGTCGTTCGATCAACAACCTCCAGCGCTCGGGGTCATTGTTCCTGGTCAAGACGATCTTTTCCGTTGTCATGTCGCTCATGTTCATCTTCATCGTCACGTACAACTATCCGTTCGTGACCATCCAGCTCACGCTCATCGACGCCTTTACCGTGGGCATACCCTCCTTCGTGCTCGCGCTCGAGCCCAATCGCGACCTCATACGCGGCGAGTTCTTGCGTAACGTCATCACCCGCGCCGTACCGGGCGCCATATGCGTCATCACGTCAGTCGTCATTGCCGTGGTCTTCAGTTACGTCACGGGCCTGTCGCAAGATCAGTTCTCGACGCTTTGCGTCATCCTCACCTGCGTTTCGGGCGTCAATCTCGTCATCCGGCTTTCGATTCCCTTCAATTACATCCGCGTCGCGCTGCTCGTCGTCGTCCTCGCGGGGCTGTTGCTTGGCATCTTCGTCTTCGGCCCCGTTTTCATGCTCGTTCCCCTCACGGCCGACATGGCGCTGCTCGCTCTCATCGCCGCGGTGTTCGTCACCGTCCTCTTCAACATCCTCTTCAACATCGCGCTCGATCGCGAACGTGCCTACCTCTCCTCCCTTTCAGCCGAATAGAGCTGAACCAGACAAAAGCGGGCAGGTTGGTCTGACCAACCTGCCCCAGGTCTCCTAACGCCATCCCGACCGGTTCCCGCAACTGCAATAACGGCTATAATCCGCATATTATGTTGCCCCGTTTCCACTGGTCTGATATCACGACCGTCGGTCATTACCTTGGCGTGCTCATCCTGATGACGGGCGCGGCCATG